>LFCJ01003597.1_pt1 | contig 11354 bp, 20 predicted proteins | sample 643141 | NCBI WGS metagenome assembly LFCJ01 (sample SAMN03766243, study PRJNA286221) | soda lake metagenome | biome: soda lake; feature: Kulunda steppe; material: water; isolation source: sample B1-Br-g2 brine of Lake Bitter-1 | place: Russia: Kulunda steppe | collected 2010-07 | reverse complement strand
GCGAGCTTCCAATAGAATTAAGTCGGTCAAAAACATACACTGCTGTGTATGGTAGATTCCAACCCCGTAAAATCGGAAGAGCACTTCATCGAGGTCTGCTCAACTGTTGAAGAACAGAATCTAAACGATGCACAGCTCTCAGAGCTGTATGAATTGTGGACTGACTACATCGATACATTCGGTGATTGTATGTTAGTCGTCGTCCCCGAATGGTTCAGTGAAAATGAATTCGAAAGTGGACGTCGACCGTTCTTCTTTGCACAAGTCGAGCACGACGATCCAAGCTCTGGGGCTATCCTGTTTTCCAGTGTTGATCTGCTAAACATCTCGGTTGTCGAAAACCAAGTGTTCGGTGATGTCTCGATCGATCAGAGCATCGAAGAGTTGGACATCAGTCAGAACGATGACTACATCGATGAACCGGGCAAAGTCTGGATTCCACGGTCGCTAATGACTGTGTTCGAACGGATCGAATAGGTCGACTCGAAACCTTCATGAGCATTTTTGGCGTCACAGCGTGTCCAGAGTGTGAATCAAACTTATCACCGGATGGATCTGACGACGATCGACCAGTCCAGACAGTCGACCAGTCATGCTCGAGTTGTGACTATTCGACAAAGCTGGGGCTTCTGTGGTATGGAAATCGTGGATACGAAATCGTCGCCGACGTAAGCGACGTTCCGTCTGAAAAAAAAGAACCGTGCGACAAAAGTGGTGGTGATTCAACGACCGTGGTTATACTCATGGAGACCGACGTACCAATATATTATTCTGAATCAGAAACTCGTTCTCACCACCAAGAAACGATCAATCTCATTCACGAGTGAATCAGAGTAGTCGTGGGAGAACGTACCCCAGTGTGGCAAAGATGAATGCCATCAGGAGTACAATCCTCCATTGTTTTTCTGGATCAAGAATAATTTCACTGTACATCGTTAGTCTCCTTTTGCGAAGTTAATGTTCACTCCATCTTCGCGACTGAAGAGGTATCCGAAGATACCGCCCATAATCGCGTGTAGGAGAATCGGAGTTTGATAGCCAGACAGACCAATGTCGGCCATCAGAGAAATAACGTACGCTCCGAGCATTACCACTGCCATGGCCTTTCGGAGCGTCTTTTTTCCGACTTCATCGATACTGTTTGCTGCTGACCAGCCAACCATAGATCCCATAGAGAAAGAAATGAGTGAGATCAGTACGTAACTGATCAGTGTACTGAGTTCTACAGACGTCATTTATATCACTTCATATTTCGAGCGTGCCAGTGATAGAGCCCGATAGAAATAATCGGCCAAACGATTAGGTTGAGCAATAATAGCTCAGGAACCATCTCGCCGTATTTTACCACGTTTACAACTGTCTCTCCACCATTGATGACGGCATTATTGAATATCGTCATTGTAATAATGGAGAGCGCTAGAAGATACGAGATCGCGAGGACCTCGTACAGAGAGGCAGACATATAGAGAGGGCTCTCACATAGTCAGTAGTCCAACAGACAGTGTACAGTCAAACGCTATTCTTCGTCTAATCTGAGTGGCTGTGTATCACTCACTGCAACAGTTGTGTCGACGAGATCGAGCTCCTCTTTGAGCTCGTACCGGAGCGCTTCGTTGTCTTCGATTCTCATCTTCAGTTCTTCAATCAAAAGCCCAGCGTCGGCTTCTGCAACGGTCGTATCTTCTCGTGAAGGAGATGTGCCTATTGCAATCGGCATTGTATACAAACTGTATGCTCTCCAATCAGTTAAATCTGGTTACAACCAGATTCCAGAAGAATTAAGTACTTCTAAAACCGTATGTATAACTGGGTCAGCGATGAGAAACGAATCTACACTCAAGGACTACGTCTGGGAAGAGGCTGAAGAATTGGGTGTAGATCTCGAGTCTGTGGAAACCGTCTCAAATACAGAGGACTCTGTTACTCTCAGAGTACTGTTGAAAGACGGGGACTCGGAAAAAGATCAAGTCGGATTCCAAGCAAGCAGGCCGAACGTCGATACGGGAAGAAACATGTTCAATAGACGGATTACAAACGGTCTCAGAGAACTACGGAAAATTCAACGGGGAGAATCCGACAGCTCGTCAGAAGAGACATCTGACCCAAGTACTACTGGCGAGACAGAGGAATCGTCAGTAGTAGAAACTGACTCAGTCCCATCATCAGACCAAGCAGAACCGCAGTTGGGGTCGTTGTCGGTTCGTGTCGATCTCGACGAAGATTCACGATCCGAACTTACTGCGGAATTCGAATCCATTTTCGAAGACATACAAGATTCCACTGTTTCTCCTGAGCAGCTGGAATCAATCGAACAACGAATCGATGATCTCGATTCACGACTTCGAAAATTCGAAGAGACGTTTTCTGCATTTTCGCAGGACTGAGACCAACTGTCGCATGAAAAATTCGCCGTCGTCTGCTAACGGATCGTTCCGTATCCAACTTAGTCAGCTTGTCAACAGACATTTGGAGTCCGGAACTCCTCCACATATAATTGTCGACAGTCTTGAATCCCAGAAATCTGTTGCCAAAGTCAGAGGCAACTCAGAGGGATACTACAGCAAGCATCGATAGTGATGCAACAACATCGGGGCGACAATGTCAGTTCTTCAGACGTCTTCTTACTGTTCGACGATACTGAAGACTGGGAGAAAAAAGACGTCGCAAAGAACATCATTAATACACACGTCCGCGAGCAGGTGCTCAACGATACGTTCGATTACTCTGTGCAGAACGGGATCATGTACAAATTCGACAAGCGAGAACTAGTAGATGATTTCGCTAACTCTGTCGATTTGGTGGAACTCTATCCGGAAGAAAACGAGTTCGGTACAGTCAGAATAGATCTCATTGCGTCGACGATCGATACTGCTCGGCTTACTGAAATCCCAAATGAGCCACCGTTCGAAACAGCACCTCAGTGGGAAAACACGACCTGGGTCAAATGTTCGCTTAAAGCATACTGTCGGTTTTCAATTGATGGCATCCAAACTGAAGTTGCTATTTCTATCTCACAACACCCAATCGAAAAACCCGACGAAGAATCTGGGTAGTTTGCAATAGAATTAAGTGTGTCGTATACATACGTCTAATTGAGTATGGTTGTACAGATAGTGTTCTGGGTGAAAAAACGTCTCTCGTGTACTGTCCGTGGACACGTGTTCACACACGATCGAGTGTACGATCCTATGGCGAAAGGATTGATACCTGGATACAGATGCAATCGGTGCGGGAAGACACAGCGTTTTCTCTATCGATGGCAGGTGACTGTAGATGAAGATTGATTCACTCCCACTGTGGGCTCTAACAGAGATCATCAAATCTGACGGCCCTGTCAAAGTAGATGGAGAATGGTTTGACGAACAAGACATAGCTGAATATTTCGATAAAAAGTATAGCGACGAATCATTCCAAGGAGTGTACATCGAACCAGGAAATCTTCGAATCAGTTGGAACAAATCAAGAACATAACTGTCGCACCATGTCAGCAGAAAAAATGAACACATCCACCGAGACCAAAATCAGCCGATCGATAACGAACGAGACGACCGTCTTTCTCCACCAGTTGCTTCGGGATCGCGACCAGAACGATTGGGTTGTCACTGATTTGCATAACCACGCAATCGAACTCACTCAAATCAAGGATGATTTGCATGGCAACATGGAATGGATGGATTCAAAAGTGTACACACCGGGAGACATCGCGATGTACTTCATCCCACAGTTTGAATCCACGTCGGACGGACAGGAAGTCCCGGTTTGGGCCTATTAAGATCTAACCTACAGTAGTTGAGCTGTAGGTTAGCTCTTCACACAATTCTTTTGCAATACAATTAAGTGAGTCACAACCATATGCTGGTTCAATGGATCTGACTCAATCATTTAGTGATCAACAGTGGGAAGACGTCTTGCTCACCAACGTCTCCTACGAGATTGAAGAGATCGGGCACCACATAGATACGCCCGTCTTTCATATGCGAGGTCGCAACACTGATGGTGATCTCGTCACTGTCGAGGTCGAGGGATTTCGCCCTTATTTCGGTATCAAGGCATCTGATTTCCGCGAGAAGGCGATGGAGATCTGTAACGATAGACGTGTGATCGGCGTCGAGGTCGACTGCTCGCCCGAGCTCTGGCAAGGCACAATCGGGTTTGAAGACGACCAGGATCCAGACGAGTGGGACGTTGAGGCGTTTCTCACCGATCGAATGGGAGCTGACGTCTACCACGTTTCTAACCCATACACGTCGATTTACGACGAAGAGCTGGTGAAGATCTACACCAGAGTGCCGAGCGATGTTGGTGGGAAAACAGGGCTCCGTGGAAGCCTCGACTGTGAAACGTTCGAAGCAGACATTCCATTCGTTCGTCGGTTCCTCATCAGCTCCGAGATCTATCAGGCATTCAGATTCGATACCTCGAAGGATCGAATAAGATACGAGAACTGGCCGGGTGAGTCTGATGGGTACAAGTGTGAACGACAGTTGGAGCCCTGTGATCCGCCCGAGATCAAGCCACGGATGATTATATACGATATTGAGGTGGCCACAGAGGGCGATGGGTTCCCCCAACCAGAGCGCGCACTACACCCTGTCACGGCTATCTCAGCGTACGACAACTACGATGATTCGTACCGACTGTGGGGGCTTGTCTCCGACGAATGGGAGCAATCTTCCGATAATATCGTCGACGATGTCCTCGAAGACGTATCGAGCCGTGATGGATTCCCGAGCATTGGGTCGGATGACTTCGAACTGTTTGAGAACGAAACACAGCTTCTTGAGTCATTTCACAGTTGGGTGCTCGAGCGCGATCCCGATATTTTCACTGGTTATAATTCAGACGGTTTCGACCACCCATATCTAATCCAGAGATCGTACAACATTCAGGCACTCTCAATCAAGCAGTACGGTACGACAGGGACGCCCGGTGTGTGGGTCGAAGAGTACAAAGGCAACCGTCAGGTCAACTTTTCGCTACCTGATCGAATCACGCTCGACATTCTCGATGCGTACAGGAAGACACAGTTCCGCGAGCTTGATTCCTACAAGCTCGATGATGTGGCCGAAGCAGAGCTCGGCTACGGGAAGACAGGGCTTGCTGGGGACGAACTAGACGATGCGTGGCACTACACGCCGATCGAGTTCTTCGTCTACTCTATCCGGGATGCACAGGCGACAGCTGAGGTTGAGAAACAAGCAGGACTTCTTGATCTGTTCGAGAACCTTCGGCGTGTCACGGGCGCTCCGTACGAGAATGCAGTGAACAATGGCCCGATGCTCGACATACTGTTCCTTCGTCGAGCTCACGAGAAAAGCCTCATGTTACCATCTAACAAGGTACCAGACGAAAACGTATACCATGGCGCTCGTGTGTTTGCACCTGTTCCTGGAGTCCACAAAAATTGTGTGTACCCTGATCTGAGCTCTCTCTACCCATCACTTTTCTCGATGCTGAATCTTGGATCTGAAACGATCATAGGCGACAAATCAGATCTCGAAGAGTCGGAGTACACTGAAGAAGACTGCTTCAAATTCCCAGTCGACGAGCGCGAATTCGCTGTCGTCAAAAAAGGCGAGAGTATCAGTCACATCGATCGGGACGAGTACAAAGGTGTCAAAACTCCTGATGGTGGAGTCAGGGAGATGTTTGACCCACAGTACGACTGGTTCTACGTACTGAAACCAGACGTGAAGGAGTCATTCATTCGTGATTCTATTGATGATTTGATCAGTCTCAAATACCAATACTCGGGACAACTGTACTCGGCTATCAAACGTGTGACTAATAGCTGCTTCACACCCGACACCGATGTTCTCACACCAGATGGTGTACGAAACATCTGTGATATCGAAGTTGGTGACATGGTGTACTCGTTGAATACAGAAAGCAACGAGTTGGAGTACAAAAAAGTCACAGAACTCATTGAAAAGCCTGACTACCGTGGTGAATTGGTTGAGATACAAAACATCCACACTGATTTGAAAATGACTCCTGACCACCGTCTCTACGTTCGTAGATCTCGATATACAGACGAGTGGGAGATAACAGAAGCTGGGGAGCTAAACGAATACACACACTACGAAGCCCCACACAATTTCACTCGCGACGGACCAGGAATTGATACAGTTGATATTGCTCAATTCGTAAAAAATGCTGACTTTGGTAGTGACACGCCGATAATCAACGATGATTCAATAACTACTGAGAGAGGAAGAAAAACAGTCCCACGATACTACGATGGCGATGCATTCATTGAACTTCTTGCGTGGTACATAACCGAAGAAGAGATACGGATTTTGAATTCAGTCATACCTGGCGTTCTCAATGAGGTATGTGGTGACTGCTCTGAGACCAAACAGATTCCGGAATTCATCTTCGAAAAAGCGTCGTTAGAGCAAAAGAAAGAGCTCATTGAAACACTGATGCTTGGTGATGGTGATAAAAGAGAATCACCACGCCGGTACAGAACTAAATCAGAAAGACTTCGAGACGACTTCGTACGTCTCTGTATAGAGTGTGGGTATGATGCTCACTACAAATACGACGATGGTGGAGAATATAACAGCGGTGTTTGGCGTGTTCACTTCTGTGAAGATAGAAAGAACTCATTCAGGATGTACAGAAATGGTGATACATCAAACGCAGAAAATGGTGTCTACTGTATCCAAGTTGAAGACAACCACACACTACTCGCAGGAAGAAACGGAAAATTCACTGCTGTTCCAAATTGCTATGGTGTGCTTGGAGATAGTTCTTCTGGTGGAAAAGGATCGCGTCTGTACGACAGACGTATAGCTGAAGGAATCACCATGGCTGGTCGTCTGACAATCACTCATACCGCCGAAGAGTTCACTCAGTATCTCAACGATAACTATGATCCTGACGCGATCCTTGTCGGTGGCGACACAGATTCTTCGACCACGAGCATACCTAACGCTCCGGATCTAGAGACAGCTCTTGATTGGGCCCAAGAAGCCGTAGAACACGTTGACAACAGCTATGATCAGTTTGTCGTCGACACGTTCGGATTCGACCCAGACGACGATCACAGGCTTGCAGTGGAGCTTGAAACACTTGCATCAGCACTGTTCTACATGGAAGGAGACACTGAAGAGAACTATGTAGTAAATGATGATGGGATGTTAGTAAAACAAAACCAATCTGATGGTGTCCGAAAGCGGTATGCCCAATCGATAGTCTGGAATGATGATGGTGGTTGGTTGGACACAGAAGACCCTGATGAGGGCTACGAGGAAGCCCTCGAGGATCCAGAGGATCGGTCGGATCTAAAGAAGGAACAAACGGTCACATACGAGACCTACGAGTCAGGGCCACTGAGTCACATGAATCCGCACGACAACGTCTCTATCACAGGATTCGAATACGTGCGATCTGATTCAGCACAGGTCACCCGAGACGCCCAAATGCAAATCCTGACCGATATGTTGCTTTCATCGGATCCGGAATCCCGAATCAAAACCTACATCCAAGGACTCGTCGACGACATTGAGTCGGGCGACGTCTCTCTCGATAATCTCGCCCGACCGAAAGGGATCAGCCAGAACTTGGATGAGTACGGCTGGAAGGACATCGACGAGCTCGACGAGAGCGACGTTACTGAGCGGATTGAGGCACAGGGTGGAGACTACGTGCAAACCCCTGGTCCGACCTACAGAGGTGCGAAGTACGCCAACGACTGGCTCAGTTGGGAGGACCTCGGAGAAGGGTCGAAGCCGATGAAGGTCCCGATCGAGAAAGTACGGGGTGATGAGTATCCGGCAGTGTATGAATATCACTCGTACCCTGCTGATGATTCGTGGCCAGATCCACCCGAGGTAGGCCGTGAAGTCGATGCAATCGCAGTCGAGAACACTGATCGACTTCCAGAACAGTTTGTCGTCGACGTCGATACCATCATCGAAAAAGAGCTGGAAGACAAGTTGGAGGGAATTCTGAACACGATCGGCTTGGATTGGGATGATCTCCTAAACGAAGGCACCCAGTCTGGTTTGGATCAGTGGATATAACTGGCTCCCAATAGAATTAAGTTAGTTGCAAGACTACACTCATTTGATGTCAGAAACAGAGTGGAAAGCATTGGTTGAAGCCGACTGCATTCTGGCCGGCATTCCGGGAGAGACGAAAGAAGACGTCGAAGCGTACATCAAGAAACACGTCAAGACTGGACATCTCGGTCCAATTAAGATCCGAACAATCGAGAAAGATGAGTAGTGCCACACTCGATAAATCGTCGAAAGCTGATGTACTGCGAGTCGACATTGAATCAGTAAGCACTGGTGATACTGTGTTTGTCAAAAACACACAAACCGACGAGATAGAAGTCGCTCGAGTCTCCGACAACGGAATCATTCGTGAGCAATATGGATCGGGTGCATACTCGCCTGGTCTGTACGAGATCTACACTGCGGATCCAAACAAACCTGTGATGGTATCATCGCACAGCAATCACTGCTCGTTCCACACTGCCAACTGTCGGTCGATAAAGCGTGGAAAGATTACAAAACGAAAGATCATTACAATCGACCAAGCAGTCGGATTCTATGGATTCCGACACTGTCACAACTGTAGTGACCGAGAAGAGATCTCTCACGACGAAATGCAACTGCTTGTCAAATACGACTACACACAGTGAATCTCAAATGCAAACATCGGTCACCGATCGGAGATATCGAAGACTACCATGAGTTCATCGTCGATCGAAACGGTGAGCTCCTCGAGAGTGCTCGACAGATTCCAATCGTTCGAAGATACATTGAGTCACTCCCAAAGACGGCTGCAACGTTCAAACCACGACAGATAACTGGGTTGGAAGTCCGAAAGATGGCCGAGGTTCAAATGGAGTTTGCCGGATCGTGGAGAACACACGAGACCCAGTCAACCAAAGAGCAGCGCTATGTCAACCCAAACTACGGATATGTGAGACAGTACTCGGATCTCTCTGTCGAGTGTGAGTGTGGCGCTATTGTCACACAGCACTATGCCCTTGATAGTAATCCTCGAGATATCGAGCATGATCACGCGGACGACTGTATGCCATTTGATCGAATGCGAGCGCGAGCAGATCTGGCTGAAGTACGGTGGAATGAAATCAATCGATTGTCACGACTTGGATGGAAAGCAACTGAAATTGCACCTCGAATCGGTGTCTCTCGAAGCAAAACCTGCAAGTTCGCCACTGATTACGGAACATCGGTCAAAGAGCTGTTCAACGAGTTCAGAAGAATGGCTGGCAACTCCTACAGTATTCTGGTCGAAAACGGTGTCAGTTCTGACGAGATAGAGTCTATTTACGGCTATGACAGAACGACACTCTATCGCTGGTCACAGATCGAGCAGTAAGATTTTGCTCATCTGTTTGCGGTAGAATTAAGTTTCTCAATCACATACAGTTGGACAGATATGGAGTTCAACGACTACCAATCCAGTGCAGCAGAAACTGCTATTTTCCCAGACGAAATGCCCGATTCAGTTGACACTGGGACAGTGTACTGCGCGCTTGGGTTGGTTGGAGAAGCCGGCGAAGTTGCAGAGAAAGTCAAAAAAGCTGTTCGAGAAGACGATTCGTCGTATCTCGATGATCTCGAGGCCGAGCTGGGAGATGTCATTTGGTACATCTCCCAGCTGGCACGTCAGCTTGATATCGACTTCGATGATATTGCGACCGGAAATATCGAAAAACTGCAAGACCGACAAGAGCGCGACGTGCTGACCGGAGAAGGGGACAACAGGTAGTAAATGACGGACGAGGATGACTACGACGGATTCTACGATCTGACAGCGTCATTCTGGTGCTTCAAAGAGGATCGATACGTCAACCTCAAAGCCGACCCAGTTGCTGAAGACGATCGAATAAAATTCCGATCTGAACGCTGCCCGTTTTGTGGTAACACACACTGGCGCGCAAAGACGTACTACAAGAAACATGAGTAAACCACGAAAATCGATAGTTGAACGAATAACTGTAACGAGGCGTCCGAACGGTCGTCTTGGGTTTGTCTGTCCACACTGCTCGCAGACACTCCCCATTAACGAGATCACTGAATGCGACGACTGTGGCGCACACCTCAATCTGTTAGTGAAAACAATGGCCCCGCCGATTGAAAATGAAGAGTGACACAATCACGCTTGATACGACAGATGCACCGTGGAGTGACGACGAGATCGAAGTCACTGTGACTGAGCCCAGCTATTTCCAGAAAATGCGCATTGTCTCGAACACACCACCTGAGATTCAAGGCGCAGACCCGAGTTCGATTTCACACATTCCTCCTGGGACAGACAAGTTCGTCAAAGTCCTGATCGACGAGTGTTCTGATCTTCCGATTGAGTTGTTGACAGAACTCCCAGAAGACGCGATGAATGAGTTGATTTTGAGTTGCTCTGCTGTATTGAGAGGAAAGGATCCATCGTACAGGCCAAACATTGGTGATGATGATGTTGAGCATGGTCTCGATCTGAACGATGATGGAACTGTCGACCTTGATGAATACCGATGAAGCGAGAAGTAGACCCTGCGTACTTCGATCCTAATGCGTGGACAAAGGTAACAGCTGACAATCCACTCGACGAGTGCTACGTCCACGACGAATCAGGGACCAAAGTCAGCCCAGAAAAGTATCACTCACTCTGCTACGACGCAGAAGTAATCGATCGAGCAGACGTAACGCGTAACGAGGTTATCCGAGATATCATCGACGAAGCTGAAATAGAAGATAGCTGGCTTAGAGGCTAACAAAAGAGTTTTTGTCGCAACATGGTTATAGAAAAAATATCTGGCAGTGTCGAATCAATCACTGTTGAATTCGAAGGCACTGATGAATCAGTGGAAGTCGGACGAATTAAACAGTTTACTCCAGTAATCGATAGAGATTGGGCTGGAATAGAAGACTCAATCGGATTCGACCCGGATATAGACTTTGAAGGAACACCAGAAGAAGCAGCTGAGCGGATCAAAAAGTGGATTGGTGGAGATGATTGGGAGAGAGACACATACGACATCTCCGAGCTTGACGATGACGTCTGTTGCTCAGGATGTGGTCGATCGTTCTCCCAACACTCGTGGAAACCAATCACTGGATTTGACGATCCGTCATCCGAAAAGTGGGAATACGCCTGTCCAACTGAAACCTGTGATACACTCATTGTGATTTCAAATGATTGACATTTCTAATGCTGATGAGGACCAAATCAAATCCGAGGTCCTCGAAATCGTCGAAAGTGCAGTAGAGAGCGACCGGTGTATTCTACATGTCTCCCGAGAAATCAATCCAACACCAATGTATAGTACAACAGAGCTTGGTGCAATTGGGATTGAATCAGATCCGGTTACT
>LFCJ01003596.1_pt1 | contig 11355 bp, 15 predicted proteins | sample 643141 | NCBI WGS metagenome assembly LFCJ01 (sample SAMN03766243, study PRJNA286221) | soda lake metagenome | biome: soda lake; feature: Kulunda steppe; material: water; isolation source: sample B1-Br-g2 brine of Lake Bitter-1 | place: Russia: Kulunda steppe | collected 2010-07 | reverse complement strand
TGTGTGTGTGTGTGTGTGTGTGTGTGTGTGTGTGTGTGTGCGTGCCTGTGTGTGCCTGTGTGTGCCTGTGTGTGTATGGCATAATCTGTGTGTGTGCACACCTTGCGCGGGCGCTAGTATTGTGGGATTGTGGGACAGGCACGCAGTGGATGTGTGTACATGGCATGCTTTGTGCGCGCGCACACGAGGAGGACTACCAGAAAGGCGAGGAGCAAGGTGTAAGGGTTATAGGGTGCCATGCTACAGGCAACATGATTCACATGCTGGTGCCTGCTGCTGCGTGCATACGCACTACCCTCTAAACATGTGCAGAGTGCCTTGCCAGTGTGTGACTCAGCCAATGCTCACTGTATTAAGGCGTGTGCCTTGCTAGCACGCGCAACAGCCATGACCTTCTGATGTGGAAGCAACATGCCAACACCACCGCTCACCTGTAAGGAAGGACTTGCCGTTTCGTGCCACAAACTGTGCAGCAAGCTTGATGGTGTCCAGCTCCAGGACCGACAGGCCCTCTGGTACATGCACCTGCGCAGCAGTCAAGCAGACAAAGCTAAGCTTTCCACAGGTGGGCTGCCACCCCGACTCCACCCAGCCCCTCCACTCCACTGAGTTTTGCACACACCTTGCTTACATGCTCAGACGCTGCCGCTGCATCCTTGCACCCAGGCAAAGGCGCGTAGCTGACCCATTGCTTTCACCACCCTCCCCACCTCCATCAACCAACTGCCTTGATACAACATGCGATGGCGAAAACAGCCAAGCTGCCACCTGGCAGGAGAGCAAGGCTGCAGAGCCCTCTCCCAAAGCCTTGTATCCACCCACCGTGTACATCTCGTCGTCAGGCTTTTCTAGCTTGGCCAGCGCATGTGGCACAACCTGCGGCAGCTGCGCCGTGATCTTGTCTATCGCCTGCTGTGTGGCTGCTGGGCCCTGGTCCTTCGGCGCCTGGCCATCCTTTGCTTCGCTGAAGTTCTTGATCTGCACGAGCCACACATGCGAGGCCAGCAGGGTTTGTTTATTTATGCATTTTGTGTGTGTGCGCGAGTGTGTGTGCGTGTGAATTCGCAAGCACAGGCTCCCAACCTGCACCCTTCATCCTAACAACCCAAGCAAGGGAGGGCATTTATCAGTCAGGCAGCATACAAACGGACAGCTACCAGGCTTGGGCGCAGCTGGGGCTCCAAGCAAAAGGCTAACGCGTGTGCATGCCATGACCACAATAAAGCACCAGACGTACCAAATTGCACGCCTGCCAAGGCATGCATAGGCTGCCCTGGAATGCAACACCACTCCCGCAGGCCCGCATAACACTCTGCTTCTTGAGCAAGCTCAGCACAAATGATGACAGCACGAAGGTGGTATTGAGCATTTGCGTGCATGCCCACCTACAGCCCATTTTCAAACAGACCCTATGCTTGCCTCCCACAAGTACCCCCCTTCTTGCGTCCCCTAAAAGAGTGCCAAAGCTCCCAGTCCTGCAATGATGAGGGGACACACCCACCCTCAGCTGGTAGTAGGCATGGTAAGGGTCCGTGGGGATCAGGAAGTTGAATTTCACATTATTCCTCTCGTTAGCCAGAATGCGGTGCTCAAACTCGGGACCTGCGTGTGTGTATATTTATGGGTGTGCATACGAGTGTGCATGTATGTATATGTGTGCATGCACGCATGTTTTAACTTTGTCACATGTGCGCGCGCCTGTGAGTGCAAAAATAAGAGGAGATAATCTGCCTGGAAGAAGGATGGTCAAACCATGCGCCCTGCTGCACGGTTACGCACCACACTTCTGCTGCAGGGTAGCATAATACACTTCTAAACCGCTGATTAGCTGCAGGCTTCCTTGCCCCTGAAGGACGCGGCCAAGGGCTTGCGTGCCTCCCTGAATATACAGGCTTGCGTGTATGCTGGGGGAAAAGTGCTATTTCGAGTGCACTTGCACACTAGGATTGAACTTTCACGTTGTAAGCACGACAGCGCACCATGCTTGGCAACAAACTGGGCAGTCTTGTCGACGATGGCGCGGATGTCTGGGGGCGGCAGGATGACACCAATGGCCTTAGTTTGAGTGGCCAGCTTCCTGACCTCCTCCAGATTAAAGCCAGCTGCAAGGGGCCGGTAAGAAAAGTACATGAGGGTGGTGACAGGGAGGTAGGTCATTTGTTCTGAGCTCAATTGCTCACAAGCACAGGTGTACTGTACATGCGGGGGCACCAATGTCCGGCTCCAACTATTGAAAAATCATATGGGCACGCGTGCGGTCGCACAAGGATCATCAGCTCTTGCGAGATGAGATGTAAATTGCATGCATGCACGTGGTGTGGGTGGGATATTGTACAGGTGAATGGATGAGCGCCAAACAGCTCGAGCAGGTACTCAAACCTGTAAGCAAGATGTGCTAAGGTACATGAGCTACCTCCAGGTCCATGAACACTGGTTTACTCATGCAGGGAGCGCAGGTCTTCTCTGTGCTCTGCATGCACTCTGTAGCAAGCCTCACTAAGGGCTCAGGCCTGAAGCTCACCAGTCTTTGCCTCAGATGACACCACAATCTGGCCCCCAGTCTCTCCATTCGGCTGTTGTGCCTTTGTGGACACAACCAGCGCCTGCTGTTCACTCGCGGGGGCTTGTGCCGATGCAGGCCCATCCGCTGCGGGCTGCTCATTCACCATAATTCAAGATCAGGAATCAGATTCGCCACCCAAGCTGCACCCTCGCTGCACAGCTGGCAGCTTTTCTTGTTTTATATGTCTTCTGCAAATGTAAAATTTCTATTGTTTAAATTGGATAATGCAATAACCAAGAGCCTGATTTGATGCATGCCCATGCCCTACACTGCCTTCAGGGCATCATTCTAGCACTAGGTACAGTTGGGGCTGGGACTGCGTGGCTTTTACACTCCCGGAAAAGGCTACAAAGACTCAAGCAGAGAAAGAGTGGTAGGCGGGCCCGGCTTCGAGCGGCTGTTCCAGGATGTAAAGTGAGTAAAACTCATGTCTGCGGTGCATGTTAGAGTAACCAGGTGTGTGCGTGCACGCATGCGTGCGCGGGTATGTGTGCACCCCCTTATGCATTCGCGTGCGCATGTGCGTACGTGCATAACTGCAACCCTCTACCAACCTGCTTATGCTCTGCACCTCACTTGTAATGATGCTGAAGGGAATTTCAACTTGTTTACGTGCTTGCTTGCACATGAGCATGTGTGCACATGCGTGTGCGCAGACGCAAATGCATGCTTTCTAAGTAAGTTAATTTCAACCCAAATAGCCAGTTGCAATACTTAAATGCAACAGATTTATTACTTGCCCACCCATCCACTCTCCTTTCCAGGCAGTGCCAAGGTATGGAAACCTGAAGACAGGGTCCCTCAGCGAGATCAGCCTGCTTTCCTGGAACATTCTCGCTGATGGTTTGGCAAACAGCAAGCGGCTGCCCATGGTCCTCCCAGGTGGGTCACCTTGGTGGTTTGTCAGCACAGATAACGTTAAAAGTGTAGGGCTTTTCCAAGCAGGGCTGGCATTTATCATCAAACGCTAGGGAAATTAGTAATCTTCGAGTTTGGGGCCTGAATGGATGGATGCTGATGGCAGCAGTCTTTGTCAGAGATGCCTTGGTGGTGGAGGCGTTTGCAAGCCTCCTGTGTGATCTTGCTTGAACTTTGAGTTACCCCCCTAGCCTTACCTTTGGTACCAGGGCACATAGGGTGGCATCACCGTGCGCCCTTGATACAAGAAGAGCTGTTCTCAACTGCCGCTGACGTGGTGGCCCTGCAAGAGGTCGACCCAGGCAGGTGGGGCAGTTATGCTTGCCGTTACTGCCGCTGCAAACCAATCATGCTGCAGCAAGTGTCTCCTGCCGTCATCATAAATTATTTAGGGTGGCTGGGGGCATTTCATTGAACAGGCAGCTTATGTACTTCCTATGCATTCTGTTGACTCGCTGACCTTAACCTGCTCATTTCCCTGACTATCCGCTACCCTCCTCAGATGGGGGGAGATATGCAGCTGGCTTCCAGGCTATGATTTTTTGCTGCAGGTATGCTGAAGCATGGACATGATCAGATCAGTCTCTTTGTGCCAGTATTAAGGGACAGTGCTTACGATTATTGATGGAGGCATATCGTCTACACCACTAATTAATCATAGACTTTGCAATCATCATATTACCTGGTATACCCAGTATACGTGTGGTGTATAAATCTCAGATATCCATCAAGATACGAGAGCCTCGATAGCCTGCCATCAAATTTTGATGGCGTGACCAGGGTGCCTAAAAGCAAAATAATCTAACAACAAAGGGGAATTGTAGAGCTTGTGAGGAGTTGGGCAACATGCTGCTGCCATGCTGCTGCGCCAGGTTGTGTCTATCTTCATCCAGGTGCCGCCTGCTGCAGCCCTAGTGGTCGGACTGTCAGGAGGAAATGCATTCACCATTTGTGAGCTTCTCAAGCAGCTTCCTTGGGGCTCAGTAACTTGTCTTGTAAGGCGTCAGATCAGCGGTTGCTAGTTTGAGATGCACCCGGATTGCTTTGTATGGGGCCTGTTATATTAGGCCTTTATGCCTAATGTAATACAAAATCGTTGCGCTCCTTTGATCTTTCGACTGCTTAATCTCGCAAAGTCCCAAGATGATTACATTGATTAATTTGCGAGTACTAAGGGGTTGCGAGGCCTCTGGTTTTTTGCCCATATTTGCGAACTTCAGGTTTTCCACACCTCCAACCTGAGCCATACAGCTGCCTTCTCTGCCTCTGTTGCTGCTCTGCCTGAATAGTGAAGGCACAAGCTCACGTGCTGATGGCTGTGGGCAGCCGCAAAGGCAGCAGCTGTACCCACACCACAGGGTTCTCTTTCATGGAGCAGGCCTCTCCAGCCTAGGCCTATCCACAGTCCTGGGTGGAGCAGGAGGGGGTCTGGCTGCGATTGCAGCAGCAAGCACCCTCTCATGCTCAGCAACTCTCTAAGCCAGGGTGGGGTCTTGATGGATACGTAGCTCCCCAGGCTACCTGTCACCCTCTGAGCACCTCCGTTTTATGCCATCCACGTCAAAAGGTGTCCTTCGCCTGTTTGGGACGTGGAAGTCCATGGGGAGGCTCGAGAGGGGCAGTGGCCAAACTACCATACCTTGCGAGCCTTTTGAAAAAGTAATTTATTTTACTGGCGGGTTGCGAGAGGGTGCTGGAATTAATCATATGATAGCAAGATCCCTAGGAGCACGGTATATCATATTATGTCTCCTGATAATATTGTTGTGCCTGCTATAGCATTTCAGGTACAACGCGGGGTTCAAGCCGACCCGTAGCCAAAAGTTGTTTGATAGACCTCGCTCGGGCCAGGCGATCAAAAGCGCAGAACAGGCTGTTGAGGGCATATGGATGACTGCGCTTGAGCTTGTCCATGTCACAAAAGGTGTTCGAATGCCGCCTGACGCGCCTGCGAATGAGAGGGGGTAAGCCTCCTTTTCCTTACACCACCCCTGTCCCCTCATTGTTGCAGGAGAGACGGGATGGCAGCAACATGCTTCTGGCGCTCATGTGGAAGCCCCGGCTGCAGCTGGTGCGCATGTTGCGCGTCAATGCGCTAAAACTGCGTTCAATTTGCATGCTTGAATGCGTTTTGAAGTTCCTCCCCAAGCCCCACCTGTCCCAGGTGCCCTATCCTGGCTAAGGCCAAACACATTTTTTTGAAAAATTTTCACATTTTTTCACTCGACCCCAAACGCAAAAGAATCGCAGTCACACAAAAAATTTTCAACTCCAAAATTGTTAACACGTTTTGATTCAAACCCCCAAGTGGACTTTCCATTTTTTCACTTTGGGCGGGGTGGTCTCAGGAGGCCCCTAGGGAGGGTCCCATTCGTGCAAGACCCCTAGAAACCCCTTGTTTGGGGTTTTGTATGTCGGAAAGAGCATTCACCTTGGGAGGATGTCTGAGGAGACAAGGTTTCCCTACATGGATTGCACATATGATTTATGCAGCTGCAGATTTAGCTGTTGATGACTCTCTAGGCCGACAGTGCACTGAGATGATGTCTTATGTATGTGTTTGCCAGGCTTACACTTGTGGGGTGCCAAATGCGGTGAAGAATGCCAGGCAAATAGAAAATGCGAGGGATAGTCATCACTGACATTTGCTAGGCCTAAGACTGTCGATTTGAGAAGCGCTTGCGCGCAGAAAAGGCTTTCTTGGCATGCGTGAGGACAAATTCTCATATGAAGGCAAGGACTAATGCACCATGGCCACATGTGCTAGGGAAAAAAGGAAGTGTGTGCCGAACGCAGTAACCAAGCTCTGTAGACTTTTCATCATCCTGTCCTGACACTCTCCCCTGATGGCTCAGGGTTGATTGACTGTCATGCAAGACCTTGCAGGCCATGATCCGAGTGCTTAAACCAGGGCGTCTGCAGCATTGCGGGCTCCTTATGAATAGTGCAGTCTGTGTCATGTTGCTGCCTAAATGCAGCATGAGGACTTGTCGCAAGGAGCTCTTTGGATCCTATCGCTGGTCTCAAGAAGCTAGGAAACATGAGTGTGTGTTTCTTATAGTAATTCTGGAAGAGAACGGTAGTCATGGGGGGAACGGGTGCAGGTGGAGTTGAAAAATTTAGTGAAATTTTTGAGTGTGACCGCAAAGAAATTTTCACCTCCGAGTTTAAAAAGTGAAGTAAATTGTGAGAAATTGTGTGTGACCGCTGCCCAACAGATTTGAATTCCTTGCAGGTGTGGGCAGACCACCGCTCCCGAGTTCTGCTTGCAGAGTTCACATTCAATGATGATTTGGGAAATTTACAGGTTGGTTTGTAACGTGTGCCTTTCAAGTTCAAAACTTGAGCTATGTCTATGGACGTTCGCATGAAGGGTGCAAGTCATCTGCAAATGTACCATGCATTCTTTTGGCACTCAAGCACACAAATTATCTTGCTGACCTCACGTGCAATAATGAGACGAGTAGCTCGGCTATGGGCTGCCCCTGCTGTGTTTTCATTTTTGCGCATGGCAATGTAAGGTCTTGGGAACCTGTCCTTTGGACCAGGCGGACCTGTTGTGCGTGACTTTTCTTGAGAAGCCCCAGTCATGGTAGTAGACCCTAGGTTTGGGTTGCCTTAGTGAAGTTAAGTTCACGGTGGCCCGCCCAGACTCCTCCCGCCCTGAAATGTTGGCCTCCTTGACAAACTCGTTTGGTATGCCTGCAATGTCAGGGGAGCGGGACAGGGGGTGACAGGTGCAGCAGAAAACTTATCAACAAAAACTGAAACAGGGGCAGGCAGTTCTTGGCCAGGGCCAGCCAGCCCACGGCTTGGCCGGAAACTCGGCATGTTTTCCTAGTAAAACTTTAAACGGGGATCCAGCTTTCAGTGGCTGCAGGTGCAGCATGCTGTGATGTGATGCATATTATGTCAACAATAAAAGCAGTGTAAATGCGGGCTCTGGTATCAGACCAGGCTTTGCCGATTTTTAATTGCTGCTTGCAACGCCTCCCTTCCTCTTGTCAAAATGTGCTTTTATGGTCCCTGTGGCTTTCTGAAATTTTGGTTAAATATTATTTGCTGCCTCTTGTTGTGCTTTATTGATATTTTACGGGCTGCAATGCTTCCTTTACCCTTGATTGTTTATCTACAGTCAAATGCCTTCAAGGGTAACCAGATTCCTAGCTGTTTTGTGTGCATGCTTGTTGGGCGCATGCAGACTCTTTTTGTTATGAATCTTCATCTTGAGGGATCTCCGTACCGCCCCAATGACCGGATATCTCAGCTGAAGTCAGCGCTCAGCCGTCTATTGGCAAGACAGGTTGGCTTTTTACATTAAAATGCTTTTGTACAGCAAGCTGTGGGCGTGCCAGCTTTGAATTATAAATGCGAGTTCCCACTATAGCTTCTAGTATGGTCCAAGCAGTGCATGAATTGCCAACGAGGCAGGTGCATGAATATATACAGTGATTTCTGCTGCTGATGAGCGTGCAGCGTGCATCTTTTTGCTCACAAATTACCTCAGGAAGCTGGTGGTCTAGACCCGAGCACCTGCACCATCCTGATTTGCGGAGACTTCAACTCAGGGAGGGAAAACTGTCCCTGGCGCTTGCTGCAGAGGTAATCATTGTGCTCCTGTAAAAATATACTACAGTCTTTGCTTTTTGCTGAGCACAGCCTGTACCCACCTGAGAGAAAGCAGTTCAGGAGAAGTCATTGCAGCTTTAAAGGACAGAGGGGGCCTAAATAGGTGAACGATGCTGGGATATCAAAGCTGCTAGAATGCTTTCAGGATTCTCTGCCTTTTTCTTGTATGTGCTTTTTTGTTCTGTGTGCAATTACTTTCTTGATTACTTTCTTGCACCCTAAGGATGCACAAGGTCACAAGCTGTTCATGGCTTGCTGCCTCTGGTTACTCTCCTCTACCGAGTGTGAAAATGTCCAGAGCCTGGATCTAAAGCCTGAGGCTTACCTAAGCACCATAGATGATAGTATGTTTACCGATGAGCCTGCAAGAAGTGCTTGATGCGAGCTCCGTAAATGATGCAATTCTCGTTTGGCGTTGAAATAAGGCAGCTACAAGTCTCGGGGAGTAGCACTGCCGAGTGATCAGCTGGCCACCTGTCTTGTCTTGTTTTTTCAAACGTTTAAAGTGTTGCTCTTCAGAATAAATGCATTATGCTAACTGTGCTTGCCTGCAACACACTTAAATAGCTGTGTGAGTACAGCCATGCACCGGTGAAGGAGAATTTTCTGCATGTTCAATAATCATGGCATGCTTCAGTCATCTGATGCTGCTGGACCACAGCATTTTAACCTTTTGCTTTTATGTGCCGCTGAGGTTGTCCATCAGAGCACTGGTAAGGGTTGCCCACAGATAGCAATTTGAATATGAGTATCTACTCCTTTGAGCTAAGTTTGCTTGATATAGCTCATCTTTAAGGAGCATAATCTCATTGCTGCTCGAAGCAGGCGTGCTTGTAGTTGTGAAGTGCAAGGCAGTGTGGGAGGCCTGTGACAAGTTGTTGCTTTCTCTGCGCGTGCAGGGGGCGCTTAGAAGGAGGAAGTACTGAGGCCGGGCTTCCACAGATAGAGGTCACCAAATCAAGCATTTCCCACCCCTACAAGTGTGTGCTGACCACAGGGATGGCAGGCTTGCTTACTGTGCAGTGCACGCATACGATCTGTGCGCAAGAATAAGTACATTAAGGTGAAAGCATTCCTGAGTGCAGTTTCTTGTGAGGCCCACCAAAAACTTCGTTGACCCTGACTTCCTTTGTGAAGACGCCCTGACTCTGTCTGAATCCTTTCGATGTCCAAACAAGCATTCAAACTGTTAGCCTGATTAAAGGGGGGCCATGAGATATAAATAGCTGACTAACACCGGTGGGGTGGGGCCTTAAAGAGAGTGCATTTTGTCGACAAAGCTGAGCGTGGGTGTTTTCATCCCCAATGAATTGGGCATGTGTCATTGTGCCATGCAGTTCATGTGTGCATGTGTGCTGCATTGCTCTACATTTGCAGTGTGCACGTAAACAATGTGTGAGTTGGATGGGGTGGCAGGCGCTTAGCTTGTGCGTAGTATGTTTTGCACAGTGTCTGACTAAGGTTCTCTGTGTGTATGTGCGCGTACTTTGCGTGCAGCAGTGCAGCGTTGATAGCACGACCCAACATGATGTCTGTAGAACATACTTGTATATGTCTCTGAACATGTCTCTAACCTGTGCAGGCTGTATGATGCGTACGAGGAGAGTGGAACCTCCCTTCCATGGACGCGCAAGGTGGTCTCAACTCTGCCCGTTCTCTTTCCTGTACTTAATTCATCTTGGCATCCATGTGTCTGAGAGTAAAAGTAGTGAAAGTCTTGCGCACTCACATGCAGGCCACAACCAGAGGGTATCAACTGCATGGCAGTGTGGCGTTTAGCACAAGGCAAGGGGTGATATTTTTTCTGGACCTTGCTCTGCAGGTCTCAGGGCGACCAGCCACCATTGACTACCTGTGGGCCACAGCTGACTTGGATCTTGTCGCCATTTACAATCCGCTCAAAGGCGTGCATGGGACCAAGCTAGCAGCAACATGCAGGTCTGAGATGTTTGCTTTTTAAAGTTTGTTACATTGCTACTTCTGCGTAAACATTTTGTTCGCGGGCCCTTCTATACATGAACATGCCTGATACTGGGATGCAACTCTTTCCGCCCATGTGTGCTTCACCTGACCATGTGCATGTGTGCTAACCTTTGTGCGACTGCAGGGGGCTAGGTGGGCTGCCTAATTCACTGTGTCCCTCAGATCATGTACCATTAGGGGCTATTTTCAGGTTGCGGACGGCCCTGCGATGAGAACATCAAAATATTTCTCAATGCCATAGAGGGTTTGTTATAAAACTATTATGTCATACAGTGTTTGGAGCCGTCTTCATCATGGTTAAGAATGGATGCCCTTGAATACCTTGTGCATGTAATCCCATGGTGCAATCATGTTTGCCTGTGCCTAAGACCAAGCAGCAAGGGCTAGCCCTGCTGGTGCACCCCGGCTTGATGCCTCTTGGGGTAGTACGGAGGTTTTTGTTGGGGGAGGGAGGTGGTTAAGGTTACAAGGTAGGGTTTCCGCCGGCCAAAAAATTGTCCATTATGTCTGAGATAGAATGGGAGTGAGGTGATTAGGCCCCGGTCACTCTTGTAATTAAATGGAAAAAAGACAATTAATAAGGCGGTCACACTACGCAATTATGGACTTTACTACGACATGCTGATTATAATCATGCTTTATAAGGAAAGCATAATTAGGGGTGGGTACCCCATTACCAAATATAATTATGCTCCCAATCTCCTGGAATTGCCTAAGGACTATCAGGGAAGGTAAGTCTCCATACGAAACGGGTGCCACGGCAGTGCCCCTTCAGAAATTTGGACTGTTCCGTGCTTTTATCCCAAGGTTCTCCCCTTTATAAATTTCAGGTGAAACATGGGCAGGAAAAGGAAGGCTGATCCCCCTAGCAGCCCTCTAAAGAGCCTTGAAGATTTTCCAAGGGCACAGTGTCTTGCCGGTGTCCTCTGCATCGGTCAGTGCAGGTACCAATGGGGAGCAAGGCACAGAACTGGAACACGCTCACAGCAGCTGCAGCCAATGAAAGCACTTATTCAGCCCAGTTCAGGCCCGAGCGCTCTTGTGCATACTGCTTGAGCCAAGATAGTGCAGGCCTGTAAATTTTAGTGCTGCCGCATACTTCGAGAGGTCCCTGCCCCCAACCTCCAGCGCACGGAACAAGTTTACAAGTTTACAAGTTTAAGTTTGACCTTCAGCCAGGTAGTTTGACTGATCAGGTTGCTGGTGAACACCAGCCATCATATAAACATCCATAAGCTTTGAAATAAAACGATAGGAATCAT
>LFCJ01003595.1_pt1 | contig 11357 bp, 11 predicted proteins | sample 643141 | NCBI WGS metagenome assembly LFCJ01 (sample SAMN03766243, study PRJNA286221) | soda lake metagenome | biome: soda lake; feature: Kulunda steppe; material: water; isolation source: sample B1-Br-g2 brine of Lake Bitter-1 | place: Russia: Kulunda steppe | collected 2010-07 | reverse complement strand
GTCTGAGTCGGATTGCCCAAGGACATCGTTGAATATACACCTTGCTCACTGGCCAAAACTACCGGACGGCGAAAGGAAAGGAGTGCTCCGTCAGGGATTCGAACCCTGGTCATTGCCGTGAGAGGCCGACCGGACTACCCGGACGATCCCATCTCCATTTAGACTGATCTTCCACCAATTCCCGGAGACATGGCTGTGACACGTGTGAAATCAGGCCACATGCATATAAATCACCGCTTCATTGCTTGCTGGGCAACTGTGACTCGTCGGAAACACATAGTTTGGTGATTTTGACGTGGCTTCTGTCGCTATAGTGAGCTGATCGCTTAATTTGTGACGACCGAGGGCAGTCAAATAGCCACCAGCATCCACGAGTAACATCTCAACCAGATAGTTCCCTGATAACATGCTGGGACGAGTTCGACGTCAGGTTAGGAGTGAACCTGCATTCCGCCGAACCGCGTCACCACCTATTGGACTCTGTTTATATCCTCTACACCGATAAAGAGGTCCCGAAGCGGGAAGCGACCAATCGCGCTGACGAGATCGCCGTCAGTCCAGTGGGTGGCTGTGGAGAGTGCCTGCGGGAGGTCCACGCCCTTGTAGGGAAGGTCGTCGTCGGGAACCAGTCGGTATCTATGATTCAGCGTGTCTGTCCAACAGCACTCCTCGAACTCCACTGTCTATCCAGTGGTATGTTTAAGTGATATTAAATTCTAAATGACGTTAATGACTGAATCCAGTTGGAACGCTGGTCGAAAACCAAACAAAGAAGAAGAGAAGTTGAAAGACGTCCTTCTACGAACACTAGTGCCTCGACCGACGAATCTATCACGCAGCGACACTCCGAACGGAGGTCGCTGCGTGGGAGGCTAATCGCAATGCAACCAAGCGACTGATCGACTGGCAGTTCACGACTGATGACGCACGTATTAAGCTACGTAGACTCTACCCCGTTCCGATGAACGAGAACTAGCGAGACCATGGCTGAAGCTACACTAGACTCTGCCGAAGTCGCTCATCTCTACGACATCCTCACCGGTCAAAAACAGGACCTGGAAAGCTACTATACCGGATCAGCCTCAGAAACCCAGACGGACGAATTCGCCACTCAACTTATAGTCAAATACGAAGACGAGATCGAACAGCTCCTCTACCGAGAGGACAACCACTTTGTCCACTCTCGAATCAACCGAAGTACACTGGTTGATGAACTAACTGATGAAGGAATCCCACTATCATTTATCGAAGAGCATGACCCACATTACAGACGGTTTCTACTACTGACCTACCACGCACTCTACAACAAAACCGATTTCAAACAAGAGTACGAGAAAATCTTTGCCAAATCCCGCCTCTTCAAGGAAAACACTGGTCGCACCTACACCTACGACGCCGATGAAGACTTCGACAAGCTGAAAGAACGGGTCAACCAGTTCCTTAAATCAGAGAACGGGGCTGACAAACGACCTTTCAGCATCCGTGTTTTCCCAAGTGATCCAGACGCTGAGGACCAGGTGTTTCTGAGCTTCTACAAAGAACGACCTCGAACTTACAGAGATGTCTTCCAACATCGGGTCAACGGGGAAGACCGTAGAGAAAAAGACCGGATTCCAACGATCACGCACGAACCACAGTACCCGGTAGCCACGCTTCACGTCCGGCTCGAAACCACCGACGACGGACAGCTGAAAGCCAGATTCAAAACCGATCCCAAGCGAACAGGCTGGACTACAGACATCAGAAATTTCTTCGAAGGAGTCTTCAAGATCAACGGGCCGCTTCGCGAGGGTAACGTGGTGAAAGCCACTGGAGCCGCTAATCTAATACAAACGGCTCTGGACGCTGCCGGAGATGAAGAAGATGAAAAGGTGACGGACGAGGAAATTATAGAGGCCGTCAGTGAAGAAGTGGAACGCCTTGCCGAAACTGTAGTTGAGAACACCGATGAAGACGAGACCGAAGAGAGCATCGACGAACTGAAGAAACGATATGAATCCTTGGAGCTGGTGGGGCTGATAGTGGAGAACGATGACGAGACATTGACCTCACGGTACGAAGTGATCGCCCAGGTTGAGTTAGACGATTACACGGATCAGACACCCGGAGCTAGCGAGAATATCACCCACTATTTGCGGACAGTTGATCGGGAAAAGCTCGGTCTCCGTTTCCGAGGTCACATCCGGGGAGAAGACAGTCCGGACACCTTTGTTGTGCGTGACGGACAGTGGGGCTCTGATTCCAGAATTCCAGAAGAAACTGCTGAGAAAATAAACCGGTTGATGCAGCAAGAAGAAGACGATACGGAGGAACAGAAAGATGGATAAAAAACTGGTCGACGGGCTTTCCACCTTCCTTGATAACGCGAGCATCTTCGGGTCGGAAAGTGAGGTTCCAAGTGTTCTGAAAGAAGACTCCCGTTACTTAGACGAGGAAAGTGTCTCTTTAGATTGCCGTGACTGCGGAGCGCCAATCACTGATCGTTTTCCGGGAGGGGAAGAAACCACTGTCATCTGCCAAAATGGGTGCGAAGACACTGTTTCTACGAGTGAGATTTACGCATATCGACTTGAGCTAGAACCAGTTTTCACCGACATCTGTGAATCCCTTGGATATTCAGTTCAACAGGTAAAGACAGAGCCATTACCGGCCTACGGGTTTGCCGACTTGGATAGCGATCTCCAAGTTGCGTTGATTTGTGATATGAGTTCGTATGAGGACTCCTTGGATGAGTTGTTTGTAGACGCTCTCAAAAATCGCCGAGTGAACCCGGTTATTACGCCAGAAAAGTTGGAAGGCCGAACGAGAGAGATCGTGACAAAGTATCCAATAGGGAACCTGACACCGGTTATACCCTTGTCCTTACTCACCAAGCCTGAACCGGTACGGGACATGATTGAGTCGGCGAAACTTTCGCAAAGTCGTTCTGAGTTCATGCTCCGAGCAGGAGGGCTCGACGATACAGATCTCTACCAAGATCTGAATCAGAACCCTCGTCAGATCATCGGGGAGCTGGATTACACCCGCGTGTTTAGAGAAACTGAATACTCGGGTTTGATTGGAGAAAGGTTAGAGAAGGTGTGTAAGGCCGGGTTTGCATCGATGGATTTTATCTTGGATTTCGAGTTTGGAGGGAAAGATCAACCGCACAAGAATATTGGTGATGTCGCGTTTTTGATCCCTCCTCGAGAAGGATTTAAACACGGTGACCATATCTTCGGAGTTGTCGACACCAAGTCTGGTTCTAAAACGAATTTGAAAAAAGAACGGATCAAGAACAAACATGTAGAGTATCTTCGACAGACACGAGAGTTTCGACACGACGCTCATATAGCGCACATCTTTGTCGTGTTTTCGATGAAAGGCTTGTCTGCGAACGAGATTGACTGGTACGACGCTATTGAGAGAGAATATCGAGGACCGCGTGATGCTACAATGGTAGTGTTGTATGCAGATGCACTTGCTCAAATGATTGATGCACATATTTCGGTAGCTCAAAGAAATGAACTGAACTTAGCAGTAGGCGATATTACAGACGCTATCCGCCCATTCTTCAACTACCGAGATTTTCGTGATTCCGTTGATAACGAGATCAAAGCGATAACTCGAGTTGACGATGAGGACCCCACTACGGGTGAGCAACGCTATCGGGAAGACTGCTTCCAACGAGAGCGGCTTTTGGTTGTCACTCGAGATATGGTAGATCAACGTCTTCGAAGTGTCGTTGAGAACTTTGATGAAATAGAGCATAGGTTAAGCCGATATCCCTCTTCAAGATATTAAAAAATAGGCCATCTATAGCGTCAATAATGGCGCTTCGAGGGTATTGCCTCTCACGCCGCCAATCAGGTTGTCCACGTTGTCTTCGTACTTCGGAGTGATGAGCCAGTGCAAATATGGATCGTCCATCCGCGCTCGAGACTATCGTACAAGCCGATATTGGTCGCACCTGGACCGATCGTTCTATTCAGATTCCACCCTCGAGACGCTTGATATGCCACGTGGAATCACGAGTGCCTAAGTAGCTGAGCTATCGTACATGACTCCGAACCCCTGTTCTCCTTTAATCAACTCATTGATCCCCTCCGTGAGTGTTACTTCTCCGAAGACCGTTGCTCGATAATACACATATAATTCGTCTCGTTCACAGTCGGTGCAGCAACGTTTCTCGATCAGCCCAGCATCAATGAGCCTATTCAGGGACTGGTCGAGCGTACGGTCATCAATATCCATCTCTTCTTTCAGTTCTGTGGGACTCATCTCACCGTTGTATACAAGCCTGTAGAGGATTTCGTATCGAGGACGGTGGCCGACGGCAGCGTGCATATCGAGATATTCATCGAGACTGAGAATACTGTCGTCTGGCAATAAATCAGCTGGGTCAGCGGGCAGATCTTTGCTGTCCGCACGTGTCTGATCTGTTCCCATCTTGGCCAAAGTACGGCGAGCAGCTGTATAATTGTTGGCGGGTTCACAAACGGGATGAGAACAAGGAATCTAGTTGAACTGCGTGATGACTCGGGCCTGTGGTACTGTCTTCGAGGAGAGGAGTCACTTAGATGTCGAGGTATGTCCTGGGAACCACCATACCGTTGTCCGTCCACCGACCTTCTTTGATACTAGAACACCTTCTTCTTCGAGTTTGACAAGCCGATCGTATAGCCCTCGCCGCTTGATCGGCAGTTCAGTAGCAATTTCAGAGGCAGTTAGAACAGGGTCAGGAGATTGACGTAAAATATCAAGAATTTCTTCATCCGAGACGCGCGGTTTCGGCCCCCTTGTGTTCTCTTCGTCCATTCATAATAACGACGTAAGTCAAACCTCAAAAGAGAATTCCGCCATCGTAGGAGCTAATTACTGATTTGTCCGGAAACCCATTCTGCCCATGGGACATTTAGCACCACCGTAGGATCTAATTACTGATCTGCCTGGAAATGTATTCTACGCATAATTAAATTAGCGCCATCGAAGGAACTATATGGTCAAAAAGCGCGATAGATCGCTTGAGGGGCGAAGGAAGAGTTCTCCAACTGGCCCAGAAATAAACTCTCTCAGCACCGAGAAAAATTGGGGAGTGTGGAACCACAAACGCACCATTCTAGAACCGACCAATTGCCACCTCACCACTGGGGAACCAGAGTGCACATCAGTTGGCATTTTCTATCCGAAAAGATGACTGCTACAGCATTATCAGGAACACGAGGTCAGGGGTGGAGAAAATGACGTTCCCGTCACTCTTCGAGTTGTACAACAGCGGGTTCTCTGAGGACGATGTTCCCGGCGCGATTACCGACGTTGTCGAACGGGTTCGAGGCGCGTCGTTTCAGCGATGGTATCACGCCGACGGGTTCGCAGCCAACGTGCGTAACGGCCAGTCATACTTCAACGGCCCCAGTCCGCCGCCAGACCCGCTCAGACACAGTCCAAGCCAGCTCTTGCAATGCTGTCGTAAAGTCTACTATCGGCAACACAACGCCCCAAAAGAGACGGCAGACCCGTTCGGCATCTTCTGGATCGGAGAACACGTCGAAACGGATCTGATTCTCCCGTATTTCCAGGACGTTGTGGATGATCACGTGTACCTCCAGAACTCCGTCTGGGTTGACTTCACGGTCAAATCTCGGATTGGCAACCTGCACCTCAAGGGTGAGACAGATCCTGTTTTCGTGGATTCGGATGGGACGCCGTTCTTGGTGAGCGAGATCAAGACCAAAGACTCGATTGAACATCTTGACTCCCCGAACGATCACCACCTCGCACAAGTCCACGCCTACATGTATGGATTGACGCAAAAGTTCGACAGACGAGTTACCGAAGCGTTGCTTGTCTACGTAGATCGGTCGACTCTCAACCTCAAAGCGTTCCACGTGGAATTCGACCCACTGTTTTGGCGACGACGGGTTCTTGACTGGGCTGCTACCCAGAGTGAGTACCGAATCAAAGATCGACTCCCACCAGCTGATCCGGAATTTAGGTGGGAATGTGAGTTCTGTTCGTATCGAGAGCGCTGCGGAAAGGAGACAGATAATATCGGAACGAATAGTCCCCCAATTGGATTCGTTCCATTACGAGAATACCCGGAGACGGCAGTAGCGAGGCATCTTGAAGCGTATCGAGATCAAGACGTGAAGCTGACACCGACTCTCGGCCACCAGTATTCTTACTTAGCAGACCAGTTTGGAGTGTATGGTTGGATTTGCCAGGAGTGTGATAGTGTATTAGTCTGGGATAGCATTGATCCGAGTGGGTCGACAGAAGCCGTTCCCTGTCCGCAGTGTGGGTTCAAGGAAGAGGGTCAAGAGACAGTCCGAGGACCAACACCTACAGAACAGATTTCCAAGAGGTAAAGAATTATGCTGGGAGAAAAACATTGGTATTCGGAGCCCGATGATTCGATTGCGGTATGGTTTCCACTAGTTTTAGAAGTTGAAACGGGCACTGAGGGACAATATATTTCAGCATGGCATATCGGGAAGGCGAATCCTCAGCGAATTATTCACACCGAGTCAATGGAGATTGACTCGCCACTACGTGAGAGCGAATTGCTGAATCATCTTCTTTCGGAATTACAACCCAATAAATGTAGCGGAGGAATGATCATTACACCATCAGCTCAGACGATTCAACTGCTCAGATCGCGCTTGGTACTCTCTTCAGTCGAATCACCAACACTGCGAGGGTTTGATCATCTTCCTGTGATGGATCTTCTCACCGAACATTTCTCGATTCAAGTAGAATACCCCGAAGAATTCCTCAATCCAAATCAACGCTGTGGCAATTCCCCACCGACAGACGCAGTCTCATTAGCCGATCTAGATATCGCTCCTCATCACACTCCCATAGAACAGTTGTGGGAATTGTATAAGACGGTGGGCCCTTTGGTTCCACGCGAATCCGCAACCGGTTCATCATTGTGATATAGAATTTCGGCACCTCACGAGTCCGCTATCGAGAATCGAACCCATTGATAGACAACCTGTTGGAATTCTACTGTGATGAGTGACTGGAACAGTTTACAGTCAGAGAGTTTACTAATATTTTAACACATATTTAATAATGAGTGTCAGCATCTGCCTCTTCATTTCCAGAATGATTGAGTATGTACTGACCATGTGTAAATCGATAACTCCGTCATCCGGAAGGGGCAACCGACCATACACACAAAGTACACACAATAGATTTGCTTTTTTCCCAAAGCAGAGCAATCGTGTGTATGTTCTACACATATAGTTATGAGTTAGATGGTTTCTAGGTGGCCAGGAAAGATGGACATAGAAAATACCAAATCGTGTCTACAATAACTGGATAGAGTATTCCCTATATACCTTCGAAATCAGAATGATATGATTCAAACACAGTTTCTTTTCTATCTTTTGCATATCGCTGAGTGGTTTCAATTGAGGTGTGCCCTAAGATATCTCGGATATATCGCAGGTTCACACCATCTTCAACCATATGAGTTGCGAGACTATGACGTAATATGTGCGGAGTGATTCGGTATTTGTTTTTACCATCTGCAGTTGTGCCTATTACTTCTTGTAGACCAGACCGGTCAGCACTCTTCATGACAGTATCGTAACAGCCTTTCGGACCAAGGCGTTTACCAGTACTTGGTCCTCTTTCTCCTAAGAACAGCGCCGGCTTCGAAGACCCTGGTCTGTCCGGTCGGGTTTCGTCAATCCAGAAGTCCAACAGACGATCTAATTCCGCTGAGTAAGGGACAATTCTCGATTTCGAATTTTTCCCATCCCTTACCAGTATCTCTCTAATATCTCTATTCACATCTTCCACATTCAATTCCGAGAGTTCAGATCTTCGTAGGCCCGTATAATAAAAAAGAGCGTTAATCAATGTATTTCGTACACCATTTGCAGCATCAATGAGTTTCCGGACCTTTTCCCGACTAATCGCTTTTCGCTCGGTGCACCTGGGTACTTTCGCCGCATATTCTTCACCCTTAATATTTATCGAAGGGACACTTTTATCTATCTCATCTTCAATATGCCGGTATAATGATCTCAAATTTGATATTTCTGTATCCAGTGACTCAACGGCAATTCCTTCCCGTGCTCGAGAGTCGATAAAATCACGAATATCTGACTTATCCGCATCAGTGATTGAAGTCGACCTAGCTGCGAGAAACTCCTCATACTTCCTATAATTGTATAGCTTACTTGCTATCACCTTAGCATTTGTTCTTGCAGTTAATCTAAGTGCATAATCGAGGATCTCATCGCTTTCGAATAGTTCAGTTAATCCGTTCTCAAGGTTGTTTCGGAATTCTTCTTCGTTCTGGTCGGGGCTCCTTCGTACGAGCGAATTGATCGGTGGGGTTTGGGGATTAGTGCTCATTGTTATCTTTGTAGCTTCCAGCGAGTCGTTTCACTTTCTTCACCTTTTGAATCTATGCGTTGCACCACGAATTGCTCCTCAAGGTGTCTAAGTCCAGCTTCGACGTCTGACGGTGACAAGGATAATCGGCCAGACAGATCAGGAATGGAAAGCGGGTGATCTGCGATCTTCAGTTCATTCTCAATTTGATCGGCGATATGGTCCTTCGCTGGCCCCAACTGTGCTGCGATTCTCTCCGCGAGTTTGATAATCTGATTGAGTTTCTCATCGATATCGTCCGTCTCAGCATCAAGGTCGTCTAATCGTTTGACAACTGACCGAATGTCATCTTGTTGGGCCGTATTTCCTCCGGGACCAATATAGGCATAGAGCGACTGTGCGACAAGACCACTGAAAGTCGTTCCTCGTTCTTCGGCATGATTCTGTGCTCTATCGTGCAACTTAGGGTAGATAGTGATATTCACCCGTTTCTTCTGGGTGGTTTCAGTGACGTTGGGTTCTCCCTGAGATGAATCAGTCAATATACTTCCTCTCCGTTCAGTGGTGGATGAATTTGGTGTTCATTTTCTGTTTCCCGAAAGAACCTGCTGTACTCATCAGGGTCAATTCTGCAGGATGGCTGTAACCACATTTTGTGATTTCTCTTGCTACAGTTCCGCCTGCTATTCATTACTAAAACACCATTGGCTACTGTGCTAGCGATCCTTCTCTTATGTCGCTCTGACGATGGAGCAGCGATTGAACTGCAGCTAACAGTTGAACTATGTACAGTCGGTAGCCCTATGCGATACCTCCAAGCAGAAGTCGACTTAGTCATCGGGCCTCACCTCTGAAGAAGAAACTGATTTGCCTTCGATTGAATTCACCTGAGTGTCCCCCAGCGTAGCGACTGAATGCTCGCTGAGCTGGTCGAGCGCATTCTGACGTGCCTCCACTGGAATTTCGACATACCGAAGAGTGGACTGTCGGGATTTATGGCGGAGTTGTTCTTTCGCGTAGGCCAGAGACCGAAAGTGAGTGAGATATGTTCCCGTCGACCGACGTATCGACATCCACGTTAACTTTCGATTCGATTGATCGATTCCAGCCTCTTCGAGAAGACGACCTAGTAGATAATTCAACGAACCTGATCGATACGGGTTCCCTTCTCGATTCAGCCAGAGCGTCTCGACGTCATCGTATTTCGGCAATGTAGCTCGTTGGCTCAGCCACCGATTTGTTATCTGAATCGATCGGGTACTGAGGCCAGGTTCCCATTGCGCATCGTTCTTCGGCGACCCGTCCCTCGGAATCTGGAAGACACCTTTCTCCGGCTCATACCACTGTTCAGAACACCGCGTTACAAATGCTGGTCGAGCCCCAAGATCGAGACTCACGCTGACTAATGATGGGATTTTCCAGCTTGTCCGGCATCGCCGGAAGTCCTCCGGTGTTACATCTGACTTTGGTTTCTCCAACTTCTGAGCGAGATAGGCTTTGCGTCGGTCTCGAGCATTAGGCGACAAGTCGTTGTATCTCCCAAGGTCGTCGTATGTCAGTGATGCTTCGTACAGTCGGTCACGTTCGTCCAGTGTGAAGTAATCTACTTGATTATATTCACTTTGGCTAAAGGTTAGGTTCGGTGTCCACGGATCTCGACCGGTGCAGGCCGCTATGAACTCAAAATAATTTACTACAGCCTGTTGGAGTTTCCGTTTGCTTCCTTCAGCATACGGTTCTCCGGTTTCTGTCCGAATTCTGTCCTTAGCAAGACCTTCTTCGTATTTATCAGCGTGCGTGTGCGTGGTTCGTTGACTAATCGTATCGGTTTGATTCCAAACCCAGCAGTGAAATTGAAGCGTACGATAGAACTGATCGTGAACTGATCCGGGTGCAAAACCGATTTTGCGATCTGGATCTTTTCCAACGTCTCGTAACCAGGCCCGGTACTCTCGGTATTCCCTCTCAATATCTTTCACTTGCCTGTAGGACAGGTCACTACGAATTCGGTCTGGGACTAATTGATTTTCGTCGGGGTCTGTAGCGAAGCGATCTGTGTTTCGTTGGTTAGGTTGTGGCATTTTGGTGTCAGTAGCTGATAGACTGTGCCTCAGGAACGTCCCTGACCTACCCTGACACTATTTATGGCCAGACGTAGAACAGAAGAATGGAGTCACCACTACTGGGACTCCACTGTACGTCCCCAGGGCGTGCAATTTAGGCTCTGACGGAACCCCTGGAGCTCAACCACTGGTTCCGTCGGGCTTGTACTTCCGGAGTGTGCTTGTCACATCTTACATGTACTATCATCACATGGACCCACTTCAATCTTTGCGCAGCTTACAAATAATTTATTGTAATTCAATATATCTTATATTTTGGCGAGGATGTGGCTCGACGATTATTCCACCATAGAGAGACATAAATGTTTGGTTGGTCGTGAAACGCCCTAAATTTGTTTCAGCTCGCACCATAAAAGACAGATAGTTTTAATTTAATACAATTACGGACCTGCGGATACAAACAATAATAATTGATGAGTGTTGATAGAATTAGCCATGAAGCAACGACCGACGTTTCTATCTAGGCAGTTGTAGGATTTCATACATGGTGGATATTATTGTGTTAGATAAGCTCAACACAACTGTGAATGGGGGACCATATATGAACTTTCCAAGAAGTATCCATTCACACGGCGAGTGTCCGGTGATTTGGAGACCAAACCATTGTGTCTAGAGTGTCGAGAATTACTCATACTAGGGCGCAACGTGATCAGAGTCGCCGCAGATGGAGCGGTTGTCTATACAAATTACAGAACTGTGGAATGATCGTCTTGAGGACAGACGTTGCTTTCACGAGGTGGTGAGAGAAAGCACTCCGCCCATTCCTAATCAGAGTCAGTCGAACTTCGGATCTTGTGACAGCGGCTGTCTCGTCCCACTGGGGGATATGTATAAGGAGAAGATGATCCTGGAATTAGCCATGATATTCCATCAAGGTGATTGCATCCGGGTTAATCGGGGCGG
>LFCJ01003594.1_pt1 | contig 11358 bp, 12 predicted proteins | sample 643141 | NCBI WGS metagenome assembly LFCJ01 (sample SAMN03766243, study PRJNA286221) | soda lake metagenome | biome: soda lake; feature: Kulunda steppe; material: water; isolation source: sample B1-Br-g2 brine of Lake Bitter-1 | place: Russia: Kulunda steppe | collected 2010-07 | reverse complement strand
GGTGATGTAGAACCCGACAATGAGGACGAGGAGGCCACCGAGGAAGAGCGGCACGTAGGAGACCGCGCCCTCGAGCCACTGTGTCACGACGCTAAAGCCGATGTGGTCGAATGCCGTAAACGCTGCAACCAGAATGATGTAGTACCGAACGATCGTACCGAACGCGCCAGCGGCCGCACCGTCACCCTCTCCGAATAGCGGGCCGAGAGGCGTCCTGGCGACTTTTGGGTCGAGGTCCGCTCTGAGTGCGAGTCGAACCGTCACGCTGCGCGCCTTGCCAGCGAGCCAGTACCCGACGAGCAGGATTAGCAGTGCGACGATCAGTTCCGAGAGGATGCCGGTCGCATCGACGATCGCTTCCCGAATCGCGGCGGAGACTTGCTCGCCGAGCCCTGGTTCTGTCGTCAGCACGAGCGATTCCAGGTTCATGCTGGCTGCCCTCTAGGCTGGTGGTTCTCTTCGATTACGTTACCGATTTTCTTTATTTCTGTCATACACTCTCCTGCATTTGACTCGTATTATTTAAATAATTCTATCTAATGTCCAAATAGCTGGGAACCACTGTCGGATCATCAAGGTCCCTGGTGAAGACGACAGAGACAACTCTAAGCCACGTATATGAGGCTACAAGGAGTAGGACTGTTTTTCACTGCTGAGTGAGTAACACCGATCTGTGAGCTACGAACAACTCCCTGATGGCTGGATGGTCTGGAACGACGATCCCGACGGCCGCAGTGTACTGGCGTTCCACCCCGATGTCTTCGACGCCGATCGATTCCCTCCGGAGTGTCTTCCAACGATTTACCTGACCCGGGGGCGACCCTCGCGTCGTCCACCAGGACACGATCCAATCGAGTCCGGCGACGAGTGGAACGTAATCCTGTATCTGGAACCGGACGTCAACCATCCACCGGAACGGTTCGAAACCCGTGACGCGGCAGTCAGGGGCGCGATCGATCTCGCCAAACGGTTCAACACTGGAGAGATTGACTACCGTGCGCTGTATCAGGTGCCGCGCTCGGAGTATTTCGATCAACTCGACGAACTGACCGGCTCCCGATGACCGCAACGGAGAGGGCGGCGAGAGGCTTAACCAATCGACCGTGCTATCACAGAGTATGAGTACTGTAACGTTGATCGGAACCCGTCTCGCGACCGACGGGACGGAGTTCGTCTACCAGGGAGAGGCGAGCGGCTGTGAGGGTTGTCCGTATCGCAGCCAGTGTCTCAACCTCTCATCTGGCGTCAAATATCGGGTAACGGATGTCAGAGAGCGGGCCCAGGTTCTCGACTGTGCCGTTCACGACGAGGGCGTCCAGGCAGTCGAAGTCGAGGCCGTTTCGGTACCCGCGAACGTTCCATCGCGTAATGCGTACGCGGGATCGAGAGTGAGCCTCGAAGGTGCCTGTCCGCACACTGAGTGTCCCAGCCACGAGTACTGTGTACCAGACGGCGCGTCCTTCGACGAGGAATTCCGAATCGAGAACGTCATCGGAGATCCGCCACACCAACACTGTGCCCTCGACCGGGAACTGACGCTCGTCGAATTTGCGCCGCCGAACGAATAGCTTGTCCCGGTTGATCTCATTGGATACATCTCGATACCACGAGATCATGGGATGCGCCTTGCCACCTCGATACCGGCAAACGTGTCTCAGCGAACTTCTGTGGTCGCTTCAGAAACTGGGATATCCCGCTCGTGCGTCGCGGCGTACCCCCAGATCTCGTCGTAGCCGGTCGCTGATAACAGGACGGGGTAGAAGGGTTCGTCAGCGACGACAGTAACGCCTCCAGCCTTTGCAAACGGCTGTCCGGCGTTGACATACTCGAAGTTATCGACTAACACCTCATAATCGCCCGGGTGGTGTTTTTCGAGCTGTTGTGTGAGCTGGTAGACTGGAACGATTTCGTCATTCATTCGTTCGTACGGCGTGACGCCGAAGTCGTTGGCGAGGCCATCGGCGACATCTTTGGCAAGGACGTCCATCGCGACGAGGTAGGCAATCGAGACCCGTAGAGCGTTGTCGGCGGCCGCTACCGTCCCCTGGAGGCCACACTCTGCCTCGATCGTTCGGACGGAGTGAAACAGCCGACCCTGGATGAATTCACCGGTGTCGACGACGGATTCGATCGGAAGCTCAGCAGCGAGGCGTTCGACCAGTGGATCGACGCGGTCACCCACAAGAAACGGCTCTGGATGCGACTGGGTTGAATGCAGCGAGAGCACGGTACAGCCTTCGAGCACCGTCGAGAGTTCGTGTGCGAGCTGTTCTTCGTGCGCATCCAGCGACGGATCACCGGGGAACGCCCGGTTGAGATCCGTATCGACGTATCGAACGCCAGCGTCGATGGCACGTTCGTTCACGACCACCAGAAGAACTGGCCGCTCGACCGGCGGCGCAGCCTCGACGAGCCGTTCGACGGCGTCAACGCCCGACGGTTCATCGCCGTGGATACCGGCAACGACGGCAACCGACGGTGTTCCCTCTCCAAGTTGCTCGATCCGCATTGGTTACACCTTCGAGTGGCGTGGCTTAGGGCGTTCGATCTGTGTTGCACAGCTGGTCCACTGCCACAACGGGAGGGCGATAAAAATCACCGCCATCGAGAGGGACGAACCTGACGGTGCTCACCCACGTAATCAGAGTTGCTGGTACACAGCCAGCAAGTACGGGAGTCAAGTGCCACCGGTACGGCAGTCACACCCCTTCGTGCAACTGTTCCGTGGGACTGGCACGGCAAAACTGGTCCGTGGATCGACAGGGCGACTGTGGTCGATCGCTCCGAACCGGTCCGTTTTTATCTAAAATTCAGGCGCTAATGCTCCGTCCTCAAGGAGTGAACCGCGTCAGCGGTGAGCGAGTAGGGTGGGGAGGAAGTCACTGAATCGTTCTTCCCCAACTTCGAAGTGAAAAAGCACTTTGTCGCCGCTCAGAGGATCGTTATGTCGCCAGTTCCAGGGGCGCTGTTAGCCAATTTCGAGGGTACCTGATAGGAAACACTAGCTCCGGATCAGTGTTGAACTCCACCCACTACTGACAGGTCGACGTTCGCTTCTCTTCTCAATCCGCGGACTCCCTGGCAGGCATGGATCCCTCCGGAAGGAACGGACAGAGCGGATCACTGCCCAGCGGGTCGCCTGTCACCGCGAACGCGCGCGAACGACTGCCACCACAGAGTGCCCTGTACGGACACACACCACATTTCCCTCGTAGGGCATCGGGATCCCTGAGTTGCTCGAATAGTGGTGCGGATCGGTACAGATCGACCACAGACGTCTCCCGGACGTTGCCCGCGGATTTGGGGAGAAACCCGGACGGATAGAGTTCACCTGTGTGACTGACGAACGCGAAACCGTTTCCGGCGGTGATCCCGGCAGAGCGTTCCTCGTCCGAACTCCGGTCGTGCTCAGAGACGACGTGGCGGTAGTGGGGCGCTTCTGTAGTTTTCACGCCGAACGGGGCCTCCCGTGAGACGTCGTAGAGCCACTGCATGATCTGCTCGGATGACTCTGGATCGACACCTCGTATGGACGCGCCGCGTCCGACGGGGACAAGAAAGAAAACGCTCCAGAAAACGGCACCGAGATCTTCGACGAGTTCACGGATGGCAGGGAGGTGTGGGGCTGTCAGTTCACAGATTGTGGTGTTGACCTGGATCGGCACCCCGAAGTCGGCTGCGGTCCGTGCGGCTTCGACCGTGTCCTCAAAACTCCCGGCCTCGCCTCGGCAATCGTCATGGACTTGTGGTGACGGCCCATCGATGCTCAGCGCCATTCGTTTGACCCCCGCATCGGCGATTTCCGCGAGTCGTTCGCGCGTCAACGATGCGGTACCGCTCGGGGTCAGCGTGACGTTCAGACCGATCTCAGTGCCGTACTCGATGAGTTCGATCAGATCCTCACGTTTTAGCGGATCGCCACCCGAAAAGACTACCAACTGTCCCTCACCGAACTCACGAGCGTCGTCCAGCAGTTGTTTGCCCTCCGCAGTCGTCAGTTCGTCGGGGCGTCTGTCGGGAACTGCGTCAGCCCGGCAGTGATCACACGCCAGATCACACGCCTGCGTAAGTTCCCAGATCAGTACGAGCGGCCGTTCTTCGGTTTGGATACTCATGCATACCTTCTCCGTTCCACACCGCGGTAGCTGTTAGTCGCTTTGGAGACGACAGCTGGCGAACGGATGACGGAAGTTCTCGTATCTGTGAATAAAACCGACCGGGCGATTCTCACAGACTGAAACTCGACGTAGAATACTATTTACATAAGAACGGATCAGACCGCATGGACAATGGGTCGACTCGACTGGAGAAGGCATCGCGAGCCTGCGTTGGTGAGGAGCCACGTGGAGATCCACACGAGGAGTGGGAGGTGTTCGTCCGCGGTGACGAAACCGACAGGCTGCGTCACGTCGGAAGCGTCGCCGCGCCGACAGCAGACGAAGCACACGAGCACGCGAGTCGGCTGTTTGGCTGGTTCGCCAGCGACGTATGGATCTGTCCGGCTGCAGAGATGCACCGCTTTTCGACGCACTCGCTCGGTGAACCCGGGCCGACCGCCACGCCGGAGGATGGCACCGAATCGCGAACCCAAGAATTCTGACTATGATCTCGATCAGCAAACTCCTCTGTGATCTCGACGCCGAGGGCGACGGGCTCCGATACGACGCCGCCGAAGAGTCCGAGAAACCACAGATCACCGAACGAAAGCAGCGCCGACCAGTCGTCGTCTGGAACACGACAAAACAGTGTAACCTCTACTGTTCGCACTGCTATGCAGGGGCAGACTCGGCGGCCGCAGACGGTGAGTTGACGACGGCAGAGGGGAAAGATCTCCTCGACGATCTGGCTGACTATGGAGTTCCAGTCGTGCTCTTTTCTGGGGGCGAACCACTCGTCCGTGAGGATCTCACTGAATTAGTCGCCTACGCCGCCGACTGTGGACTCCGCCCTGTCCTTTCGACGAACGGAACACTCCTCAATCGGCATCGAGCCCGTGAACTACGTGATGCGGGCCTCGCGTATGCAGGAGTGTCGGTTGACGGCCTCCCCGAGCGGAACGATCGCTTTCGGGGACAGGACGGCGCGTTCGAGTCCGCACTCAACGGCATCCGGGCGTGTCAGGAAGCAGGACTCAAGACCGGACTGCGGTATACGATTACGGCGATGAACGAGCCTGACCTCGAGGGTGTGATCGATCTGCTGAGTGACGAAGGTGTCGATCGCTTCTGTTTCTATCACCTCGATTACGGCGGCCGCGGGGCGGAGATCAGTGACGTCGACCTCACCCCGAGTGAGCGTCGCGACGCAGTCAGGCGACTCTGTGACCTGACCCGCGAGTACCACGACCGCGGCGAGGAGATCGAAACCCTCCTAGTCGGTAACTACGCGGACGCGGGCTTTCTCGTCGAGTACGCCCGCGAGGAACTCGGTGCCGACCGCGCCGAACGGATCTACGGATACCTCCGTCGTAACGGCGGCGACCCTGCCGGAGAGCGGATTGCTGACGTCGACTATCAGGGGAACGTACACCTGACGCAGTTCTGGCAGGGATACAGTCTCGGGAACGTTCGCGACCGGCCGTTCGGAGCGATCTGGGACGACGAGTCGAATCCGCTCCTCGCCAGACTCCGAGAGCGTCGTGAACACCTGGCTGACCGCTGTGCCGATTGCCAGTATCTCGATATCTGCCGCGGTGGATCGCGACTTCGTGCACTCGCCGTCCACGGGGATCCGTTCGCCCCGGACCCACAGTGTTACCTGACAGACGCAGAGCGAGGTCAGGGTGGCGTTTCGCCTGCTCCATCCGACTGAGCGACATCGAGCAATCGCGCGTAGAATAGCAAGGTGGCATCCAACTAGAGATACAGCATCCCAACCAGGCCCGTACGGTCGTTCTCAGGAATCGGGAACGTCGTCTCGACTTTTTGAGCCTGCCCGAAGTAGTTTCATCAATGACGACGGACGCTACGGCCGCACAGCGAGTGACCCACATCGCACGCTCGGACCCACTACGTGTAGAACTCGCCTTCGATCCGGGCGATTCGATGGTGTGTCCGGTATCGGATATCGATGGAACGGTCGACGAGGTCACGATCAACGCAATCGACGGGACGTGTAACAGCGACGTACGGGTTACCAATTCTACGGGAGAGACGAGCATCGTACGATCGACGGTACCGATCACGCCAAACTGTCTGTGTTACGTGTTTCAGCTCGACTGCGTTCCCGATATCCGTTCAGTGGACGGTGGTCTGATGACTATCAAAACGTACGTCACTGATCGGGAGACGCTCCCTGGGTTAATCGACGGCCTCGGCGAAATCGGTGATTCAGTCGAGCTCGTTCGACTAACTGCCCCAGGCGGCAAAGGCGAAGAGCTGGTTACTGTCGATCTCTCGACGTTGACCGCCAGACAGCGCGAAGCTCTGGAGCTGGCAGTCTCGAACGGTTATTACGATTCCGAACGTGAGGTAACCCTCTCCGAGATGGCCGAAGAACTCGGCATCAGCAAGTCCGCACTCTCCCAGCGTCTCCGGGTCGCTCAGTCCAAACTGGTCACAGAGCTCGTATTGTCCTTTTGCGGTTCTGATGTACAGCGAGCGGGTATACGCAGCGGTTAGTTTCTCGACGCTGGTCGCCGACTCGGAAGCGAGTACTCCGAGAGAAGATCTTGAAACTCCCAGAGAGAGTCCGACGGTTTTCTCGTCCCCAGCGAACGCGAAGATGCCGAACCTGTTCAGTATTTAAAACACTGTATACGTTAAGCGTAACGCCGACCGCAGTACGACGGGTAGATATAGATGTGACGAGAGCGAGCCGTTGCTGTCAGGTGCGGTCACACGGCGACTCGGCAAGAGTCCCTACCTGGACTAGCGGTCATCTGCCGTCTCGATCGGACATCAGATCGCGGTTACGACTGTGCCGTCCTTCTCGACACCGTGGGTCATCGCGAGGTCCGAACGTACGATTCCGCCGAAGCTGTCGGGACGCCCAACCGGTTCGCACGACACTGTTCACGCAGACGAACACCGTACTCAGATGACTGAAAAACTTCGACAATTCGATCTTCAATGACCACGAGATTATCAATGACACAGGCACAACTCACAGTACGACTTCCGGAGGGAACGTGGATACGTGACGTTTCGACCTCGTTTCCCGACACACAGTTTCGAGTCCTCGCAGCGATGCCCGGCGATGGTGCCGGATTCGGACTCGTAGAGATCGCCGGGTCAGCGCTTCAGGAGGTACTCCGGGCGATGAACGACCACGATGCATTGACTGCCGTCGATCTGCTCCAGGGATCCGACCGGCAGATACTCGTGCAGTTCGAGACGACGCGACCGTTGTTGTTGTTTTCAGCACGAGAGTCCCGGGTCCCAATCGAGCTTCCGGTGGAGATTGCCGATGGTCGGGCGACTGTGGAAGTGACGGCCTCACGTGACCGGCTCTCGGTGCTCAGCAGTCAACTCGACGCCTTTGGTCTCGACTTCGACGTCCAGCACGTCAGACCTCGTGCCGAATCCGAACAGGTTCTCACGGCCCGTCAGTGGGAGTTGATTACTGAAGCTGTCGATCGCGGCTACTACGACACTCCCAGGAGATGCACGGTTACCGAACTCGCTGAGGCGGTTGGTATCGCGAAATCGACCTGCAGCGAAACCCTTCACCGGGCGGAAGAGCGCATCATCAAGAAGTTCATGGAGACGGCTACCGACCGGCGGCCAGAAGCGACCGACGCGTTTCCACAGAAGTAAATGACGAGCGTGTATCGACGGTCCATGGCCCGAGAACGTTCTCATTCGCTGAGAATATTAGACGTGCTTGATAGTGTTAAGAGGCCAATCTACGTGTATGATTACCGGGTTTAGCCCAGTGGATACTTGTTCGAAGCAGTACAATGAACCGCCATTGAGGGTGTTCGAAACTGGCGAAGTCGGAGAAGAATCGTGGAGGCGATCGAAATGAACGAACTCTCAGCCATCATTGTTGGCGCAAACACGGTGACGCTCGTCTTCGGGGGCGCGCTCAGTGTGTACGCGTACAGAGCGTACACCCGAACCAGATCTGCCGCTTTGAAAGCACTCACTATCGGGTTCGGACTGATTACGCTCGGGACACTGTTGAGTGGCCTGTTGCATCAGTTCACCGACGTCTCGCTGCTTTTTAGCACAGCAATCCACAGCGTCTCCGTCGCTGTCGGCCTCCTCGTCATGGCGTACTCGCTACAATCCACCGGTGCCGGTAGTACGAGCATCCGATACACCACGAAGTGACCGTTGTTTTCACGTTGCAGGGATGTTCCGTTTCAACTGAACGTTGTCATCGTGACATCTACGATAAGGGTCGTCTCGACGTCTCATCGAGATCGTTGTCAATCTGTGATCGGATCGTACAACTGCTCGACAGACTTTATCGGGGATCGTTCGAGGTTGGCTTTATATCCCCGGAGCACAACTCCGTTCACGTATGTCGGATCCAGAATACGGCTTTTTCACCGAAAGCGTCCACGCCGGACAGGAAGTAGACGAGTCGACGGGTGCGAGAGCACCACCAATCTATCAAACGACCTCGTACGTCTTCGACGACGCCGAGCATGCTGCGTCGCTGTTCGCTCTCGAAGAGCCAGGAAACATCTACAGTCGGATCATGAATCCGACGAACGCGATCCTCGAAGAACGACTCGCGACTCTGGAAGGCGGTGTCGGTGCCATCGCGACGTCCAGCGGGATGGCAGCCCTCGACCTTGCGACTTTCACGCTCGCCTCGGCGGGAGACAACGTCGTCACCGCCTCGTCGCTATACGGTGGAACCTATACCTATTTCACCCACACTGCGCCACGGCGAAACGTCGAAGCGCGATTCGTCGACACCATGGATTACGAGGCATACGAGGAGGCGATCGACGAGAACACGGCATACGTCCACCTCGAAACGATCGGCAATCCGGCACTCGTGACGCCGGATATTGAGCGGATCGCCGAGATCGCCCACGAGAACGGTGCGCCGCTGTTCGTCGACAACACGTTCGCGACGCCGTACCTGTGCAACCCGATCGAACACGGCGCGGATCTCGTCTGGGAGTCGACGACCAAATGGATCCACGGCTCCGGTTCGACGATCGGTGGAATCCTGATCGACGGGGGGACGTTCGACTGGGATCCCGAGAGCTACCCGGAGATCGCCGCGGAGAACCCCGCCTATCACGGCCTGAATTTCAAGGAGACGTTCGGTGAGGCCGCATTCGCCGTTACGGCCCGTGCTCGCGCACTCCGTGACCTCGGGAACCAGCAAGCACCGTTCGACGCCTGGGTCACGCTGCAGAAACTCGAAACGCTGCCGTTGCGCGTCCAGCGGCACTGCGACAACGCGATGGCCGTCGCCGAGTATCTCGACGATCACGACGCCGTCGAGTGGGTGAACTATCCCGGATTGGATCACCACGAGACCCACGAGCTGGCCACTGAATATCTGGATGGCGGCTACGGTGGAATGATCACCTTTGGTCTCTCGGACGGGAAGGAAGCAGGCCGCACACTCGTCGAATCGACAGAACTCGCAAGCCTGCTCGCGAACGTCGGTGACGCGAAGACACTGATCATCCACCCTGCGAGCACGACCCACCAGCAACTCACCGAGGAAGAACAGCTCGCCAGCGGGACGACGCCGGATCTCGTTCGGATCTCCGTCGGGCTGGAGGATCCAGAAGACATCATCGCAGACCTCGATCAGGCGATCGCACAGGCGACGTCCTGAGCTGAGAGCCTCACTCTCGAGATCACGCTACGTTCGGTTACGATCGCGGTCGACAAATAATTGTACCTGAATCTATACTATTATCGTAGACACGCTGACACAGACAGTCAAAGCGGCATATCCCTGAACGCTCGGCGTATACTGACGCCCTATGATCCAAACGCTCGTCGATACCGCTCTTTCGCTGTTGCTCGCATTCGGGCTCCCAGCGCTACTTGTGCTGTTCTTTCTCAAGGGGGCGATCGTCGGTAAGATATTTCCGACCTCGATTTTTCTCCCTGGGTACCTGCTGGCAGTCTCTGCTCCGCTCGAAATGATCGTCATCGCAATCTTGGTCGCATCGGTCGGGTATGCCAGCGGTCAACTGTGTATCTACTGGATCGCGAACCAACGTGGGATCGAAGCGATCCGAGCGCTTCCACGGGTGAACGTGAGCGATCGCTCCCTGGAGAAAGCCGACCGACTCTTCACCCGGTACAGCGGTGTCGGTATCGTCGTCACAAACCTCGTGCCGTATGTGGGTACGTTCGTAATGATCCCCGCAGGATTGGCCTCGTACCCGGTCGGCCGTGCCGCCGTCTACGCGCTGACGTCGACGCTCGTGAACTACGTCTTTATTGTGTGGGTCGTCTTCGGTTCACTCGAATTACTGGGCGTGTGAGCTGACCTCCGCGGTGCGGGCGCTGGGACGATTGTGTGACTCGGCTACCTCCACATGAACGGTGGCCGCTGGACTACCCGAAACGATTCGTAGACCGTCCAGCAGGTTGCTGTGTGCAAAGTCTCCCAGAAACCTCTCAGCTGTCAATACCCGAACACCGTCAACCACTCCGTGGGTAGATTTATGATGGTGGATGTCGTAGGCTTTCGTGAATGGGTACTGTTAACACCCCGCTTGTGAGGGAGGCGAGAATGATTTTCAGCAAACTCGGATACACGGTATCCGAAAACGGGACCGAACTCACGGCCGAACGGGGGTGGAAAGCCGTCGAGGTAACGCCGATGCCGGAACCGAGGACGCCACCGACGTCCGGGACGCTTCGTTGCTTTGTCACTTACGAACACAGCGCCAGAGACGTCCGACAGCGGATCCGACATGCAGACCCAGAGTACGACTGGGCAATCATCACGGTCGAAGGCGATGACTACGAAGTCGTTCGCGCACCGCCCTGTGCCGGTGTGGCGTGAGAAATCCAACGAGACCGCTCATCGCAGCTTCGGTCTTGTTTTGAGTGGAGCCGGTTAACGCCCCAATCAGTAAATTGTAAGTTTACCAGTATTCAACCCGTATACGATGAGTCCCCGTAACGCCAGTCACCGCCGCGACGTGCTGGCTGGCATTGGTGCAACCACCCTTGCCTCGACAGCTGGCTGTCTCGATTTTATCACCGGCACCGGACAACCCGGGCCGGAACAGCTCTCCCTCACTGTGACGACGCTCCCGGCCGATGACGATGCTGCGAGCGTACAGATCGCACGCCAGCTCGTCGACAATCTCGAAACGGCGGGCGTCGACGCAACGCTAGACCCGCGAGACGACGATCAGGCCCTGCAAGCGATGCTGTTGACACACGATTACGACATCTTCGTCGGGCGACATCC
>LFCJ01003593.1_pt1 | contig 11358 bp, 18 predicted proteins | sample 643141 | NCBI WGS metagenome assembly LFCJ01 (sample SAMN03766243, study PRJNA286221) | soda lake metagenome | biome: soda lake; feature: Kulunda steppe; material: water; isolation source: sample B1-Br-g2 brine of Lake Bitter-1 | place: Russia: Kulunda steppe | collected 2010-07 | reverse complement strand
GCTCGAGCCAGTCTAGTCCTCGGGCTGGCCAATGTCATCAGTGCTGGCAATGAACGTGAAGGCAACAAGGAACACATTTTTGTCTCCTTACAACTGCCTGAAGCCTGAAAGCTATTGAATGAGTTGCCCTTTGTCATATGCTCTCCGCTTTTCAGGGTCTCTTAACACATCATATGCTACCTGCAGGCGTGGGAAATTGGTGGGTCAACGAAGAGGAAAGCGCAACATTGAGACAGGTTCCAACACACAGGAATCCATAGCACTTTCTAATACGCAGCCTGGCCCCTCACATGCATCTTGAGCAAGCCTGGCTTCAATGTCTGGCTAGGCCTGCCAAGCAGTGAGCGCACCTGGAGCTTCTGGAACTTGATCACAGCCTGCTGCTGGACCTCTGGGGGCGTCCCTGGGGCCATGACACGGTCCGGGTGTGCCTGCATTGCCTGCGCCTTGAAGGCCGCCTTAATGGTCTCTGTCGTGATTTCGCCTGTGGTAGGGAACATGCCAGGTTAGTAGAGGTAGCCATCTGGCTAAGAAGGTGACAGCGCTTTGGTTTGCCAGCATGTGCACAGCTAACTCATAGGCTCAACAACATGGCCTAATGGGAGTGGGGGATGTCACGGGTTTGTGAAGCTCCTCAAATTTGGACAGTTAACATCCCAAAAAAAGTGCTCAGCAGTGCAGGTGCACAGGGCAGACTACCAGGGCGCACGTGCACACATGCGCACAAAAACACACGCAAGTTGCAAGACGCAACACACAAACGCACCCGTGCATGCGCGCACAAACCCCAACAATATGACTGATACATGTGCGCGCACGCACCCTCTTCGATGCCAAGGACCCGGTAGTAGCCCAGGAAGTCCTTGCGCGAGCGCTTGCGCGCACCCTCCATCTGCCCGAACTCGCTGGGCCCCCTGCCGCGCCCGGAGGCAGGGCCGCGGCCACGCCAGCGTTGAGCGCGCTGCGCCTCCACATCCGATGCATAGTCCTGGCGGTCCCTGCAATTGTATGGCAAGTTGGGGATGCAATGAAGCGCACAGTCCCAGCTAAGGCGCGTTTTGAGGAGGGTCGGCGCGTGTTGAGGAGGGTTGGCGGAGGTGGAGGCTACAGCTTACTCGGGGGGGCCACACGGCGCAGTGGCAGTGGGTGAGCACTTCCAGCGGCACACGCATTTTTTTGTAGCAGCGCCCACCAGCTGCAGCCCATCAGCAGCCCTAGGAGGCACATGTGCGCGCATGGCCCACCACCGCATCACAGCAACCCCTCACACAGGTTACAAAGGTTTGGGATAGCTGCCAGCCAAGTCGTAAGGCAAATGAGCGTGGGCCCCACTCACCGCTCCTCAATGAGGCGCTGCACAAAGCGCTGCCTGGCCAAGCGGCGCGACTCTATGCCCTTGGCGATCCGCTCGGCCGCCTCCTGCCGCTCCTGGGCGTCCCAGCTCCATGACTCGTCGCCCTCCCACCTGCGCAGACAGCACACAGAAAGCATGCGCCGACAGCTGGTGCTCACACGCCCGCGCTAAGGGAGTCCCAGCCCTCAGACAGTCCCAGCCTGTGCTTGGCCTGTCAAGCACCCTGTAAACGTGCCAAATGAGTCTTGGTGACCATGATTCCAGCTCCCTGTGAACGTGGCAATGTGAGTCCTGGTGAACATGATTCCAGCCCCCTGTGAGCGTGGAAATGTGAGTCCTGGTGAACATTATTCCAGCTCCCTGTGAATGTGCCAATGTGGATCTTGGTGACCATGGCTGCCAAGAGGGATTACCGGGCTGGCTAGCCCATATATCCTGAGGAAGCCGGAGGGGCACACGATCGCCAGCGCGAGGCAAAGAGCAGGATAAGTCAGAGCACAGTCCTGGCCACAAAGGACGCAAAGGGGCATTCAAGACGCATAGCAGCAGCAGCAGCAGCACCAGTGCCAGGCAACGTACAAAAGGGCTTCTGCTCACTCCCATGTGCTACGCTGCTGTCGTACCTGCGCCAGTCCATGTCCATCCACAGCCACTGCATGTACTCGTCAGCTATGGAGCCCTCCTGGCTATTGGCGAACCCTGCGCTCTCGCCCTCCATGTGCTTGCTGGCGGCCTCGATGGCCGCAGCAGTGGTCTTGGCCTCCAGCTCGTCGTACTTCTTGTAGAACTCCCGCTCCGCATTTACCTGGGCTCAAAAAGGGGGCTGTCCTGCTTCAGTTCATGCCCCAATTGCCTAGGCTGATTACTGGAAATGCTGCGCTCATGCTTTCTGTTGCAGCAGGGCAGGGCTGCTTGCATGAGTGCCGTAGCCCCGCTTTGGGGCGAGGCAGCTTATGGGATGGATCTGGGTTGCATTCTTCAACGCTACGGGGCTGGGCTGCTTGCTGTGGTGTTGCACTCATGCTCTGGGGTAAAGCTGCTTGTGGGAGCATTGCAAGCCTGCTCATGGGCACATGAGCAGTGGGGGAGGCGTTACGCCGCGAGGACTGTGCAGGGCATGGGCTTACGCAGAGGAGCTGCCATGACCTTCTAGGTGGAGCAACAGGCTTTTTTGCGCGATCACTTTTTACCAAGGGGACAAGAACGCAGGGCCCAAATCACTCTTTGCCAAGAAGACTGGCTCGCAGGGCCTGAAAGCACTGCAAAGTAACTGTGGCATTCTTTCCACAAACTCACCCTGAGTGGCCTCCCTCAAAAAGTGAGCCTTAACACGTCCGCAAACAAATCTAGCATCGGTGGCACATCAGGCAAACGTGTCCACTTGGCCTCCACATTCACGCCTTATGACACTCTGCTCTGCTCGCTGCGCCCTTCCTGGCCCAAGGCAACAGGCAACTGATGCCCATGCGCCTGTAACTGCTTTATCTGTCTTGTTTCTTCATCATGCATGCTGCGGTGCTTGCATTGACCCTAAGACCCCCCAAGACCTCAGAAAAAGCTCCCCAGGACACCACCTGCTGCTCAATGACAAGGTTGCGCTGCGTCTGGGGCAGGCTCTTGGCCCAAATGCCTCCCAGCAGCGCAGCCACTGCGGCTGCTGTCATGCTCTCCACGCCGCCCATGGCCAAGATTGGGTCCCAGCCAAAGCTGCACACGCATGCATGCATAGGGTGGATGCAATATGTCTCAGATGATGAGGCGCTTCCATCTATTCAGAGTGCATAGCCACGGCAGCATGGTGCATGTATGCTACACTCAGCATACCTTGCCTCATACAACCGTGTTCTAGATAGGCTCAACAGCAGAAGCATTGCAAGCACACCCGTGCTTGTGCCTTGATGCAAGGCCATTAAAGGGTTACGCACATAGCCTGCCCTTCACTTTCAAGTCCGCTCAGCTGCAACAGCCAGTGAGATTTCAGGTCTGCTCAGCTGCGACAGCCACAGTGGCATTTCAAGTCTGCTCAGCTGCGACAGCCACAGTGGCATGTCAAGGCAAAGGCTGCACTGTGAAAACCCCCTACAAACTAAGGGGGGGGGGGCACATCCAAAGACTCACGTGCCCGAGGCAAATTGGCCCACTGCCAGGCCCAGCGTGCCCACAGCGCCCCCCGTGACTATCTCGGCCTTGCGCGCTGACACATGCGTGGTGGCCGTGATACCTCCTGCATGCCCTCACACACGTGAGTGTGGAACTCTTTGAGCAAGCGTGTGCATGAGCATGTGTGCAGGGCACTACAAGCATGCGAGCAGCCCAAATGTCACGTGTTGTGTGCACAATCAGCAGACATGGTGAAAAGGCAGCCACTGCTTTTGCTGAGGAGACCTGACAACACCATATGAGTGCGCAGCTGAGATCAGACAACACCACATAAGTGCAGAGCTTTTGCTGAGGAGATCAGACAACATCATATGAGTGCGCAGCTGAGATCAGACAACACCACATAAGTGCAGAGCTTTTGCTGCGGAGATCAGGCAACACCATATGAGTGCGCAGCTGAGATTAGACAACATCACATAAGTGCGCAGCTCTTGCTTGGATGGCGCGACCCAGCTTGATAACACTGGGGTAGCTTGCATGGATTTAAGGACAAGGTAGGAGATGAATGCAGCGGATGTGTCTTTTGATGCAGAGGTCCCAAAAGGACCCCGGCCGGACCTTTGAGCCTCCTCATCCTTCTACACCACGCATATGACGCAGCAAACAAGACAATTGTAGACAAGCGCTTGACCGCGTGCGCGTAAGGATGGAGAGGAGGACACAGCAAGAGCCGACTGGAACCAGGAGGCAAGGGGTTGTGAGTCCACCAAGACAAAATGGCCTGCTTTCAGGAGGAAGGCCTTACTTCCCCCCTTTGCAGCTCCCACACATGTCGGGGTCAGTCCAGAGTCAAGGACAGCCAGCAAAGGCTGCATTTCCTTTGCCAATCCATCAAACTTGGAAACAAGCACAGGGGCTCCTGCCGCCGCCCTGACCTGTGCGCGTGCCGCCGACAACAGCCTGGAACATGTGTGGCACAGTGACCCCCGAGGTGCCCTTTTTGTAGCGCGTGCCGTACTGGTATTCCGCAAGGTACGCAGGAAAGTACAACAGTTGAGCCGTGCGGCGGTGGACCTGCATGCACGCGGCAGGTGCATGTGCAAGCCAGTCAGCGGTTGAGAGAGGCAGGGCCTGAAGCTACACGGTGAATGCGTCAGTCATTCATTGAACATTGCAATGGGATGCATTCTTGCAGTCATGCTGGCCCTAGCTGGGGGGAAACTGCAGCAAGCACAGCAAACAAGATAAGAACTTGGCTTGGCAGGTGCACGCAAGATCAGGGCGCAGCTTGGTACGTGCCCATGAGATCAGGAGCAGCTTGGGGAGCACAAAAGACCAGGGCGCAGCTGGGTATTCCTGCTATGTCTGAGTGCAGGCCTGTGTGCCATGTGCATGCATTGTTGGTGCGTGCCTGCTCCAATGGCATGAAATGCCTTAAGGCTTAACCCGCAACGGAGGCGCTGGAAGTGCACTGCCGGTGGCAACTTGCCACGCTGCAATGACCGCAGCGCACCTAGCTGTGCACAGGCCATGTAAACTGCCGCACAAGACCTGGCATGTCACCTGCATTGCTAGCCCAAGGGTCCAGTTGGCAGCGTGTCTGCTAGGGCAGGCCCCCATGTTTCTTCTGTGAGAAATGGCCCAACCTACCTCTAACGTGACATGCACGTTTTTGACCTCTGTCGCCTTGCTTTCTTCCCGCGCCTTGCGACTGGCCTCTGCAATCTTTGCATGCATCATGCCCCGGTACGCCAGCTGCCACGCAATGTGCTGGCGCATGTCGGGGGAGTGCAGACGGACATTCTGCACCAGCCCCAAAAGAATGTGCAAACATTGGCTTGAGCATGCAAGAAAGGTAAGCCTCAGGCCTCGTTCCTTCCGGAATTGAGCATGCATGCAGGTTGAGCAAGCATGCATGCTTGGACGCGTCAAAAGGACCCTCCAAGCACTGAACCACACACCATGGCCCACAATGCGGCTGCACAAAGGGGAGCATGAGGTGCGGAGGCTCCCACTCCCCGACTCTTGCCCTGATAGGCATGCTGCATCAGCCTGCCAATCTGGGTAATGACTCGTGCAGGGCTACGCAATTGAAGGTGCTCACCAATTGAGCTATATGGAAGGTAGGGATGAAGAGGAAGGGAAGCAAGTTAATAAATGCTACAGTAGCCTACCTGGAGCTGGGTGCCTGGACCTGCGCCATCCATGCCGGCCTGCTGCTGGTGGCGCTCTGCTGCTGCTGGGTCGTGTACACCTTGCGCCAAGCCCCGGTTCTGCCCAGACATGGCAGTGCTTGTGCGCGCCTCATCCGCTGTCAGCCCACGCGCAGCCACCAAAGTCTGCATGTCTCTAACCTTTGCACCCTCGGCCAGCGTCCTCTCAAGATCGTAGGAGGCACACACCTGGGACAGGCAGACGAGCATGGCCAGTTCCTCGGAGACTGCGCCATCCAATGCTTGCAGAGTGGTGGAGGTTGGGACATGGGAATGAAGCGTGTAGGCCCTTGAGACCCCACGGGCTCCTGAATTGATGGGTCAGTTCCTGCCCTGGCTGATCCAAGTGCCGCACATCACAGTGCATGTTCGTGCGCGCACGATTAGACACCCCACGACACAACGTCTGGAAGCAAGCAAGTGCGGTGTGTAGCTTTTCTGTGAGGAATGATGCGCTTGGAAGCGGGAGCAGTGTGGTTGAGCATGCCCAAAAAGAGCAAGCATCCATTGTCGAGCATGACCATACGTACCTGAAGCGTGGAGAGCTGCTTGTAAGAGAGCTCCTCCTTTGTTGCTAGGGTTTTGAAGTCCTCCATGTCCTTCCACACCATCACTTCGGAGCTGCGTTAAACCCCAGTGTAGTTGAAGTGCAGTGCCAGAGTGTTCGTAACACATGCAGCTCCAGTGAAGGCAAAGCGCGGTGGTAGAGGGTACAATGCAGGCAGCCGAGCTAAGAGGAGAGCTGCCCAGATTCCTTTCAGGACTTGAGGATGACCGGAGTCGTTCTGTCAAGGGCCCTGCCTGAGGAATGCTTGCCATGGTGGCAAGGTAGCCAAGGAATACATCACAAGGTAGCAAGCGCATAGTGTATAAGCCTGATGTGCACTCTGCGCTCTGGACCATGAGAATATGGGGAGGACGCATCCATGGCAGGCATGCCAGTCTTTATGTAGAAGGGGCAGCAGTAGACCTGGTACTCACACTTTGATGACTTGACTGAGCCTGCAATTTTCTCCTTGCCCATGCACGTACCTTGAGTCCTTGAATCCTAGTGTGGCCTTGTACTCGGAGGTCACAGAGCAGCTGAACAGCCAGAAAGGGAGATAGGCAGCAGTGACTTGGGCTTTGTCTGTGCGCAGCAGATTGCTGGCCTGCATGCCCCTGCATGCTGCCGCCTGAGAGCACAGGCATAAATGCATCAACGCACATATATATATTATCAAACGTCAGTGGTGAATACATGCAAGTGCTGTACGCATTCACGTGTGTGACACACAGACAGAGTTAAAACGTCTGGCCATGGTGAGCAGAAGGGCACGAGTGAAAAACATAAAAACCTCAGCACCGCGCTAGAGCTACAGGCGCGGCATCCATACAGAAGCTCCACGCTGCCAATATAAAGACCAAAGGTGCAGATGCATCACTGCACCTGATACTGCTGGAATCTTGCGGCTGCTGTAGATGAATCCACCTCAAACTCCACGATGCTGGCCTTGATGCGCTTGGAGAGAGCTGCAATGGGCATGGATTTGAGTAGACTTGCAATAGAATGACAGAAAATTGTATTTGCTGCACACATACAATGGACATTCATTAGCAATCAGTGGACAGGTGAACGAGTGCCTCACATCTTCAAATTATCATCGCAAGTAAGCAATAAGTATGATGTCCAACCAAGGAATTTGTTGCTGGTGCATTTATGTAGGAGCACCCAAATATCTATCTAGACCATGCAAAGGTTGGACATAGAAATTAGGCATTTGCTCTTCATCAAAGCGCTCCAGGACACATTCAGCCCTAGCGAATCTATGTGCAAAGATGTGTGCCCTGAGAGGGGCTGCGTGTATTGAGCAGCTCACCTTGAATTTCGTTAACTGTCTCCTTTGCACCTCACCTTGTAGGTCCCCGGGCTTGTGGCAGCTGCTTGGGCCCTGCTGCTGATCTGCTGCAAATGCTCGCAGCCAACTCTGCGGCACGTTCAGGCACCTGCTCAAAGAATTGAAAGAACTCCATACTTGGTTATGTCTGTCACATGTTGATCCAAAGGAAGACCACAGGGAACGAAACCTCAGCATGTACTATTAACAAAGCTTCATCTGTAGACGTGCCGTTCAATCCTCGATATGCTCGATAGATAATTTACAACATTTCACCAAAATTGCACTTCATCATCAGAATCCATCACATTCATCAAAAATTTTCCTCTGGCCACTGGTCTCGTTGGTATGCACGCGCTCAGCAGCACTAAGGGTGTTGGCTGCAGCCATATTCTTAGTCCCAGGCCCTCATTATCTGGCATGATCCATGTTATCCACCCCTCCCCCATCAATCTCGCGCACACGCACTCAAGGAGGTGAGCTTGCACGCCTGACCCTCCTTTATAGCCAAACGCCATCTTGCACTAGAGTGATCAATCTGTGCAGTTCATACTACAAAATATCTGCTCTGTTCCTCGCACAGGCCAGCAAAGATGGCTGCTGTGACAGCCCAGACCGCGAGCCTTGTAGAGCAGTGGCTTCGATTAGACACAAATGAGCAGACCAGGCAGGAGATCAGGCAGCTTGTGAATGAGGGCAATGAGAGCAAGCTCCAAGACCTGCTGGGCAAGCGGCTAGAATTCGGTCAGTGCTTTTTACACTCACGTGTTCCCTGAGCATTCCGCTGTTTCCCTTCCTCTTGACAGTGCCTAGTTCTTGGATATCTAAAGTTTTAGCATTCACCAAGGTTTACAGGTTAAGAGTACGTGCAAGGATAACTGGCATGACATGCAGGCACAGCGGGACTGCGCGGACGGATGGGGCCAGGCTTTTTTGCCCTGAACGCAGTAGTCATCCAGCAGACCACGCAGGTGCGTCTAGGCCTGCATGATTTATCTCATGCAAAGGTCTGGATCAAAATGAAAAGTTGGGTCAATCATGGAATGGGAAGATGAAGTAATGACTGCAAAGAAGACATCCTTAGCCAACCGACTCTCATAAGAAAACATTGGTTTCAGGAAGGATCACCGTACATATCATACACGGGAATAATTATTCAAGCTGCTTAACGTAAGTTTTTAAGTTATGCATTAAGATGTCAAGGCGCATCCTTTTGTGCCTTTCTCACAGGGTCTGTGCCGGTACCTGGAGCAGATGGCTGGAGCTGCATTAGCAAATGGAATTGTCATAGGTGTCATAAACGACTGCATAAAATACACTGCTTGGCTGTGTGTTGCCTATAATTGAATTTGTACCAAGGATCTTAAAAGCTTAAGCCTGCGAGGTGTTGCTGTGCACATAGCATGACACCTGTTTCAAGCCTCTTTTGTTCTATGCACAGTACTTGCAGATCTTTGACCTGTATTTTACAATGAGCACTTTCTTGTGTTTTTGTTTCACTCAATCAACCCCTCAGGCTATGACAGCCGCCGGAACAGCACCAAATTTGCTGAGACAGCGGCAGCAGTATTTCTGTCTCAGGTGAAGCTATGGGCTCAGGCACTCAGATTTTTAGTGTTGATTAAAGACCTTTTTGTGTTGAAAATTTTTCACGAAGGCACAAGTGGCATTGAGAATACATCACAAACACTTCGCCTTCAGGGCTGTCCTCCATGCTTCTCAATGCTGTTGCTCAACCGCCTCCTGCCCTTGCTTGCAGGGTGTGCGTGTACACCTGTTCAGTACAGCTGTGCCAACGCCATATGTGGCAGCTGGGGTGGCTGAGATCGGGAGTGCTTGTGGGATCATGATCACCGCTTCACACAACCCCAAGGAGGACAATGGGTACAAGGCATGTTTTCCTCTAATCCAGCCTGCCAGGGTGTGGGTGCCTTCCCAGGATGTTCAATTTATACACGGGGACAGACCCACGCAACTCTGTGCTTGAATGCCTGTTGTCTCGCGCTGCACTTGTTGTAGGCTTAAATTGCAGCATGCAGCATGCAGCCAAGCCTGCTTAAATCTGTCCTTCTTGAGCTGTTTGCAGGTGTACTGGGGAAATGGATGCCAGATCATCCCCCCACATGACGAGGGCATCGCCCATTCCATTACCCAAAATCTGGACTTGTGGGACCTGCCCAAGGTGGGCCTTGACGATGATGATGATGATGATGATGATAATGGTCAACTTTTGCATGTACTCCCTGCGCTGTGCTGCATGTTTGATGCTGCCGCTTGAACTTCAATGGGAAGCAGCCCGCAGGAGTGTTTCCTCTGCCTATGTCCTTCTCTTTTGTTTCCTTCACTCGCTGTGAGGTCTTGCCTGCAGCAACCCGCTGCCCTATAAGTGTGCTTGAATGATGCATAGCAAGCGCAGCTTCCAGCTCTGCTTGTCCCCCTTAGAATATCCCACATTCACCCCAAGCTAGCTCAGCTGACAGCTACCCACTCGTGCTTCACAAGCAAAGACTCATCCACCGCACCGTAGAGCTTCCCATGAAGGCATGCGCAGCTGCGTGCCCATGTTCCCTCTTGTGCGGCACAGGATGTGCGCGGCCACCCACTGCTGACGGACCCCTTCCAGCACATCACTGCAACTTACTTCACAAAACTGGACAACTTGAGGTGGAGAAGCCAAGAAGAGAACAGCAGGGCAGCTGCGGTCACGTACACACCTCTGCATGGTCTCGGGGCAGCACCAGTTAAGAGGGCATTCAGCCAGTTCGGCCTTCCTGCCCCGCACGTGGTGCCACAGCAGGAGGCGCCAGACCCTGATTTCCCGACTGTTGCGTTCCCTAACCCAGAGGAAGGCAAGGGCACCTGGCGGCTCGCGTTTGAAGAGGGTGGGTGGTGTGTGACAGTGCACGGGGTGCACCTCTGCTGTTTAGTGGAACCTAGGGACGCGCCTGGCAGCTCGCGCCTGAAGTGCGTGGGTTGCACAGTGCGCAAGTCCACCTGTGCACCTGGGCTGCTGCAGGTATAATAAAGGGGGGCTCTTGAAAGAGGCCCGGGCGATTGTTGGCAGCTGTGCATGGAGTGAGTGAGCATGCAGAGCTGCACAAGTGAGATGATTGCTGACCACATCGAACAGGTGACAATTCTCCAGGGACCTGGCCGCTTGGCGGCCGTGCCACGCCAAGCTTGCCTCCACTTAAGAAAGTGAGGGCAAGAAAGATAGCGGCCATTTGTTGGATTTTTGCAAAGTGGTTACACTGTTAGGCTAGGAGTGGGGAATTTTTATTTTTGAGCTCTACAATCAGTCGCAATGTGTAGTCATGCCAGTTGCTGCGCTTGTGCTGCACTCATTCTTGTCCGGCATCAACACAGCTTAGCCCTGCCACCATACATGATGCCGGTATCCCTGTCCCCTGTTGTGTGCCATGCGTGCAGGAACTGCAAGGAATGATCAGCTTGTGGTTGCAAACGACCCAGACGTGGACAGGCTATGCGTGGCAGAGGCCGACCCTCATTCACCAGGTGCATGGATGAATATGGCGTGTCTGCCCTCTGTGTGTATGTGTATGCTCCAAGTCCCCCTTGATGCGGCGTGCTTCTAGGGCTTCTTCCCTTGCGATCTTTACTGGTTAAAGGCACGCACCATTTGTACTGCACCATTTGTACTGCACCATTTGTACTGCACCATTTGTACTGCACCATTTGTACTGCACTCTGCCAATGGCTTGTGCCGTGCCCTCAGCAGATTTCTCATTGCTCTGCTGTTTCAATGCTGTCTCAGATTTCTCATTGCTCTGCTGTTTCAATGCTGTCTCAGATT
>LFCJ01003592.1_pt1 | contig 11359 bp, 10 predicted proteins | sample 643141 | NCBI WGS metagenome assembly LFCJ01 (sample SAMN03766243, study PRJNA286221) | soda lake metagenome | biome: soda lake; feature: Kulunda steppe; material: water; isolation source: sample B1-Br-g2 brine of Lake Bitter-1 | place: Russia: Kulunda steppe | collected 2010-07 | reverse complement strand
GATTATGGAAGCGCTTGCGTCGGGCGTGTCGGTCGTGAGTTCGGATCTGCCGCAGGTTCGGTCGGCGTTTGGTGATTCGGTGGTGTATGTCGACGGTGGGGATTCGGTAGCAGTTGGGGAGGCGATTCGTGAGGGTTTTGATGATGAGGGGTCGATGTTGGCGTCGACATTTCAGTGGGAGCGAACGATCCGAGAGTCGACCGAGGAACTAGAAGCGATTGTCGACGGGTGACTGCGTGCTTATTCGTCGAGTGATTGAATCACGTCGGCGATGCGAGCGGCATTCGGTGTGAGGCTCTCTCGGGTTTCGTTCTTGATGGTGATTGAGTTCGGCCCATCAGGAACTGCTTCAATCTGTGATTTGATTGTTTCGTACCCATCTCGTGCTCGCTTGAAGATGTCGCTGTTCGGCGTGAATCGGGTGTCGCCGTTGGTTCTGTTGGTTAGCCGGTTAGCGATGGTTTCGTCGGTGGCTTCGACGAAGACAACGAGATCGGGAGTGAGGTGTGCAGGGATGTCAACTAGTTTGATGACCTTTGTGATTGGCTGTGTCGACCGGAGGCCAACAGACCAGTGTGCTTGGTATATTCCTTGGTCGAGTAATGTGATGCCAGTCCGTGACTGAAAGGTTGTTGTGACGCCCGCTACGTAGTGGAGATTGAAGACGACGCGGATGGAATCAAAAATAGATTGTTGGTCTGTATGACGTGCACATTGTGTCATTCTGAGGGCGGTTTTAGGATTGGCTGTTAGACTGCGGCTGGCGAACCAAGATTTTGAGGCGATTCGTCGGAGTGTGGAATAGGTATCGCGTTCGTAGATTGGTTCGTTGACCTCGGCATCACGACTTTTGAGTTTGGTTGCGACCGACCGGGAGAGGGTTGATTTTCCGACGCCTGGCAGGCCGACAAACTCAACAATTACTGATTTGGTCATAATTTAAATCGGGCCCGTTGACTGATCCCAATCGCACCGAACATGAGAATGATCCAAAAGACAGCCTGTCGGTGTCGGATCGCAGTGCCGTAGTTTGCAGTTCCATAGCCGTAGAGGACACTGTACAGAACAAGAGCAGTAATGAGTGCGATCACTGCCACCGGTGCTTTTTGCCCTACAACTTTGATTCCTGTAAAACTGAATAACAGAAATACGAGTCCGATGGCAGATTCTATCAGGCCAGCGAGGTCATCGATTATTTCGAAGTGCCACGGGAACGGGGCAAACAAGAAGTAAACTGCACCAACCCAACTGAATGCAAAGAATTCGAAGAAGTTTGTCGGTATAACGTCGGGGAGATAGACAGCTCTTCCACGGGCTCGCCGAGCTCTGACTGTTGATAAGTACTCAGTGGCATCTTGTAGGTCAGCGATCAAACTCGTGATGGCGATATATAGACCAATAATACTCATAGAAACGGTGGTGAATATGCCATAGAACATCCGGCGAGGTGTATATCGACCTGACGTAACCACCGAAACAACGGTAACAATGGCACCTACAGTGAGAATCACTGGTATGTTGAACCGGCGAAGATAACCTGCGGTAATGAGACATAGTGCCGCAAGTAAGTAGTTTCGTGGATAGCTGATGTATCGATTCGGCAGAAAGATGAGCACAAACGCGGTGGTAACGCTAAACAACAACAGTGCTTCTCGCTGCAACACGGCGTGCATGAAGGCGTATGATGGGAGGAGTGCCAGTGGAGCGACTGCAAGATAACCTGCTTGGCTTGAATGGTAGTGTTCACAGATTAGATAAACGTTGAGGATCGCCAGCGAGCCAACGACGGCAACAGCTATTTGAGCGTAAATTTCGCTTGACCCCGGAAGCAGCCAGAATGGCGATAGTATGAGTCCCCATCTGTCGAATGTATTGGTGAAATTGAACTCGTATGAAAACCCTGTGGATGCGATCTCGGCTGCTGTTCGAGCGTGACTACCAGCTTGTCCACCTCCAAATGGGTCGAAGCCGACTACTTGAACCGAAAAAATAGCGAATACCCGTACTAGTAGAGCAACAATAAAAACTAAACTAGCGCCGGTTGGGATGATGCTGTTGTCTTTTCCGGCAGTCCTTTCGGTTTCTGAATCGCTTTCTATGGTTTTGTGCAAACTCATTAGATGTATATAAGACACAAATTTCTGTTTAACTAATGTTACCAGCAGGATTGCTCAACCAGCTACTATACAGACGGATGCTCACGATCATAGGTTGTCCTTGATTGACGGTTATTTTCACAGATTACCTCCACATGGTGATATTTACAGAATACCATAGCTGGTTAGATGTCTTATTTTGGATCCACTTGATTTGATTCTCACTTATTACTTTGCACCTCATCATACAAGGCTTTGTATTCAGAAACGGATTGTTCGATGGAAAATTCATCAAGTGTTCTACAATATCCGTTCGTTCCATATTCTTCACCGAGACCTTCTTTTAGGATTGTATAAACTGCATTAGCCAGCTGTTTGGGGGCATTTTCATCAACTAGCTTTCCGGTTACACCATCCTCAACAACTTCATTAACTCCAGGGATATCTGTAGCTACCACTGGAATTTCTGCAGCCATCGCTTCAATGAGAACAATACCGAACCCCTCTCTAATTGAAGAAAGAACAAATAGATCAGCCAATGAGTAATATCTAAACAACTCTTCTTGTGTAACGAACCCTGTAACTGTTATATGATCTTTCAATCCTTTTTGACGAACTTCTTCTCTTATCTGATTCTCAAGTGGGCCTCTCCCAACAAAATATAAATGAGCACCCGGATACTTATCAATTATAATATTCATTACAGAAATTAAATCACTGTGTGATTTTTGTTTAACGTACCGAGAAACATTTAGCAGGACAGGGTCATATTTTGATATCGGCTGAATTTTTGACGGATCTGCTTCATTTACATGCTGGTTGAATTCTGAGACATTAATAGTATTATGAATAGTTCGCCACTTGATATTATCTCCACAGAGCCAATTCTCTCTTGAGCGTAAATTCGCCTCTTTAACTCCGTCGGATACAGATACTGTTAAGTCATCAAATCTTCTTGTTAGAAATTCTAAATACCTTGTCACCGGATGATGACTTTGTGGAATGTTATGTTGGGTACTGATTACGTGTGGAATCCCAGAGAATTTGGCTGCAAGACGGCCAACCGTTTGTGAATATGGCAGGTGAAGATGTAAGACATCTATATTTTGATGTTTTAAAAATTTATAAATATGAAATAAGGCAATGGGGTCAAATTTATGTTTTTCATTAAATGAAACTAGTCGGCCGTTCACATTGTTAGGATCGATCTCAATTACTTCTTCCATACAGCATATTGTGTGTCTATTATTGGGGTCGTTATTCACAATATTTTGTATGACTGTCGATGCCCCGCCCGCTGAAAAGCGATTAATTATATGACATATGTGTTGGCCCATTACAAGTGGTTTATTCATCAAGATGAGTATTCGTTTCGATTGTAATCTTTACTATCAGTTGAGGTGTCTTGGTCCAAACGAGCTGCCCCCTTACTCAGTCCATCACAAACTCGGTTATTTGGGACGTCTGCTTGCTGAAGGTGTATCTAAAACCCAGCAGGCAGACGGTAAAATCCACGAAGACCAACTTCTTAACTTCCTCGTCAAATAGGGCCTGTAGCCCTACTACCGTGACGAAGATTATACCGAGGGACTCTACCACTCGGAAGCGAAGCACGGGACGACCATGCTCCATGCGTACGCGACACCTATGCAAGCGTGAAGAACAAACGCTACACGCTGGCGGTTCGTCGTCTCGGAGTGATCACTTATCGGTACTCTTATAAAAATCCCGCAATTAAGCGCATGGCGTGACAATCAGACAACCAGAATCTCATGAGGCTCCTTCGATACAAGTGCATTCAGCACGCTGTGGAAGACTAGTCCGAGGTCCGTGGAAAGACGAAGGGAACTATGCCAAAGAGCACGAATAGAAGTCTTTCCGATCCACGCCTGCGCGATTTCATCGGAGACGTTTCGCATGTATCTCGGAATTGATATTCATAAACGGTAAGGCGACAGTCAAAACTGACCGCTTCGATGCAAAACGGTACGCTTTGATCTCAGAGCAGATATGCTCGCTGAAAGCTACGTGCCGTCGGACGAGATCCGTGAACTACGGGATCTCGTCCGGACACGAAAAGCACTCATTGAGAACGAACAGCGGAGGAAAACCGTATTCAAGCAGTGTTAGCACGTACTGACAGTATCTACGAGAGTGAACTCTTTGGACCAAACGCTTAAACTTCTTGGCAGAACTCTCTCTGTCAGATATAGATCGGACAATTGTGGAGGCACATCTCTCAGTCGTTGATGAGTACAATTCACAGATCAAGATATTTAATAAAAAAGATAAGCCAACGTGTGATAGAACCGCCAACAGCCCAGCGGCTGCTGACGATTCCTGGTGTTGGTGAAACAACAGCAGCGACAGTGTTGGCAGAAGTAGGTGAGATTGAACGATTTGATCGTGACGAAGAGTTAGTCTGTTACGCTGGATTAGATCTAGAAGAACACCAGCAACGACCGATTCTCCAGAGACGCCTGTTACCCCCACACAACCGAGGTGTGAGTCCTCAGTAAAGACCAACAGCACTAGTTAATAATCTCGCACAAATCTGGATGTGAGGGGTGATTGCCACTATGATAAAATCTTTGCCGCTTATTCATCCATAATTTGTGTCTCGCAATAAATAACACCGGTATTTTATCGAGACCCAATGACCGCGCAATCGCAAATCGGTGTGTACCGTCTACAAACAACAGTTCCCCATCTCGTCCTACATCAACTGAGACTTCATCAAGAAGACGTATTGGATGGTTAAAATTCACCCCCTTCTCAGCAGCCAACTGACGTGCTGTTTTGTATCCTTCTGTACGGATTGATTCATACAAATTGTCCATTCGTTCACATCTGTTTTGAATTTCATTGACAGTGGTACATCCATGCCATCTAGACTCTCCATTCTGGACTGCTTTCTTCATTGACTGTAATATCTTAATATCGTCCCACTCATAATTTTCATTGTATCTTTTTTTAATCATGCGAAAGTTTTTTGACTCTAAAAGTAGTTATGTTTTATTTCTTTTATCCCAATCGCCTTCAGAAATTTTGCCGATGTGTCTGAATCTTTGCCTGTACGGTTTTTTACCCCGGCCTGTGATCCGAGTTATTTTCTTTGGATCTACAAACGAAATCTTAAACAAATCAATTGGTGCATCATGATTCCAAACGCGGAAATTATATCGATACTTTAATATCTTTAATAATATTTCGTATAAATGTATGTTATTCATACGTACATAGAGTACCAATTGTGTGCTATTTATATATTTGGCCTCTCCAGCTCGCGGTTTTTAGATAAGGATTGAAGAATGAGGCTTCGAGTTTTCTGAGTGGTCTATACTAGAAAACGGACGCCTCAGCAGTACTGTTGACCTGATCGAGTAGGTTTTGTGGAACGAGAAGCGACACCGGAGTTTCTGATGAATCTCAGTACTCAGTTACATCTGTCTGGGCTCTCACTTTCGAATACAGTTCGTTTTCTTGAAATATTCAGTGTCCAACGTGCTCGATCCACCGTTCGTAACTGTGTTCACAAGGCCGATCTACAGCCCGCATCTGGTAAGAATCCGGATCACGTTGCGGTTGATGAGACTGTGCTCCAACTCAACGATGAGCAGTACTGCCTGTACGCTGCGGTTGATCCAGAGACAAACGAATTACTCCATACAACGCTTGAACCGACCAGAAATACGATGATCGCTCAGCAGTTTCTGACTGAGATCGGAGAGAAACATGACGTTTCTGAGGCGGTGTTTCTCATCGATGGAGCCCAGCCGCTGAAAGCTGCCTGTCGCCGAGCGGTCTACGATTTCAGATGTGAAAAACATGGAAATCTGAATGCTGTTGAACGTGTCTTCAGAGAGATAAAACGCCGAACTAGGCACTGTCTAGTAAAGCACCACCTCAGCAGGGGTCTGATTATGTAGCACCTGGCTCGGCCGATCGTGGTTGTAGTAGTGGCTAAACCGGCGCAACCATCGGCGTGCGCTGGACTGACTGCCCCGCCAGAACGAATGAAAGCTGTCGATCCGAATCAACACTGTCTGGAACCATTTCTCAATATGGTTGCGTTCGGTATAGTTGAGCTGACCGCTCAACTCGCGCCGAAAGAGGGCAGTCAGATAGCCACCGCCATCAACCAGAAACTCCGTCTCCGAAACGTCGTGTTTCTCGGTGAGATGATAGAGAAACGCCGTCCTCAAAAATCTGGGATTTCTGATGTGCAAACGAGAACGAAGCTCTGGTTAACGCCGCGGGATCGGTCCTGAGGGGGGCTGTATACGTCGATCTCTAGCAATAATTTCGACTTTGTATCAACCGCTGCGTACAGCCATTTCTTCTCATCATCAATCCTGATTTGTTTCTCATCAACGGCGACCCGCGACGGCTCGGCCGTCGGCGGGTCAGCCTGGTCGTCAGCGAGATCATGCGTCCAGTTCCAGACCGCGCCATGAGACCGGTCTGCACCGAGGAATTCAAGCACAGCAACGACTTCCCGCACCGACAACCCGATCGAATGGAGTCGCACCCCGACACCCGTCAGGGTGTCCGGGGTGCGCTCGTTCTCCCGAACCTCATCACAATCCATCTTTAAGGTTTCTCTGAGCAGGTCTGTGAGTTACATGGACACCACTCAATACGACCTGCTCGTTCCTCAAACTCCCTGAACTAGACAGCACCCCGAACTATCTTTTTATCGAACTGTTTTAGCAACGCCTCAGCAGAGACTGCCGGCGACTGGATCAGATCGCTCAGCTTCGCATGGGATCAACTTATGTGAACACGAGACCGTTGAGACCCTTCCGCTCTTTGAGTACCACGACTTTGAGTTTTTCAGCGAGTGAAACCATCCGTGCGTGCTCGGACGTTTCTCAATACCGTGCGCAAGGAGATGTCCATGACGTAGGCGTTCTGCCAGCGGCACGCCGACTTGTGAGATACATCTCCACTCAGCGTGGCCATTTCAGCCCCATCATTCCTCGAAACCAGCAGTTCGTTCGATTGTTCCTGTAAACAAAATGTGACGAAATACTATTCAGACAGCCAATCAGTGATATAAATTACAGATCACCAACGGTTGATACACATTCCGAACTCCTGACTATAGCTCGAACACGGACTCAAAGAGGCGATTTACAAAATGTTCTCGTGGGTGCGCGACCAGTCAGACCGTGACCTCGACGGATTAAATAAAAATTGACCACTTTTTTGCTCCATTCTGAAGATATCTTATGGGCATTAGCACAAGTAATGATACACTTACGGCACAGTAAGACGTGAAATCACTATTCTGAGAAATTGTGTTACTTCTTCAATTGTCAGAAACAGACAGTTGGCTCGGGCTGGTTTAATATGACGCCAGCAGTTCTCGAGTGGATTCATTTCTGGGGCGTGAGAAGGAAGATATTCAAGAACCAGGCCGTCTAGTCCCCGGCTGTGGTGTTCCAACTGCCGCTATACGTTCACATACACTCGTAACACGCCGTTTGAAGGACAAACACTCACGCCTGGAGAGGTTATCATTGCTTCTGTGCTCTACTCAGATACGCTACTCAGCATCAACCAAGTTGCTCAGCTCTTCGAGGCGGTGTACGATACCGTTCACACAACTATCCGCCAGGTGGAAGCCACCTTCGAGAACTGCTTCCACCTCGTCTGGACAGAACTGCAAGAAGATGGTGACAGTCCTACCCAGATCGATGAAACCGATCAGAAGTGTTCTGGGTTCAAACGACAGACACCGCCGCGGGATGGTCTTTCCCGCGGCGGCGATGGTAATCCCGGTCGATCTCGGTGGTAAGAACCACCAGGCGATACAATGACGCTTGTTGGAGCGTGTCGAGACACGCTTCGCGTGATCCGTGCGGAACGTGGTGCGGACCTGACGAGTTGAGACGGACACTCGACGAGGTAGAAATCCTCACAGGGAGGATTGATGAGTTGTGGCGCGTATCCGCGCCACTCGTCTATGACTATGAGAAGGTCGTTCCACACTCCGAAGAGTTTGTCACTGATGAGGGCATCCACGTCAACCAAGTCGAATGCCTCTGGTCGCTTGTGAACCCGTGGCTACAGAAGTTCCGTGGCCTCTCAAAGCCGGGATTGGAACAGTCTGTCCGAACCTACGGGTTCGTACGGACGCTAAACCTCGCTGGAGTACCATTGAGCGGGCTTATTGACTGCTTTGCAGTGAACGTGTTTCGCTGAGTTATGCAAGAGGCCAGCCTAAATTCTCGGATAGGCTCTTGTAGCATGGCACAATGCACAGTATTTAACATGTGGGAGTATCATAATTTTACATAGTTTAATAAAATGAGAAAATTTAGGGGTGTGACAAGCATTGATAGTGTAAGAAAACAAATAAAACGTGGTGCCTCTCTTTTCTACTCAAGTTTCCTCTGTGATTCGCTTGAACTGCGCTCACTGGCAGACAATGTATGGTACTTGGATGAGGATCTAAATGGACTCACTTACTCTTACCAACATGATATTGCACCATATAGCGATCAAAACATACATCGCAGACCGTCTCCTGACTTTCTGTTCCGTCGCCCGTTTGTCACAGAATTACAGGGGGGAATTATTATTGGTCCCCATGCATCTGCAGTCACCTCCAATGGAGTCGTAGTTGCGGATAGTTTGAAACGACCGTCTCGGCATCATGAAATTCATGCGCACTTGGCTGCGACGATACTGTCAAAATCTTATGCTAGAGCGAAACTCACCAGAACTAGCACCCCTATACTTGATTCGGCAATAATTCTACACAGAAAAGATCCATCGGGAAACTTCTATCACTGGGTAATTGAACGACTCTTGACTCTAAGAGGTGCCAAACTTTACGAATCCAAAACGGGATCTCAGCTGACTATCGTTATTTCTCCACACGCTCCCAAGTTCGTACACAAAATTTTAGAGTACACTGGATTCGGCGATAACAAGCGGATCATCTGGGACGGAGGTCCGATACATGTTAACCGACTTGTCGTGCCGTCTTGGCCTGAGTTGACCCCTACAACACTACAGTGGTTGGGGATGACAGTACAGAATAACGTTGAGACAGAGGTTGAGTCCGCTGATTACTTATATATAAGTCGTCAAAATTCTAGCCAAAGAGCTGTTGTGAACTATGATGAACTCAAGCCTATCTTGAAAAAGCATAACGTCAAAGTCGTCTACTTGGAGGAAATAGACTTTGAGACAGAAGTTGAATTACTGGGGAATGCAAAAGGCATCATAGGTCCCCACGGAGCTGGTCTCACTTCAATGATCTGGGCAGATGATATTTCCGTACTTGAATTATTCAATAATTCGATTATACCACCCTATTATATAATGGCTGATGTTTTGGATTTCAATTATACCTGTATCTTAGGGCAAGATGCTGAGAAAATTAAACGACGGAGAGACCGCAATATATATATCGACCCAAAAAAATTCGAAGAGAAAATGAGTAAATTCGTTATTTAAAAAATGAGGCTATGTTATTTCACTATACGACAGTCCATCCGAGTTATTTTGGCCCTATATTTTCATGCAGCAGATGGTGTATTCAACTTCGCTTTGCCTGCTTCCGTTGAACATTTCCGATCAAACCGGTGGATTATGGTCGATTCCCGCTGTCCGTCATTTTCCCAACTATTTGAGTAACATTGGTCTTTAGTTAGGCCCCACACCTCGGTTGTGTGGGGGCAGCAGGCGTCTCTTGGTGGATCGGTCGTTGCTGGTGTGTCTCCTGAGCGTCTTCGATCAACCGTTCAACCAGTGATTGTGGCGAGTATCGGAAGAACTCTTTGAATTGCGAGAGGATCAGTTGGGCGTGCAGTCGTATACTGCCGCCAACGCAATAGCATCCTTACTCCCACTGAAGGCTTTCTGAGTGATAATCACCGAGTAAACCAGACGACCGGTTCCAGCGGTAATTATCCGCCGTCCGAGCCAGCGGTCTGAGTGGTAATGCTGTCGCGTCGGCGGCGGCTTGCCGCCGACAGCGACAATTCTCTATCGATACGCCTCTGCTTCTGATATCGAACCGCTAGAAGAACCACTGTGACAGAGAACTCGTGCTTCAGAAACAGCCATCTGAGGATGCCTTGTGAGGTACTGAAATTAGGGTTAGGGCGGCTCAAATAGTTTGTGAGTACGCAAGAGGCAAAGGTATTGTACTGTTGGCTACAAACACCTGAGAATGCGAATCGCATTTGTCCATCCTCGGTACCCTGCTGCTGAAGGAACCGGAGCAACTCACTCGGCTACACAAATTGTCACTGGTCTTGCTGATGCCGGCCATGTCGTCTGTGTCTACTGTTCTCGAAAACCAAAACCCGATGCTGTAGCGACTGATATCGAACTCCGTCATTTGACTGGAAACAGTAACCATCCACATACAGATACGCGTCTTAATAAAGAGATCAACGCTCGCATTGATGAACTACGAGAGTTCGATATCGTTCACAGTTATCTACCACGTCTTATTCCATCTATTGGAAACGTAGGGAGAGATCCGAGTGTGAGTACCGTGGTCACATTAAACGCGTATGGGGGGACGTGCGCCAAAAATGACCTTTTATATCTTAACAAAGGACAGTGTCAAAATAAATCTACGACTAAATGTCTCAATTGTATTAGCCGTACTAGTTCCAGAAAGCAAAACGGATATTTGTATCAAACAACCAGCCGATTATTTTCACTTCGACTAATTAATTCTGGAGAAAATCGACTCCAATACATCGACGCTTTCCGCGCACCCTCGGCACATGTTCGATCAAATTACGTTAACTTTGGCTATGATGAGAATAAAATATCAGTCATTCCGCACCCAATTGATGATGACTTTTGTATTCCTCATCAGAGTGACTTCAGCGAACCATACAAGTTGCTCTATGTAGGATCACTATCGAAACGTAAAGGAGCTGACAAATTAATTCCAATCCTTGTCGCACTTCGTGAATGTGGTACGGAATTCGAACTTACTATCGTCGGAACAGGCAGCATGGAACAACTGCTCAGAGTACAGGCCCAAAAACACGGAGTTGGAGATGCGGTCGACTTTGCGGGCTTCGTGCCGAATAAAGACTTACCTAATGTCTATGCCATTCATGATCTTTTTGTCTTTCCTGCTCTTTGGGAGGAACCCCTTGCACGAGTCTACTTGGAATCCCTTGCCACAGGAACCCCAATTGTTACGAGCGAATACGGTTCAATTAATGAGATAATCGGGGAGGCTGGTAGACTCACAGATGGTTCAGTTGAACAATTTC
>LFCJ01003591.1_pt1 | contig 11362 bp, 14 predicted proteins | sample 643141 | NCBI WGS metagenome assembly LFCJ01 (sample SAMN03766243, study PRJNA286221) | soda lake metagenome | biome: soda lake; feature: Kulunda steppe; material: water; isolation source: sample B1-Br-g2 brine of Lake Bitter-1 | place: Russia: Kulunda steppe | collected 2010-07 | reverse complement strand
GCTCGGTTGATTTCAACCGCGCTCGGTTGAAGTGCGGTTGAAAAGTTTTCAGCCGCGTTTCAACCGCTTCAACCGCATTTCAACCGAGCCAGGAAATTTCTGACGTTGGCGAAACAGCTGAAGTTTTCCTTGGGCGAAAAGTGTTATGGCCACGTCACTAGCTGATTCAGTTGCTGCAGTCTCTCAGCAAGATAATCCCAGTGCAAAGGGTGTAAAGTCAGAATGTTACTTTGATGGTCAATCTTTTGTCCAGCTGGCAGTGTAAAAATAGCATCTGATCTAGAACGAGAAAAAAATTCAGCTGAAAGGCTTGGTAGGAGCCATCGAGGCAGAGTTTCGTTGGCTAGATGTCACAGTCTAAGATGTGCATGCAGAACCAAGCTTAATTGAGCAATGTTCACTTTCAATACCTGGTGGTCCTGTCACGCCAGATTTATGCAGTGCCAGATTTATGCATTGTGAGCCGGAGGTAGGTTGAGTTAGTTGGAGGAGTATTTGATCCCTTGTTCAGTTCAGCTAAAGCTGTATTTGAGCACGCCAAAGACGAACTCGCAGTAATACCTTGTTTGCTCCTGGCGAACTTGTAACATGTATGCCAGGGAGTAAACCCCTCTAGCCCTTGGGGGGCACACAGGCGTGGCAGCGCCCAGTCTAGTCCGGCCCAGTACAGTCCGTCCAGTGTGAGTGCATCCGACAGCAGCTGCATGCAGCACTGACCTTGCCTATTTGCAGGCTGAAGCGAGAGAGAGAACGTGTAGGGAAGGATGAGGGTATCAGAGGCTCCTCAAGTCTCATCGCGGGCAACCTGTTGTCTGCTTGGTGTACACTGTCGTTGTCAGCGGCCAGTCCACACACCACATCTGCTCAATATTATGGCCATGCTACGAGTCTAGTTTGGATGCAGCAGTCTCTTGGCGTGACAGCCCCCACCACTGGACCCCCCCTAGCAGGGGTTTAACATAACTTAGTAGCCCCTGCACCATGTGCCAACCTGTGCGCACCATTGGATGGCTGTTTTTTTTTGTGTGTGTAACGGTGCTAAAATTGTTGAAACTGAGGCAGGGGGTGTTGGCAAAAACTGAAAAACCGACCGTCGGGTATCTGAAACAGACTCTGCAAAACGGTGTCGGACACCGCCTGCACTGAACCAAACAGGAACGTTGATACACCAAAATATCCGCGTGTTAAACCCGCAAAACATATGGGGTTTTGGGTCCAAGAAGTCAAAAGCTGCATCAGGTTCTCATTTTGGAAACCGTGTGGCACTAAGACCGCCGACCTGCCTCATCTTTCTTTCATAAGATGCCTCATTCACCCCGCAATCCTCAATTTTGGACTGACACTCAGTGGCTGCGAAGATATTGCATATCCTGTGTCGGCACGCACGGGAGCACCCACACCCCATTGCAACAGGATCACCCACACACAAGCATCCTCTACACCTACCCCAATTCTGACTTCACAACGTCAATCCTTCATGTAAGAGCAGCTTAAGTTCAGGTGAGCGGAGGGAATGGAGCAAGTTGAGAAAATGCCACTTTCCTGCCATGGCTCCAGAACTGGGACCTGGAGGGGGCCAAGTTGTTATAAAATGGTGCGGAATTGGCCATTGCAGTACAAAGAGCGCCCCGGCGCCCCAACCTCCAGTTTTTTCATGCTTGCAGGCAATGAGACATCTTTGATGCGTGGAAACCTAAGTGACCCTGAATGCCTAGGTAAGGGGGGGGTCAGTGATGGAGACGACCACCTGCAAAACTGATGTTCCCTCCAAATCTACCTTTGCTCAAGGTTTTAGTGATAACCCTGGAAGCATTGATATTCAGTCATCATAATTTGAATCGAACCATTCAGACAGTCAGAAAGCAGGTAGACTAGGCTACGCAGCTAATGATACAGCAGGCACGATGAACTTGTGGCTCTGCCGAAGGGATGAAACAGTTTCTTAGTAAAATTAGGGAAGTGCTCGTTCTAAGTTTCATGACAATCCTTCTTTGGTGCCTTTCTATATTTAGGTTTGGTTCAAGTTGCAGGCCTGATAGACTTCAGCTAAGCTGCCCTCATTTGGCAGGTACAGCTACTTTGGCAGGTACAGCTAGCCCGTACTTTCCTTTGCTAGACAGCCCTTGCAGGCGAAATCATCATATTAAAGAGGATGCAAGCAACCAGCTTCATGCTGCCATCCACGCCATATGCTTCCCAAACAAATAGTCCTACGCCCTCAGGGCTTCTCCTTGGAATACGCATTGGCATACAACAAGAGCGCAGTACACAGTTGCATGCATGCAATCAGGCTGCCATCCGCGCCTAATGCTTCTCAAACAATAAGCCATACGCCCTCAGCTCTTTTTCTTGGAATACGCATATGCCTACAACAATAGTGCAGGTCACAGCTGTATGCATGCAATCTGCCATTATCTGTGGCCTATAGATAGAGCCCCAGACTAACGACACACATGTGCACACGCGCACACACACATACACACACACAGATCTCCCCAGACAGCATGAGCTCTTCCCACACTACAAGCATAAAATCCGAAAATAGCGCATAAAAGTACATAGATGATTACAAGCCTGCCTGCTGCCAGATGATTTAGATTTGCAGTGTCTGAGCACTCGGCAAACAACCCATCTGTTGCACACTGAAAGGCTCTTGGGAGCTTAGTCTTGGATCACTCTTGCTTACTTGATTGAATGCAACGAAAAACCTGATAAACAGAGTCCAGAAGTCAATTGTAGAAGCACCCCTGTTACCGGGCTTATTCTAAGGACCTGCAGCATTTCAGAGAAAAGTGATGGTAAGATAGAGGTTGTAATGGTCAAAGGCATGGGAACACAGATGAAGCCATAACAGAGTTCGAATTACTCAGGAGCTGATAACATGTGGCAGGTTTCTGGATATGCATCAGTGATTGCAGAGCGCAAAATCATCAACGCGTTGCGCTGAACTTGGTCAATATGCATACATTGTAATACACGATTCATCAGTGGTGAGTGGCACTAGCTTACTTGATGCTTCCGCAAGTGCTGCGAACTGGAAGCTGGGAAGCTGCCCAAGGGGACTGACTGAGGACCCAAATGGGCACAGCTCGTGTATGCTCACTTTGCAGTTTTATATCTACATCAAAGGCATCGGCTTCCAGAACAAACACCTTATTATCATTCAACTGCCCTCGTGAACAAAAATCATAGAGAAATGAATGGAGTGAAATGAATCAGTTGGTGAACCCACTTTCAAGCCATTCGAGCCTAATGGGTGCGTAATTGGGTAAAAATCGACCCGTTCCAAACCTGGATTTCAGAATCTAGAACTGTTCTATTAAATCAGAGCAGTTTGCTAGTAGTGCTTTGGAGGCAAAAATAGCTATGGGTGGGTCATGGTGGCTCATCGTGGGTGCATTTTATGCTAAATTAGGCCCAGAAAGGATGAGCACCCACCCTGGGCCACAGGGTCATCCAGTGTCCAAAGTCGCGAATGTATAATAAAAGAAGGAGCACGCTTACTTGCATCTTTCTGACATTTGCCAAGCCCCCTCTAGAGAACTGCTTTTGTTTGTCAGGCAATAAAAATAAGTGCTAGCATGCCCTTGAACAAGCCTAGGATTAAGCCTTCAGGGTTACTACAGCTCAGTATGGAACTTGAATTGCCCTGCTAAGTTGTCTACAAGAATTATCCTCTTGATTGTAAACATTTGCACAGCATCCGCTTAGGCAGCCATGTACACAAATAGCAGCCCTGTCCCCTCCCTCTTTCCCTTCCTTCTCCTCCCTTCTCTCACCTTGTCACACATCCTCCTGAGTGTACATTACTTCAACATGCGCCTACGTTTCTGAGACCGAGGGTCACTGCTGGCAGGGCTCCAGCCCCGGCTGCAATTTCGGGTACTCCTGTTGCCACTGCTGCTGCTGCTGCTGCTGCTGCTGCTGCTGCTCCTGCTGCTGCTGCTGCTGCTACTACTGCTGCTCTTGCTGTTGTCAGATTTCGTGGGGCTGCTCCTCCACTTGCGTGCCTGTCTGCTAGCACCGCCTTGGCCTCCTTCGCCGCTGCTGCTCCTACTACGTCTTCTGGTTCCCCTGCTCCTGTATCTCAACCTGTCCCTGTTGCTCGTCAACCCTCTGCCTCCACTTGAGCTCCTGCTCCTGCTTCGCACTGCCCCACTTAGCCTAGTTGTGCTCCTTCTCCTTCCACCGCTGCGCATGCCCCTGCTGCTTCTGCTCCTGCTGCTTGTATCGCTGTTACTCCTACTGCTGCTGCGGCTGGTACTGCGGCTGGTACTCCGGCTGCTGCGGCCATGGTGGCGCTTACTGCTCCTATGCCTCCTCAGTGACCATGAAGCTGCGAGCCTCGACATCTCCCAGCGGGGGCGCGGCTCTGCTGGCGAGCTGTTTGCCCCAGCGCCACTTGCAAGGAAGATGGGGGCCCTGAGGGGAGCCGCATTGTGATTGGAGCCAGGCACTAGCTGCTGTGGGCGTGAGGAAGTGACAAGCTTAGGAGTGGCGTAGGGTGCCCTGGTGACCTGCTGCTGCTGCAGCTGCTGCTGAGCACTGAGCGCTCTGCTTGCCTCGCTTTGCTGCTGCTGTTGCTGTTGCCGCTGCTGCTGCTGCTGCTGCTGCTGCTGCTGCTGCTCATGATGATGACGATGATGCTGAGGAGAAATGTTGGGCATCTTTCTTGTCGCATGCTGCTGGTGCTGGTGCTGCTGAAGTTTGCTGGGCACTCTCCTCCCCATTCGTTGCTGCTGTTGATCCTGCTGCTGCTGCTGATGTTGGCGGTAGTGATGGTCCTGCTGGTGCTGATGTTGGTGGTGGCGGTGGTCCTGCTGCTGCTGAGTCATGTAAGGCGCTCTGTTTACCATTTGGCGCTGTAATTGGTTCTGCTGCTGTTGCTGCTGCTGCTGCTGCTGCTGCCGCTGCTGCTGCTGCTGTCGTCGCTGTTGGTGGTGCTGCTGTTTCGTGGTATAGGGAGCTCTTCTTGATACCTGGTGCTGCCGCACCTCATGCTCTTGCTGCTGCTGCTGCTGCTGCTGCTGCTGCTGCTGCTGCTGCTGCTGCTGCTGTGAATGATGTGGTTCAGGCTCGAGGGAGTCAAGATGCTCCACGTAGTGCACCCTGGGTCCTGCGCGCCGAATATGCAGGGATAGAGGCATGTGAAAGACAAGCAGGCGTATTTCAGGCAATTATCCAAGAGTGAGGGATTGCGCTGCGGAGGAGAAGGCAGTGCGACACCCAGCTCCTTCTGCAGCACACCTTGCCGTGCTCCTTCCCGTCTTTGCTGCTGTTGCTCCTGCCGTTGCTCTTGTATACTGGGCCTATGCTCATGCTGTTCTTGATGAAGTAGACAATTGTGCTCATGTTCCTTAATGTGAAGCTGAATGCCCAGTGGAGATGTCTGGGCTGGTGAGGTTGTAGCTATGCCTGCAGCCACCCCTTTTCCTTCTTCAAGTTGGTCATTATCAGAGAGCAATGCATGCTCCCTGGCTTGTCCAGACTCACTGGGACTGGGGATGAGACTACGCAACTTATGCCAACTCTTGGTGCTCATTAGTAGACATGATCATGCGCATGTAATAAGCTTATAAAAGTCAATGTCACCAAGCACTCTATCTTCTCCTCTCATTTGTTTGGTGGAACAGTGTGCAGCAGGAATTCATGCTAGCTCGATAACATTTTTTGTTGATTAAATTACGGATGGCAATGCCCCTTTTTATCCAAGGGACTTGCCTCCAAGGGCCTCGCCCTTGCAGCTCTCTCTATATTCCACCTCAGACAGGGTTACATAAACCTAGGCTTGCAAGATGTAGATTAAGACAAAGTCATTTAGCTGCTTCTGGGGGTGATGCTTCGATGCAAGGGCCTGGGGAGAGTGCCAAACCAAATCAGGCAGGAGGCTCGGACAATCAGGATGGCTTCTGGAAAAGGCTAAAGACTACCTTTCTAGGGGATAAGAAAATGGACAGGTTGGATGACTGCAGCAATCGTTTATTACTTTTGTCTGATAGCGAACGTGTGTGTGTGTGTATGTGTGTGTGTTTGTGTGTGTGTGTGTGTGTGTGTGTGTATGTGTCGGGGGGTGAGCATACGTGTACGAGCTTATTTGTGTGCCTGTGAGTCTGCATCTGTGTGTGCGCGCAGTACAGTACTCCACTTGCTTACCGGACACTTGTGCGTCATGACTCTCAAATTCAACTTGCAGGCAGCGTCTTGCAGAGCTGGGGTTTGGAGCTTTTGCTGCTTATGGGGTGATAAGCAACCTCAATGCGTGAGTTTAAGTTGCCCCTGGGCCATTATTTTTAAAACTCTGCAAATGCAACATTTAGATGTGCACTGTTCAATCATTGTGGAACATTGAAGTTTCTAATGGTGCTTTTTTGTGCAGCCTAATGCTGCATTCCGAAACCAATTGCATGCATGTTTAATCTCATTTCAGGTGTGTACTGATGACCATGGCATGGTTGGTAAGTGCGCTCGTCCACCCATGTAACGCCAACAGCCATCTGCCTGTTTGATTAATGGGCTTGCCAATGCCAAGTGATGGCGGGCCATCAGTTAACCCCATCCCTTGGCTTGGCGGTGCCGCCCCCTCAATGGCAAGCCAACAGCAAGGATCCTTTGAGGCTTACCCAATTCGAAATATTTTCTGTAGCCCTAACCTCTCGCAACCACCTCCTTTCCGCAGACACTCGTGAAAACAACTGGAGCCACCCCTTTCATGCCAGGAATGTGGCCAAAATTTCTTGCGGTAAGCCTGCCTTTCATGGACAGCGTTCTGGGATGCCCGTGACAAGTAGGGACCTGGAAGCTCTTCATGTTGCATTTGTTTAGTGCTTGCCTCAGAGCTTGCTGTCAACATGCAGATCTACGGAGGGCTTTGGCTTGGCGCTGGATTTATGAGACCGATCAGATTGAGCTTGGCTATTGGGGCAGCACCGGCTTTTGATAATGCACTAGGCACTATCATGAGGAGGTAAGTTGTGTTGGGTCGTTCATTATCATGTACTAACTAGAAAATGCATGCCCTTTGACTGTAGATCTAGAGCTCTAGAGCTTGGGCAGCATATGCCAGAAATAGTTCGGCACAATTGTCAGCCTAATTGCTACCACCTCAATGTGGCAGCATTATGATGTTTCATGTATGCATCCATCATCAATCTCCCAACAGAATTTACTGACAGGATTACCTGCAGGAACAATTTCAACAGGAGTAGAAGTTTGGCGCAAGCGCTTGGTCCTTTCTTTGACGATCAACTGCATGCAAACATCATTGTCTGTTGTGTGCAGGACCCGTGCAAATAAGGTTGTCGCCTTTGCCATCCTGCTAGTTGGCATTGCTGCGGCGAGCTTCGCCTTATTAGGGGGGGTTTTGTTACTACTGGGCGGATTGCCAAAGAGAGCTTAATGTCTAAGCTTGCCAGCTTAGCTCTTTCAATTCAAAACTCACAATGGTTTCCTACTCGTTTCTGTTTTCAGTCACTTTCTTGCAGTACAGAGTTACGCCTGATTCTGCAGATTTTTATTTTTGTGCCGTTATGCTGGGCTTATCTTTATCGTGTCCATAACAGCACACTGTCTTCCTGCCCGGCCGAACTACTTTTTGCAAAGTTGTCAATCATGACTGAAAAAGGTAGCGAGGCGGTTGTCTGCACTAATATAACAGTGTTTGGCAGATTGCCAAAAACTGCAGAAAGAGGGGATGAACCCCCACGCTTCTACGAATGAAGCGCTCACGCCTTTGATAAGTAGTAGTGCGAAGACGAATTGTTAAGTATCAGATACTTATCTTGGACTGTGAGTCTCGTTCGCATAAACTCACATGTTGCTAGCTAGCACATGATTACCTCGGATATTTCCATATTCTTTGCAACCTGCATTGTTACAATGCTCCCCTCCTTAGACATGCATGTCCTCATGCATGTTGTCAAGGGTTAGCGAATGGGAGGTTCAAGGCCATGCGAATGCCAGTACTCACGAATGGCTAGGATTTCAGTGAAGCTATCTTCACTGATCTATTCATTCTCTACAACCGGATAGTCAAGCCACTTGACTTTGTATTCAAATTTCTGGACCTTCTTGTAACCAACTTGGTGCACAATAGGACGATGATTGATGATTCTCTCCAGTTGCCAAATCGGAGTACCATCAGAATCAAATGAGATCAGGGGGGTCAAATGGTGAGGTTCTTCACCTTCACGAACCTTGTATGGTTTCACCAGCGAAACGTGAAACACATTGTGGCAGCGCATATGCTCAGGAAGTTGCAGTTTGACTGCTGCGGATCAAATCATGCGAATTACCTGGTAAGGTCCCATCCATTAAGGCATCAGCTTTTGCCCTCGACCATTTGCAAAGTTTTTGGAGCTCAATAACACCCATTGGTACGGATGATATGATGCTTCAGGGCAATTTTGATTGTATATGCTTGTTGCCTGTCTTGTGCAGCTTGCAAAGACCTTTTTGCACGGTCTATAGTTTGTTGCAGATTGGATGCGTGCTCAGTTGCTGCAGGCAAAAGCTCTTGCACATTGTGATCAAATTCAGCCATGAATGGCATGCGCGGATGTCTGCCATAGTTCAGATAAAAGGGTGAATTTGAAGTGGATGCATGCATGGAGTCATTGCATGCAAATGCAGCGGCTGGAGGGTACAAATCCCAATCATCCATGGAAGGAGAGATGAAACAGGTTAGGTTAGGTTATATAGCTGTATCTGCCAAACGAGGGCAGCTTAGCTGAAGCCAAACGGGCCTGCAACCGAGACCAATAAAAGCAAGCCAGGTACTGTTCTGAGGTCTAGGCACAGCTTTCAAGGCACTCATGCACATATAAGGCTAGGCCTTTGGTGTCTGCCTGGCTAATAAAGACTCTTAGCCTGTTTGAGCTTCTAGAAGGGGCGCAGAGATAAAATAGAGGTGAAACAGCGCAAATAACATTCAAGAAAGAAAGAAAGGAAAACTACGCCAACTAGGTAACCCTGTTTGCGTGAATTATTAATAGAACTCTGTTGGTCCTCTCTGTTTGACCATCTGTTTGCGGATGGTATGCGGTACTCAGACGAGACTGAGTACCAAGTGAATGCAAATATGTAGGAAAGAACTTGCCTGCGAATTGAGGACCTCTTTCTGTAATCAGAGTCTCAGGGTCTCCATGCTCACAGACAACATGGTTGAAGAATGTGCAGTTTCTTCAGCATCAACACGAGTGGTTGTGGGAATGAAGCGAACGAATTTGGTGAGACGATCCACCACAACAGCAATGCAATCATAGCCACGTGGAGTTGGTAATAAACCAGTGACAAAGTCCATGGTCGCATGCTGCCATGGATAAGCAGGGACAGGCAGCGATTACAGCAAACCAGGAGACTGTTGAGTGCATGACTTTGCTCTCTGACATGCATCACAGTTAGCCACATGCTCACACACATTAGCATGCAGTGATGGCCACCAAAAGTTGCGTCTCACAAGCTCGAATGCCTTGTCAATGCCCGGATGACCAGCAAGCGAAATGCTGTGGTTCACAAATTAGATATGGTCTCGAATTGAACGAATATTTGGGACAATGACAATAACCATCCCCCCCCCCGAAGTTTTTCAAATAAAGTCCGCTAGGACTTGTTTTGAAATTGCGAATGTATTGCGGATTCGCAATATTTCATCAAGCTCATAGCAATTTACTATGGCTTTGTAAATTGAATTGTTCGGATTGCTGAAACTGTTCCAAGAGCCAGGAGTTTGCCCTCCATTCACTCCAGGCTCTTCTTATCGTTGGCACACCCTTGCACCAGCATGTTCTGCAGCATGCCAGGAACTGTCATATCCATCAGCCTCATCTCAGCCCAGCTTGTCAGCAGTCCCAAAAACTGCGCTGGGTGCTGACCACTCGCAAATTGTGGTAGGGGCACCAAATTGCTGATGGGGTGCGATGTCAGATCTCTGCAGATCCACTGCACCACAGGCTCGCAAAGCTGCTTGGGCGCTCTGCTGCTGAGCCTGAGCAACCTGCTGCCCTTGACCACCTGGGTCCAAATCCATGTTGACCGGTTGCGGATGAGCCATGAGGCTAGTTGCCACGGTAGGCAGCGACTGTGAAACGAATGGAGGAGAAGTGTTCTGAGGACTCAATCGGATTGAGCTCTAAACTTTGACCAATGTTCGAATACACTTATCACCAAGTAAAGCTAAACCAGCAACACAAGCAGCTAGCTCTTTCTATCAGATCGGCCCCACAGACAAGCAAGCTGAAAGGGGCAAAGCAAGCATAAGCACAGGCCAACTACGACCAGAGGCACTTGTACCTGATGTCCAAGGACTAAGTGGTTCACTGCCCAGAGGTGGTGCTGTTGTCGCTTGATTGCAGACAGACTCTTGGTTGAAGGAGGTGATCACCACCTCTTTCACCCAAGATCATGACCCCCGTACTGGTTGATGAACTCGGAGGCCACCAGATGCTCTAAAGTTCTGTTTATATTAGCTTCTTTTTCTGCACCAATATAACGTTATAAATGTTAACAGTGTTTGGCAGATTGCCAAAAACTGCAGAAAGAGGGGATGAACCACCGCGCTTCGTACCGATGTACACACCTTTAATAATAATAATTTCTGCGAAGACGAATTAATATCAGATACTTATCTTGGACTGTGAGTCTCGTTCGTATGAAATCACATGTGGTAATTAGCACATGATTGCCTCGGATATTTCTCATATTTTTTGCAACCTGCATTGTTACAACTAAGGCAGATCGCCTTGATAGTGTGTGCACGGCCAAAGATTGGAGGGGAGTGTAGCACAATTTCCTCCTTTTCTCCTGCAATGGGCTTGTATCTAGAATAAACTAAACTCGGGTTACTTCAAAAAGCTCGGATGTCCAGCTGGAATGAAGAGTAAAGTATAAACGCTGAAAGGGGAATGAAGAGTAAAGCATAAACGCTGAAAGATGGGTATAAAAAGCAATTAAAAAATTGTATTAACGGCGCGTTTACAACCAAAAGGGGATTAAACAATATAATCCCGTTATTTAATCCCGTTCTTTTATAATCCCCTATAATTTAACCCCCCTAGCGTTTACGATGCAGGATTATAATGAAAATTCGGGGAAAAGAGCTCAGAGAGGAATGGTGGATTCCGAGATGGAGGAAATGGTGGATTCCAAGATGGAAGAAATCATGGAGGTGGAGCTGACGTGCAAAGGCTTGCCTGCTCCAGCCTCTTGGTACGAGTTGTGTGGGTTTCTCTTTGAGGATGAGGCCATTCCAAGCGCCTGGTCTTGCAGCATTGATGCTGCTGCTGTTCCTGTTGGAGCTGCTGCTGCTGTTGCTGGCTGAGTAGCTGCTGAAGCGGTGCTCAGATGGGCGAGCACTCGCATGCGAGTG
>LFCJ01003589.1_pt1 | contig 11365 bp, 8 predicted proteins | sample 643141 | NCBI WGS metagenome assembly LFCJ01 (sample SAMN03766243, study PRJNA286221) | soda lake metagenome | biome: soda lake; feature: Kulunda steppe; material: water; isolation source: sample B1-Br-g2 brine of Lake Bitter-1 | place: Russia: Kulunda steppe | collected 2010-07 | reverse complement strand
GTGGAATCTCGAAAGAGGGCTCAGCGCCGTTGCGCTGGGCCCTCGTTCAGTGTGCCAACGTGGCTGTACGGTTCGACGACTACCTAGGACAGTTCTACAACCGCCTGAAACAGCGGAAGAATCACAACATCGCAATCGTTGCAACAGCTCGAAAAATGCTCGTTGCAATGTTTCACATGCTCAGACGTGAGGAAATCTATGATCCGCCGACAGCATAGTCACTGAGTGGCACCGCGATGGTGCCACTCAGCAGGGCATTCGCCCACTGTTAGCAACTGCTCTCGCTTTCAAGATAACCTCCGCCTGAGGGCTGTTTCCACTCGATTGGAGCGACGTCGTGCGGTTCTACGCTACCAACACGCGCCGGAACCATCGACGACGAAACAGCTATTAGACAATCCGTGGTTTGGTCAGTCGCAGGATTCTCATAGGTGTTGATTTATTCTTCAAACAGCGCAGGGTCGAGTTCAACTCCCAGACCTGGGCCATCTGGCACGGGAGTCGAAGGTTCCATTTGAAGTGATTCAACCACTGGGTCGTCGTTTAATAACCCAGAGCCGAGTTCGGCCGCTGATGACAGTTCGGGAATTGTCGCACCAAGGTGGAGATCTGCGGCAACGCCGAGTGATGATTCAAACGCACTAACAAGGGTAACTGGCAAACCGTCGTCAGCGGCTAGTTCGCCCATCGTTCCAATATCGCGGATTGATCCAGTCTTGGCTAGCTTAGCACAGAAGCCAGATAATGCGGGTGGTTCGCCCCCGATTTCTCTAACGTCATCCGTATCGTGAACGAACTCGTCAGCAAAAACCGGAACAGCAAGTTCGTAACGAAGTTGTGTCATCGCATCAAGCCGATCAACCGGCAGCGGTTGTTCAAAGTACTCGATATAGTGCTTCCGCTTCATTTGGTCAATGGCTCGATAGGCACGTTCATACCGTTTCCAGCCGGTATTTGCGTCAACCCGGACGTTTGCATTGTCAGCCCCGAGCATCTCCAATCGTCCGGTTACGGCGTCAATGCGATCAACATCACGATCAATGTGACCGTCGGCTTTAATTTTAAATGTTCGGAAGCCACGGTTATACGCGTTTTCGACGGCATCAGCTACTGTTTCAGGTGGCAATGCGCCTGATGCCCAGCCACATGGTACCGAATCACGATAGCGGGGTCCCAAAAGTTCGGCTACTGGCACACCCAACTCTTTTCCTCGGAGATCTAACAGTGCCATCTCGACCGCTGTCGTAGCCCCAGGGTTATTTGGGAGTCTCGAGGCGACATCATGAACCAAGGCCAAGGCTTGAGACGAGGACCGATCGAGGATTTTTGGGATTAACAGCTCCCGAACAACCGACTCCATTGTCTCGCTCGTTTCGCCAGTGAACCAGGTCAGTGCTGTACCTTCCCCGTATCCGATGTGCTCACCCGCCTTGATTCGGACGAACACATGTCGTGTCGGCCCATGGTCGACGTGGGACGTTGGGAACGGCGACTCGAAAGCTATGTCCATGCCGACGGCATCGACATCTGTGATCATACGGGCAACTCCGCTTGAAGGCGCTTGAGTTCGTTAACAACGTGATTCTGCTCCCGAGCAAGCTGAACCCGCAAGAACTTTCGCTCGTTCTCATCCTCAAGAGTGTCGAAAAGGTGGGATGGTGCGTATCGCGGGTAGGGTGAGCGGCTGGTTGCCGGGTCCTGTTCGAAGTGACCACGGGAAGCAAAATTGAGGCTGGTGAGCGTCCGCGACATTGCCTTCTTCGCTTCATTCGCAGCTCCCGACTCGACATCACCCTCGGCAACTGCATCTTGGAACTTTTCGATCGTGTCACGCAGTTGGCTGAGTTTCTCTAGCGTCAGATCGAAGTCGAAATTTTCGCCAACCTGATCGTTATACTCATTAACGATCTCTAAGTGGCGGTCGACGTTGCGAGAGTGGTCGAATGGTAGAATATCGGCGTTCAGCACGCGTAGAACGGACACGCCGTAGAGGCGAATGTCGCGCAGCAATTCGTCTTCCCCGGCGGTGTCAAGCGTATCAGTTGTGAGATGCCAGGCGTTAGAGTTGCCACCACAACCGCCGACAGGGTGGTAACCCCTCTCTTCCCGCACATTTTCGGGGATGTTCGAGGAGAGCATAAAAAAGCCCGTGACGCCGAGATTGTCGAAGGAGTAATCGCCTGCTCTCGGTGGCCTGATTTCTTCGTGTGGAGCTCCAGTAACGTCGTCAATTGCCTGGCTCACCAGCGGATCGGCCTCCGGCATCCAACAGCTCATGTCGACGTACTCCGTTGAGTCCTTCGCTCCCGGGCTATCCATGTTGACCTGAGCGACGCAATGGTCATAGATTTCGTGGGCAAACTCGTCTGCGTACCAGGTTGAACCGGCATAACGCCCAGTTGAGTGCGCCGGCCACCAAGCAATTCGCAGGTCACGCTTAAGCTGGTCGCTATGTTTGTCGAACACTCGAGCGAGTTCAAGTAGGCCGGCGTCGCCTGTGGCATTATCCGTGATACCGACGTGCCACGAGTCGTAGTGTCCGTGCAACAGAACGAAGTCATCTTGATCCGGGTCAGCCTCGCCTTCGATCCGAGCTTCGACGACCGGACACTCAAACCAGTCCGTTGTCAGGTCCGTCTCGACGGTAACTTCTAGATCGCCTTCCTCGGCCAGTTTTCGGAGTCGCTCGCCGTCAGGTTTGCAGACATTGACTACAGGAACATCAGGAATCCGATCCCGTTCGTCATAGCGGGGGGCACCGCCCCAGACTGGCGTCGCGATGCCATCGTGCGGTTCATCGTCATGTTGGTGAATGGCAATAACGCCGAGAGCTCCCCGATCTGCTAAGACGCGGCTCGCTCGAATTGAGAGGCTACCCGCGGCCGTAAGAGCTATCTTCCCTTCGACATCTTTCGGTGAGACATTGGGGTAAGGATCAGTCGATCCCCCGCCCAAGACAATTCCTGACTGAGCTTCACCGACGAACTCAACCGGTGCCTCAACCGTCGTCGACGCAGAAAAAGCGACCGTCTTGACAGGCTCAGGGGTAAACGATTCTTCAGAAACGTCGATTGAGGCGTCGTGAGGCTGGCTTACGTACAGCTCTGGATCGTACCGGTTGTACGTAACACCGAACTCGTCCAAACGATGGGTGAGATACGTGGCGGCCTTCTGTTCATCCTCCGTCCCAGAGACACGGACAAGTTCTGAGAATTCCTCTAAGAGGGCCCATGGTTCGTCGATCTCAACGGTGTTTGCAAGTGATTCTTCTAGGGATGTGAGCGTATCGCTGCCTATCGTGCTCATGTACAACAATGGACACAGGGCCCGTTAAAATAGTTTTGGATCTGGGATATTCGCACATCAGAATCGGTATCAACGATATTGAATTCCAAGAGGTTTGGATTAATTATTGCACTTCGTCAATCTCTTCGACACGCAAGCAAGCCGAACGCTGAGTTCCATTATTGTAGCTGTCGAGTGTCGGTTCTTGGAAGCACTCATCGGCCGCGTACGGACACCGCGGTCTGAAGTTACAACCCTCTGGTAGATCAACTGGGTCTGGTGGCTCATCGGTCAACGAGGGAGCCGAAAGATTCTGGCTGGGATCCGGAACCGGTACTGAATCTAGCAAGGCCCTTGTGTAGGGGTGTGACGGGTTATTGATGATGGCTTCCGTCGGCCCCTCTTCTATGATGTTTCCGAGGTACATTACACTCATTCGGTGGCTCATCTGCCTAATGAGCGAGATGTCGTGGGAGATATAGAGCGCACCCATGTCCATCTCTTGAACCAATGATTCAAGCAAATCAAGGATACTCGCCCGTGCAGAGACGTCGAGCATCGAGACCGGTTCGTCAGCTACGATAAATTTTGGTTCCAGTACGAGTGCACGAGCAATCGATACGCGTTGTCGCTGGCCACCTGAGAGCTGATGGGCATGCTCCGAAAGCATCGTCTCCGTCGGCTGTAACTCCGCACGCTCGAGGGCCTGGTGGATGCGCTCGTCTTTGTTGTCGAGGCCGTGGATCTCGAGCGGTTCACGGAGCCACTGTTCGACAGTAAAACGTGGGTTGATCGACTCATATGGATCTTGGAAAATCATTTGGACCCCACGTCTGAACGCCTTTTTTTCTTCTTGTCCCATTGTGGCGAGATCCTGTCCGAGGAACTCGATCGTGCCCGCAGTTGGCTTCTGTAAACCGATGAGGACCTCTGCAAGTGTGGACTTTCCACACCCGCTCTCGCCAACCAAGCCGACGGTTTCGCCCGGGTTAACTTCCAGGTCTACACCATCGACAGCCTTCACATAAGAGCGTTCACCCCCGATTAACTGGTTAACGATACCAGAATTCTGTGGGAAGTGTTTCTCCACACCCGTTGCACGGATAACAGGCCCATCGTACTCCCAGTCGAGTTTAGCTGTGGTTGCCATAGGTCACCTCCCGGTTCTCATCTTTGTCTCCCCACGTCTCAGCTTGAGGGCTCTTTGCCCTGATCTCATCGAACGAAGTCGGTGCGTGACACCGAACGATATGATCCTCACCAACGGACTGCTCGGAAAGCGGCTTCGAACAGACGTCACCGGAAAAGGGACATCGGGCAGCGAAGGGACAGCCAGCTGGGGGATCGGACAGATTCGGCGGAGACCCTGGAATTGAGGTCAACTCGCCCGGGTCGTCTGTAATGTTTGGGAACGCGTTCTGTAAGCCGAGCGTATACGGATGATAGGCATTAGTGAAGATGTCTTCCGTGCTTCCGGATTCCATCACCTCGCCACCGTACATCACCACGACCTTGTCACAGGTCTCGGCAACTACGCTCATATCGTGCGTTATCATCATCATTGAGCTGCCAATCTCGTTTTGAATTTGACTAATGCGGTACAAGATCTGTTCCTGAACGATCACATCCAGAGCAGTCGTCGGTTCGTCAGCGAGTATCAGCTTGGGATCGAGGGCAAGACTCATCGCGATGATCGCGCGCTGGCGCATCCCTCCGGATAACTGGTGGGGGTAGTCGTCGATACGGCCCGGTTCGATACCGACCAGTTCGAATAGCTCTCCTGCGCGCTCGTAGCAATTAGTATCGGAGACATCGCGGTGGGCCTGAATCGCTTCTTTGATCTGGTCTTTGAGCTTATACACAGGATTTAGACTGTTCATCGCACTTTGGGTAATCATCGAGATATCTTCCCAACGCTGTGCGCTGAGCTCGGCATCAGTAAGGTTGGTAATATCGACGCCATCGAACAGTACTTCGCCTTGAACGATACGTCCATTGTCAGGCAGCGACTGCATTATCGCGTTCGCAACAGTCGTTTTTCCACAACCACTCTCGCCTACAAGCCCGAGGTTCTCGCCCTCCTCAAGCGAAAAGGAGACGCCTCGGACGGCGTGGGTATCCGGTTCGCCCTCGTACACTACGTGCAGGTCATTGACTTCAAGTACACTCATTGCTCTTTCAGCTCCGGATTGAGTTTCTCTTCGTAACCACGTCCGATGAGGAACGCACTAATCACAGTCACCATGATGGCTACACCAGGCAGCGTGATCCACCACCAGGCGTCCCGAGCCAACGCTTGCGATTGGTGGGCACCCTGAAGCATCTGGCCCCAAGTAACGGCGGTCGGATCACCGAAGCCGAGGAAACTCAACCCGGCTTCAGCAAGGATCGCCCAGGCGACCGCAAACGTACCGTAAAGAAATGTGAGTGGAAGTACATTTGGCGCGATGTGCCGATAGATGATTCGAATATCGCTTGCTCCGGCAGTCCGGGCGCTTTTAATATAAGGCTTCTCCTTAATTGCTAGAGCGTGGGCCCGAATAACCCGGGCAGTGTCACGCCACATCACGATCGCTATCGCTAATGCAATCGTCCATAGAGAGGCCCCCCATAGCCCAACCAACACAATTGCAAACGGGAGGAATGGAACCCCGAACGCGAAGTCAACGATACGCATGAGGAAATCATCGACGTAACCACCGTAGTATGCGGCGATGATGCCGACGTTGGTTCCAATAAAGGCAACCGCCGCAGCGGAGGCGAAGCCGATCATGAGGGCTGGCCGCGTACCGTAGATGAGTTGAGACAGGATGTCTCGACCCGAGTTATCGGTTCCCAATGGGTGCTCACTTCCAGGTGGCGTGAACGCGTAAGCGTAGTTCGGATCAGTCGGGTCGTGCGGTGCAAGGATCGGTGCCAAAATCGCAACGACAGCGATCAGAAGAAGCATCAACAGGCCTATGAAACCCATCGTGTCCTGTCGTAAGACAGTATATGTGTCCCGTACGGTTGAGACAAATCTGTCTTTGGAAGTCTTGTCGGTGAATTCTGACCCTGCTTTTGTTTCTTGGCTCATTGTATTACTCGTAGGTGATTCGTGGATCTAGGTAACTGTACATCAGGTCAGCAAAGAAGTTCGCGATCAACACGAGCATGGCGAGTAAGAGGAAAGTCGCTTGAGCAACAGGGTAGTCCGCCCCAGTTACTGACCGAACCATCAATCGCCCGAGGCCCGGCCAGGAAAATACTGTCTCGATAAGTACACTCCCACCGATAGCGTACCCCGCGGCGATGGCGAACGCTGTAATTATTGGTAACAGCGCAGTACGCGCAGCGTGTTTAATCATTACGACACGGCTATTAACGCCCTTGAGTTCGGCAAACCTTACATAGTCCTCTTTCATTACCTCAAGCATGCTGTTTCGCATCAACAGTGCTGGTAAACTCGCAAAATAAAACGCGAGTACCGTTGCCGGCAAGATTAGGTGTCTAAGGAAGTCAAGGCTCAGGTATATGTCGAGGCCAGATCCTTCAGTACCCGCCGTAGTCATCCCACCCGCTGGCAATAACCCCCACCGGGCGCTGACTATATAGATGGCAAGCAAGCCGGTCCAAAAAGCCGGTGCACTACGTGATATTAGCACGAATACGACACCAAACTTCTCAAAACGCGATCCACGTTTCCACGCTAAGTATGCACCAAATGGTACACCAATCAGGTATGCAATAACGATGGCAGTCCCCATTAGGACGACTGTGTTCCAAAGTCGGTCAAGCACCATTCCTGAGACGGCTTGCCCCGTTGTGTAGGAGTAACCGAATTCGAAAACAAGGATGTTGGTGATGTAGCTCCAGTACTGGATATAGAGTGGCTCATCTAATCCATAGTTCTCGCGTATTTCGTCAATCTGTTCGGAGGTCATGTCGCCGCTCATGAAACTCGCCATCGGGTCGCCAGGGGCAAGTCTGAATAACAAAAACAGCATCGTCGCTATCGCGATATAAAGGACGAACAACTGTGCGATGCGACGGATAATATATGTCTTCTTTCCCATAGTGATGTCTAAAGACGGTGATTAGTCGTACTGGGGGGCCTCGGTGTTGTCTTCCGGCATGTGGAGATTACCTTCTTCATCCCACACGAAACCTGCATCACCTAATGTCTCGATTGCGGCATCAGTATCCGTCTCGTAAGGCTCGAGATCGTCGTTATGCCACTGTTCTAGCACAGTTGAGACTGGCGTGTTTGTTGCACGCTCGCCCCAACCGCGGTAGATGTCTTCAACAATGGTTTCCTTTGGGACCGTCTGGTGGAGTGCTTGACGGAACTCCGGGATGTGGAACGGAGCAGTTTCCTGATTATAGGAGAATTGCTTAAATCCACTACTTACAGTGGCCTCCATTTCAAGATGGTCGTTGTCCTCAACCGTCGATTCGAGGACGTCCGGGTCTCCGCCATAGTCGCCAAGCATATCGACTCCTCCGCCCTCAAGTTCGGAAAGCATCGACGAGGTATCCGGGATAATTCTGGTAACCCTACTTTCATAATTTATCGGATCGAAGTGGTTATCGTAACGGTCGAGTCTGACCTCCTCGTCACGCCGCCAGTGAACAAACTCCATTGGACCGGAACCGAGCGGTTCCTCTTCTTGGTAGTCCATCGGATTTGCCTCGTCCATCGTCTCCCAAATGTCCTCCCAGTAGTCCTTTGGAACGATACCGATGCGTTGGAGAGTCCCCATTTCGAATGGGGCGAATGGATTTTCAAGGTTGAACGTTACCCTGTAGTCGTCGTCGATATCGATGCTCTCGATTGGGCCAACTGCACCCGTAAAGGTGGTCGTGTAGCCGATCCCATCGGGATCGTGGGCCTCAAAACTGAACTTGACGTCCTCTGCGAGGACTTCTGTCCCGTCGTGGAACTCGTGGCCCTCTTCAAACGGCACCTCCACAGTGGTGTCATCGACCCAGTTGATCTCCGTCGCTAAGGCCGGTTCGGGCTCTGCCTCCGCATCCGGTAGGACAAGGCGGTCCCACAGAACCCGGTGTTGAATCATATCCACTTCCCCACTCTGGTTGAATGGGTTGATGTTCTGAATTTCCGTGTCGTAAGAGAGCACCAATGTTTCGTCGTCGGTAAGTGGCTCCATTTGACGCATGGAAACAGGATTCCGCACACCCATCCCGTCCATATCAACTAGTCCACCCCACTCGTCGGCGTTCCAAGCGTGAACGAGTTCGGGGTACATGATGAACGTACTTGGACCGGAATCGTGGATGACCTCTTGGCATTGTTCAACGTAGGGTGCCCTATCATCCGGCTCGGGCGTCTGGCGCTGATCTTCAACGACACCGTCATACTCGTACTCTTCACCATCCCAGAAATAGTAATTATAATCGTCCATCCGACTCGAATGGAACATGTCGTACAGGAACTCATCAGGATCAAGCCGTGAAGGGCGGCCGACCATCTCCCAGAAAGTAATATCCCAGTCCCGACCGTCCCAGACGTTTTCGGAAACGCTGGACCAGGTCATCGAATTAACTTCGACTTCCAACCCAAGTTCTGACATCATGTCTGCAAATGCGCTACAGGCCTCGTAGTCGTCAGGGTTTGCCTCAGGTGGTTCAACGATTATTTCGAGTTCGGGAATTTCTTGATCCGCGGAAAGGTCGTCGTCCGAAACAACGTACTCATCTGGAATCCCACTTACTTCCTCGTCATCCCCCATGCATCCTGCGAACGCTGCGACAACTGCTGCCGCTCCAACTGATTTAATGTAGTTTCTGCGATCCATATTTTTCATTGCCATTGTGTCTGCGTAGCTTTGGCACGGTCAACACTCTATTCAACATCTATATAAATCCTTCGTTGCAAACAGTGATTGTCAAACCATGAGCGGGATAGATAACTAATTGGGAGAATCCATGGTATAAATTTGGTTGTCGTTATTATCTTATGATTATAAATTATTAGTAATTCAGAGAGTAATATTTTTAATCAAATCGCTTCATAAATTAGCCGCCTGAATGCAGTACTGGCTCATGTGTATTTGCAATCAACGTCAATTAGTGACGTCGGCAACGGTACGGCGTGCGTCACGTAAGCGCTGAACCACATGGTTCTGCTCACGTTTGAGTTGTAGCTGTAGGAAGCGATATTCGTCATCATCCGGTTCATACTTTCTGAAGTAGGTCGCACCCGCATAGCGTGGGTACGACGGTTGCCTGACAGCAGGGTCCTGTTCGAACGGTCCATTCTGGGTGAAATTCAATCGCGTCAAGATTCGCCCAACGTGCTTGAGACATTCGTTGGCAGCTGCGGGCTGAACTGTCGATCCAGCACTATCATAGAGGCCAGTGAGTTCCTCACCGAGAGTCTCAAGAGCCTCAAGGGTAGGACTGAAATCAAACGCGTTACCGACGAGGTCGTCGTAATTTTCCACCACGTCACGATGACGCTTGATACTGCGACGGTGATTCAATGGGAGGACGTTCGCCGTCAGGGTTCGAAGGATACAAACAGCGTACATACGGATGTCACGCACCAATTCCTGTTTTCCCGCAGTGTCTAGCGTGTCTGTCGAAAGGTGCCAAGCATCGGCATTTCCACCACAACCGCCGACAGGGTGCCAACCTTGCTCATCTCGTCCGTCCGTGGGGATATTTGAGGAGAGGGTGAAAGCACCTCCAAGTCCAATATTGTTAAACGAGTAGTCACCGGCGCGTCGTGGCCGGTTTTCTTCATATCGCAAACCGGTCACGTCCTCAATAGCACCACCAACGAGATCATGCAGCGCTGGTACCCAGCAGGCCATGTCAACGTACTCGGCCGATCCTTTTGCACCGGGACTGTCCATGTTGAAATGAGCGACACAGTCATCGACTAGTTCGTGGCCGAACTTGTCTGCATACCAGGTCGAGCCGGCGTAGCGGCCGGTTGAATGCGCTGGCCACCACGCTATACGAAGGTTCCGATTTAGTTCGTCGCTATGGTTCTCGAGAACACGGGCAAGTTCAAGCATGCCGGCGTCGCCGGTGGCGTTGTCAGTGATACCAACGTACCATGAGTCGTAATGACCGTGCAACAGGACAAAATCCTCGTCGTCGGGATCGGCTCCACCTTGGATGCGGGCCTCGACGACCGGACACTCGAACCAATCTGTTGTTAGATCAGTCTCAAGTTCGACCGTCGGTGATCCGTCGGCACACCATTGTTTCAGGTGCTCGCCAGTTGGCTTTGTGACGTTGACGATAGGAATTTCTGGCAGTCGGTCACGTTCATCGTATCGCGGCGCCCCACCCCAAATAGGGGTCGCAATCCCAGAGTGAGGTTCGCGGTCGTGCTGATGTATAGCAACAACACCGACGGCACCCTTTTGTTCAAGAATCCGACTTGCACGGATAGAGAGGCTGCCTGCCGCGGTCAGGGCGATTTTACCCTCGACTTCCGCTGGTTCGACATCTTCGTAGGGGTGCTGGCCCACCGTGGCGTGATACTGCGTGTTAGTATCGGCACTTTTGCCGACGTCGCTGACGCTGGCCTCGCCGACGTATGTCATTTCAGCCTTGACTCTCGTGGACGCCGAAAAAGAAACGGTCTTGACCGGCCCAGTTTCTAAAGGCTTGTCCACAACACTCAGTGACGCATCGTGGGGTTGACTTATGTATAGCTCCGGATCGTAACGGTTGTGCGTCACACCAAATGCATCAAGGCGATCGGTCAGATACTCAGCAGCCTGTAACTCGTCTTCGGACCCAGAGACGCGATGCAGATCGGCGAACGTCTCCAACAGCGCCCACGGCACCTCAATAGAGATGTCGTCAACGACTGACTTTTCCAGGTCTGACAACTGATTTTGCGAAAAACTCTCTTGCCGCATTATGGTTACAGCTAGTGCGGTCATATAAATCTTTTTTGCTCAATCACCGATCATCCGGGATCGAATTCCCTAAAGAGCCTGTCTAAGAATTCTCACACTCCCAGTCATCGATATCGGTCGAAGACACCGCAGTATAATTTGCTCAACCGATCCAGCAGCGTTGACAAAAAGAGAGGCAAACTCAGCTATCTGGCGAT
>LFCJ01003588.1_pt1 | contig 11367 bp, 13 predicted proteins | sample 643141 | NCBI WGS metagenome assembly LFCJ01 (sample SAMN03766243, study PRJNA286221) | soda lake metagenome | biome: soda lake; feature: Kulunda steppe; material: water; isolation source: sample B1-Br-g2 brine of Lake Bitter-1 | place: Russia: Kulunda steppe | collected 2010-07 | reverse complement strand
TTCAAATCCCGTTGGGCCCACTTCCAACAAAATTTTCTACCTTAAGGACCGGTGGCTTAGCGGTTAAAGCGCCACCCTGATAAGGTGGAGATCCCCGGTTCAAATCCGGGCCGGTCCATCCTTCTCCGACTTCAATTGTTCCAAACTCTTTAAGATACCCTTAACCGCTAGACTTCTATACAGCATAAAACCCACAAAAAAGCTACAACTAGCGGTTTAACAAAAAATGAGCTTCAACGCACTTCGACAAACTAATCAAAAATTAAGTACAAATCCAGAACTCTCCGAACACAATAAAGAGGTGCTAAATGAATTCTTCCGAAAAGCAAGAAGCGGAGGAGTTGGGGATGCAACGCTCAGAGATTACGCCTCAAGATTCAATAAATTAGCTGAAGTAATAGAATTCTCTCTAGATAAACCAACACAAAGAGACCTAGAGGAAGTTGTATCAGCATTCAACACAGACGAAATAAGGAAAAACAATGGAGAGAAATATTCTGATCGTAGTAAAGACAAGTTCTGGTCTACACTATCTAAGTTCTACAGGTGGTTCATCAAAAAAGAAGGAAAAGGATATAACCCTGCTACAAATGGGCCAGAACTATTAGAGGATCTAGAGATTTCAGTTGATCTCTCAACAGACATAGACCCTGATAGAAAACCAATTCCAGAAGAAGTGAAAAAGGTAGCAAATCATGCTAAGACGCTCAGAGATAAAGCTATAATCCTGTTTGGATGGGCCACAGGTGCAAGAATAGGAGAGGTATTCATAACACAGTATAATGACACACCTCTAAAATGGAAAGATTTGGATTTCCGAGAAGATGTACTATGGGTTGAGCTCGTAGACGGTAAAACAGGCGAGAGAACGATACCTGTGAAAACCTCTATGCCTATTATGAGAGAGCTTTGGGAGAATGTTGATGCTTCTAGAGACGACCCAGTGTTCACTAAAGAGCGTAAAGATTTCTGTTGCCCTAAATGTACTGCGAAGGTAGGTCTTGCAGGAAGTCATTGTTCAATGGAAGACAGAGACTATAGCTGTAAAGAATGTGAATGGGAAGGCGGTTATTCCGAGGTAGAAAAAGAACTGAAGCCATTAACCGATCATGCAGTCAGGAGAGTAATAGAGAAAACTGTAGAAAGAGCAGGCTTAGAAGGAGAATTTGATGTAAATCCTCACGATTTTTTCAGGAAATCTCGTGCTATTTACAAAGCAAGAATAGGGTATACTGATCACCAGATGCGTGGATTCTTTGGATGGTCTGAGACCTCAGATGCGCCTAAACATTATCTACAATTAGTTAAAGAAGACCTAGAGAAGGCTCTAGCCGTAGAATTTGGTGAGGAAGTAGATTATGATAATGGCTATGACGAGGAGGCATTGAGGCCTATTGAATGCGTCAAATGCGGAACAATCAACTCTGCTACTACAGACTTATGCCGAGAATGCAATAATGCATTAACAGAGCAAGGAGAGGAGTTAACCAGTAGTTCGGGTTTTCAGAATTTCGAGCAATCATTACTGGATCTACTGAAGGATAAAGACCCAGCAAATGATGAAGAAGAAATTGCAGAACTAATGAACAAGAGCTTTATCGAAGTCATCAGAGAACTTCAGTAAATCTTTACCGACTCTCTATGTGTCAACCCTGAATCCAGAAGGTCTAATTTCATCTATAGAATAAAAAAGAAGTCGCACCTAATTTGTAGCCAAACAATCTATCAGACACGCGTCACATTAGCTAACCTGCTGCTTCTTCGTTAATAGCTTCTATCTATTTTAGATAATTATTCTAGTTAAAACCTCCAGAAATGTTCTAAAATCTTTAAAAGTCGCTTAGATGCCACTATAAGTTAAGGAGGTGAACAATAATGGCTGAACAGACAGATTTAGCAGATCAGGAGTTCAACGAAGCAACTCAAAGATGGTGTGAAAACACGGCATTTCAAGGACGAAAAGCACCAACTTGCGAAGCTGCACTAGAAAAGTAACTCTGACACCTATTTTTCCTCTTTTCTTTCCTGTTCTTCTAAAATATTAGCAATAGTATCAGAATTCTCATTCTTAGCTTTTCTCTCCCATCCATGAAACTTTGTAACATGGCTTTCAGGTACGCTCCATCCCATAGTAATCTTTTACATCTCAAAACCGATAAATCTTTCCTATTAATTCTGGGAGTAGTTTGCGTAAACCAAACAATACGATTAGACAAATTCTGGAACTGGTGTAAAAAAGAGATCTAGGATATAATGACAAAAAGCTAAATAAAATTCATAAGAAAAACAAAAAAATTAGGCGGAATAGGCATACCACTCAATAAAACTAAAAACAAGAGGTAAGAATTGTACTTTATGGAGAATGGAGATCTAAAAGAATACTTTAAACAGATTCAGAAAAATTATCAGAGAGATGAATATACAGAATATACAAACAGAACTCCATTTGAAAATCTAGTAAATACATTAAGCAAAGAATATACTGTCACACAAGAGCCGCCTAGACAAGCTAAGTTAGGTGCTCCTGATTTTAAAGCTAGGAGAAAAGGAGCAACAATAGGTTACATAGAGACTAAAGACCTAGATAAATCTTTGGATGATATACTTACTTCGGAGCAGATAAATCGATATAGAGACAACATTGACAATGTAATACTCACTAATTATTCTAGGTTTATTCTGCTTAAGAATTCTGAAAAAGTATTAGATTTTAGGCTATTCGAAAGATCTGATTTAGCTGATAGCACTATTAAAATAACCGAAAGGGATCTTGAACAACTAAGACAACTATTTCAGGAGTTTTTTGATTACCAGCATGAGACCATTAAGTCTTCGGCAACACTTGCGAGGGAGTTATCTAAGAAGGCAAGGTTATTGAAAGCTCTTTCTGAAGAACAGCTAGAATATGATTTAAAGCAAGAAGAATCTGAAAGAGATTCAACAGTTTATCAGTTCAAACAGGTGTTAGAAGAGCTTGTAAATGATGTCGAACCTGAATTCTGCGCAGATGCATTTGCTGAGACAATAACTTATGGGCTATTCTTGTCTAGAATGAGCTCTGATGGTAGAATAACTCCTAAAACAGCGGCAGATAACATACCAAAATCGATAGGTATTATTCGTAAAATATTTGCTAATATCTCAGCAGACAGCATGAATGATAACATTTCTTGGTTGGTGGACGAAATTGTCGAAGTTTTGAATTCTACCGATATTGATCAAATTCAGGAGCAGATGAATAAAAGGGAAAAGAAAGACAAGGATCCATTTACCCACTTCTATGAAGATTTTCTCTCAGAATATGATGAGGAGCGAAGGCAAAAACGCGGTGAGTATTACACTCCGCGCCCTGTGGTAAACTTCATTTCAAATATGCTCAACGAAACTCTTAAGAGCAACTTCAATAAACGCTTAGGCCTGGCTGAAGATGATGTAACTTTACTTGATCCTGCTGTTGGGAGCGGGACTTTCTTGTGGATTTCTTACCTCCTAACGTTTAATGAGTTGAAATCAAATGGTTACGGCGCCATGATAGAAAACAAGATACAAAACCATATACTAGAAGATTTTTACGGTATAGAGTTGATGGTGACGCCTTATATTATCGCTCACCTAAAGCTAGCCTTCATATTAGAAGACTGGAATTACGAACTAGATATGGATGAACGTATACAGGTTTACTTAAGCAATACGTTAGAGCCTCAGGAAACACATGGATTACACCCATTTCTAAAAGAACTAACTGAAGAAAGTAGGGTAGCTAACAAAATTAAAACGGATAAAGATGTTTTGGCGATATTAGGTAATCCGCCTTACAAGGCTAAGTCTGTAAATGATGGAGACTGGATTATTGATCTTCTAAAGGAAGGTTATGAAAGAAAAGATGGGGGTAAAGATGACGGATACTACATGGTCAATGGCGAGCCTCTTAATGAGAAGAATTCAAAATGGATAAAAGATGATTACGTAAAATTCATTAGGTTTGCTCAGTGGAAGATTGATCAGTCTGGTAAAGGCGTGGTGGGTTTCATAACAAACCATAGCTATTTGGATAATCCTACTTTTAGAGGTATGAGAGAATCTCTCTTGGAAAGTTTCGATAGAATATACATCGTAAATCTCCATGGAAACGGCAGGAAGAAAGAAGAGACTCCAAAGGGAGAAAGTGATGAAAATGTATTTGACATTATGCAAGGGGTTGCAATAACCATATTCGAGAAGAACCCAGAAAAATATGATGAAACAAAGGTGTTATATACAGATGTCTGGGGATCTAAAGATGAGAAGTTTTCTTGGTTAGATAGGAAACATCCTGGTGCTGATAATAATGAATTTATTCAGTGGGAGCAATTGGATCCACAAGAACCAAAACATTTCTTGGTTCCTCGAGATTATGCTCTTGAAGAGAAATATAACGAATATTGGAAGCTAACAGAAATATTTCCAGAGAATAAGGCAGGGGTAGTTACTGCAAAAGATAAAATAGCTATATGGAAGGATAAAGGCGAGTTCTGGGAGTTTTTAAAAGATCTTAAGGCCTATGAGCCAGAAAAGATTAGAGAAGAGTATCCAAAAACCTCTAGGTATGGAGATGAAAAAATAGAGGAGGCGAGGTCCGATATAGAAAATAATTTAGATAAAGATAAGATAGAAAAGATACTCTATAGACCTTTTGACCATAGGTACACTTACTTCACAGGAAATTCCAACAAAATGCATGAACGTCCTAGAGAGATAATGAAAAACATGACTAAGGAGAATCTAGGATTAATCTCTGCTAGATCCAATAAGACTGATGAAATGGATCATTTCTTCTGTACTGATGTTCTATCGGAAGCAAAGGCAGGAGAATCTTCAACTCAATCGTACATTTTTCCCCTATATGTATATGACGGGTTGGATTATAGTTCTGATGGTCAAGCTAAATTGGAAGAGACTGATAAAGAAGAACTTGAAAAAACCCCTAATATAAGTGAAGAGCTACTTGATGAGCTGAAATCCCGATATGGTTCTCAACCGAGCCCAGAAGATATTTTCAATTACATATATGCCGTAATCCACTCTAGAGACTATAGAAAAACCTATTCTGAGTTTCTGAAAACAGATTTTCCAAGAATTCCGTTCCCTGATGAAGAAGCTAAGTTTATAAAACTAAGTGAAATAGGAGAAGAACTGGTAGATATTCATCTTCTTGATAATGCTCTAAAAACAACATCTCAGTTTGAGGTAAAAGGGACAGATGAAGTAACTAAAATAGATTACAGAGAAGAAGAGAATCGACTTTACATCAATTCAGAGCAATACTTTAGTAATGTAGAAAAGGAAGTTTGGGAGTTTACAATTGGAGGATATCAGGTACTCAAGAAATGGCTAAAGTATAGAAAGAAAGAGAAGCTGGATGCCAAGGAGGTAATGACTATAACTGAGATTATCCGATCTATCGAGCTAACAATAGAGAAGATGGATGAAATTGATCAAATTGAGATATTCTAGCATTCCTCATAGGTATTCTTCAATATCTTGGCAAGCATACTGGATTTTGTAGGTAGTTCCTCCTCTGCCTGTTGATTTGCTCCATTTTTCTAGTAGGCCTTTCTGCTCTAATTGTGAGAGTAGTCTTCCTGCTTCTATTTTTGAGATGTCTGTTCCTTGAGTTATGTAGTTGGGCTTGATGAAGTCTCGTCTTTTATCCTTTGAGGCCTGTATTAATCTGCTCTTTATGGTTGGCATAGAATATTCTTGATTTCTTTATATAGTGTTGTGGTTTCGGGTACATCTTGTCTGTTTAGTACAGCCTCTTCAAGAAAAGAGGTTAGAGGCCTCCATAAATCATACTTACAGGCCTTCTCTGAAGGGTGATATGAGTGAGTCGTCGGATCAATTAGGCAATCTGTCCGTGTTAAATTGTAATCTGTATTTTTTCGCACGAAGGAAAATAGGGACGCAGTATTACGACTCATGTTAAGGATTATCGAAGGTTTAACTCGGTTACAAAGCAGAGGTTTCTGAATTTTATTTAACTCGAACTTTACTCGAATTTTTGCTTTATTCGTAGTGTATGTAGTATATTCGAGTAACCTTAACACCATATATAACACCCTGTAAAGTGTAAAAACCCGTTGAAACCTTTATTCGAGTCTAAAGTTTGTTGGTTAGAGTTAGTCGTGCGAAAAAACCTTAGTGCTAGATTTAACTCGAAGTTATTGGTGATTGATAATCACCCTTGATGGTTTACCACCGTTTCTTCCTCCTTGTGTACCCGATCTGAATTTTACTTTTGCATCTCCGCTTCTATCGTTATAGTATGCATTAATTTCTCCTGCAATTTTTCTTAGGTAACTTAGATGGGTTGGCTTTGACCTACTCATATCGTGTTGGATAAGAATTTTCTCAAGATCTTTTCGTGTAAGATGATTCTTTTTCATTAATTTCTGGAAAATATCTCTGCCGACATCCGTAAATTCTGCTTTATCATCTGTTTTAAAGATGGATAAGCCTTTTTTACTAGGTTGAATTCCTCCGCTTGGTTTGACAGATTCTTCTATCTTATTTAGCCTCTTTTTGTTGTCTAAAACTTGGTCTTGAGTTTCTTGAAGCATTTTTTGTAGATGAGATAGTTTTTTCCAGATTTGCTTGTTCGTGATATTGTCGGGGTCAGCTTTCCTTTCCTTTTTCTTATTTGAAACAACAGCAGTATTAGGATCGCTCATATTGGTTTCTCTCCTTGAAAGAAGCTCTCTAGAATGTCTCTGAGAACTTGATTTCGGCTTTTTCCTTTATCTTCAGCTAGTTTGTCAAGAAGTTCCCACTGGCTTTCAAGCAGATTCACTCCTTTCTGCAATTTTTCTTCCTCAGATGTTCCAGTGTATTTATCAAGCAAATTCTCTTGATTTTTCTTTAATTCGTACATTAAGTTCCTCTCCTCTATCTGGGCCATTCCCAGTGGCCTTCTCATTTTCTCTTTGATTTTCCTTTTCTTTGATAGAAAGCTCTCTCCTTAACACTCTCTTGTACTCCTGTCTTGTCGGCATAAAAAACACCTATTGACCGAGTTCACGGAGTTTTTTGAGCAGTCCATCTCTCATAATTTCAGACTTAGTTAGACCTGTTTCCTTCTTTGCCTGCTCAACTCGTTCGTTGATTTTTTGCGGTACTTGTACATGGATTTTCCTTTTCTCGACCATTTTAGGTAAGTCACCTAAACCAATATTGGTGGCTAAAGCTTTTATAGTTAATACGCCTAACCTAATCAATAGTTGAGGAAACTTTCAATGGAAAATCTCTATGAATCTAAAAAATTCTGGATAATCTGGTTCAGCTGTCTAGGCGCACCTAAGACAGTAAAAGAAATTCATGAATCATGGGACTACAGCGAAGGATCTAAAGCACTATATCAACCAGCAGGCGCAGGACACGAAAAATCAATAGCACAAGAAATGGTGGATAAAGGATACCTCTCTGTAGAAAGAGAAGTACAAAGAAGAGGAGCTACTGCCAAGAAACTATTTGCAAAAACCGACTGGTACACCGAACTAATCAAAGAAGAACTTGATTCAGAAATTAAGGAAGATTACTTGGATGCCGTTAAATCCTCATATCCAGAATTTTCCGAAGCTATGAAAGACCTAGATTTCAGACATACTGCTTTCAGGTTATCGGCATTAAAGGAGGCATTTAGCAGTAAGAGAGACGTTAGTAAGGACAAAAAGCTACTACCGCTATACATCTACATCAACACTGTACTACTGAGAGTCTCTATAGATTATATAGAAGATGATATGCCCTTCTCATTTGAGAAAGTGTTCGGAGCAGGCCTAATTAACCTAGAGGACATGGCATCCAATGTCGTAGAAAAGAGTTTCTCCCTTTCAGATTATCTAACTGAGGAATACGGGCTCAACGGACCTGAAGAGTTAGCGGAAAGTCTGCCTGAGTCATCAGTAGAATCTGAATTGTATTCACGGCTCTATAAAGAGTTTGGAAATAAAATGTCAGATATTTCCGAACTATTAGGATGACTTCTATGTGTCATACTCTTCTTGGAAAAGCATTTCTTCCTCTTTGTCTTTTAGAGTTAGTATAGTGCTTGATTCGATATTAAATTCGGTGTTGAGATCCCCGTCTCGTCCTTCTGCTATTCGCAAATCCTCCTCATTTGCGGTAACCACATATTGGAAGTTGCTTTCTTTATGGTACAGTCGCTCCATGTAGTTCAGAGTTCTCAGTACTGTAAGCTTATCTATTCCTTTAAATGCTCCGTCATGAACTAAGAAATGCGGTAAATCTCTGCTTGATTCAACAATGTTCTTGAAGACTGTTATATCAAATCCAACATTCTTGAGTTGTTGCTTACCATCTGAATTCTTTTTAGGAACTTCAACAGTCATTTTAAACGGATATTGACTATCCGAATCAGAGCTAATATCAAATATGATTTTGTCTCTGTTGTCCACTCTACCAGCTTCGCTTATGAACTCAGAAAAATCTACTTGAAGTTTATTTCTCTTGCTTTCATTTGACTTAATATCATTGAATAAGTCGTTCTTTACCTCAGATATTTGGGTATCAATCTCGTTAAGCTTTTGTTGCACTGAGTTAATTTGTTCAACATGGCTTTCTAATCTTTCTTTCTCCTTCTGTTTGTTTATTAGCCTCTCATAACTGTTCTCAAAACTATCTAAAGCCTCCTTCTCTTTGAGGTATGTGTAATGTTTAGATCTCTTCTTTTCTAGCTCAGAAACTTTCTTTTGTTTATCCTCTATTTTGCTCTCAAGCTCATCTTCTCTTTTTTCGAGGAAGTTTCTTCTGTTTTCGGCGAGTTTGTCTCTCATCTCTAAGACATCCTCTAAGCTTTTTCTTACAAATTTGCCTAGATTATGGTCTACTTCGTTGTAGATCTCTTCCACTTCATTTCGATCAATCTCTATGTCGTACTCATAACTCTCTCTAATATCTTCTAGCCTATTCTTTAGTTCATTAATCTGGTGTACTTCTTCTGAGATCTGCTTTGATAGTGAGACTATTTCGTCCTCAATATCTTCATAACCCTCAAAGAACTTAGAACTCTCAATAGTAGATTTAATATCTTTAACATCTCTTTCCATTCTTGTCAGTGTTGCACGTGCTTCTTCTAGACTTCTGCCTGTTTCGTCTTTAAGCCTGTCTTTTAGTTCCTTCTTTCTATCTCTTAGATCACTTCTTTTATCCTTAAGCCTGTCAAACTCTCTTAATGCTTCCGTAGGCATTCCCATAAGGTACATACAGTAAATGTAGTTATGGTAGTGCTTCCTATCTTTAGAAAATAAATAAGGCTCTTTCCTGTCTTTTTGCGCAATATCATCCTTCAAAAAGAAGGATAATAAATCTCTGAAGGAGTTTGTGTATTCGCCTCTAAAGTCGCTGAATATTTTATTTCCTAGGTTAATTTTGAGATCTTGCGGATTATCATATTTGTTCAGTTCTCCTTTCTCTGTACCAAATTTAGGTTCGCCAGGATTATCCATTGAACGCTTAATATAGTAAGTTTCGTCATCTATCTCAAACTCTAGAATTACTTTATGTCCTTCAAATAGCTCATACTTATCTGGATCAAAGTATTTTTTGCCAGAATCTGACAATAATGCAAAATCAATTAGTCTGATTACGCTAGATTTACCTATACCATTTCTATCGTTCCTTCTTTCTTGATCGTCTTCATAAGCTCCTTTAATTATATTTAAGCCTTCTTTAAACTTTATATCTTTCTTCATCAGTCCTGTAGGAGAGCTAAGTTTCTTCAGTTTCATTCTTTATTACCACCGAAATCGCTAAGGTCTGTCCTTTGATTTACATCTCTTTCAGCCATCTCACTTAATTTAATCTGTAGACCATCAACATCAACAATGTCTGCAGTATAAAGGAAAGTGAGACTTCTCATAAAATCTTTTGGAGTCCTTGTTTCTTCTTTATCTAAAAATTTGGACAGTAGTTTATCCGTTATCTCGTATTCTTTATGAGAATCTTTAAGCATCTTAATTATGTCTGCTCCCATAACCATCTCGTTTCTCTTCAGGTTTTCCTCAGGTTCAGGAGTGATCATGTTTCTGCCCTCGGCTTATTTCCAATCAAGCATGTTTCAAAAAAGTAAAACAGAACGGCTTTAACTCTATTGCAGTAGATATCATCCTTTTCATGACCTTGACAAAAATGTGAATGTAGTTTATCGAATCTTTCATCAAACTCGCCGTCAAACTTAGTATATTGTGAAAGCACCTTCGATCTCAGTTCTTTAATTTCTCCCGAGTACTCTTTTTGGTTTTTCCTGAAGGTCTCAATAGGACCTATTAGCTCGTAATAATTTTTCTGAACTGCCTCGTAGTCCTGCTCTGAGAAGTTTTCTCTAAATTTCTCCTCTAAATCGGGATAGTTTCTCTCTTCTTCTTCAATTTCAGCTTCTTCTTTCCTGATATCCTTAACTATGTCATCAAAAATATCAATGTCAATGTAGTTTTCATCTATACCTAGTTTCTTAGCTATCCTGCATTGGCTGGTATATTTCAGATCTCTTATATCTTTTAAGAGTCTGTTAAGCCCCCAAATCTTAGTTTCTATGTCCTCTTCCTCAGGTAGTGATTTAACGAACTTCCTGCGTGCTTCTAGAACCTCATCATTGATTACAAATATCCATTCCTTATGTTCTGGATAGAGGTTTTCGAGGAATTTATCAAAGTCGTCTTTTGCTTTGTTCTCAAATTTTCTCTTATTCGTTCCTTCAGGCCCGTAGCAGGCAATTATTTTCTCATCTTCTATGACTCCATCATTTCCATCATCGTTGTAGGGCTTAATTTTCCTAAAATCTTCGTCATATTTTTCCGTGAATAGAAATTCAACGAACTCCTGAAAGTCCTTCTTCTGCAGACTAGGTACTTCTGTCTGCAATCTCCTTTCCAACATTTCGCCCATATTAGCCTATTCGCCTATAAAACTTTTTTTAATTCGTGATTTATAAAGTAGGAAACCTACAGACTGAGCTTTAAAGCCGAGTCTCTCTTCATATCTCTAATGCTCACTACATCCTTATCTTCGATATTTTGATCTTCAACCCATCTTTTTGGAAGAGTTATTCTCGCCTGTCCGTTTTGAATCTGAACTTTGCGTTTCCATGTAACCATAGATAATACTGATAAAAGTACTAATACAGTTAATAGTTGTGGAACAGGAAGTCTGGCCTTAAGGGTTAATTGAAGTCGCATATAGAAGGAGGGCCGGTCCACTTCTAAACATATTCCGGATTAGAAGTTTTTAGTTCGGTATAAGTGTTTTCTAACCCTCTAAAGTCCTGTAAGAACTCCCTTATATCCGTCTCTGTTGGGTTGGCTTCTAACCGTC
>LFCJ01003587.1_pt1 | contig 11368 bp, 10 predicted proteins | sample 643141 | NCBI WGS metagenome assembly LFCJ01 (sample SAMN03766243, study PRJNA286221) | soda lake metagenome | biome: soda lake; feature: Kulunda steppe; material: water; isolation source: sample B1-Br-g2 brine of Lake Bitter-1 | place: Russia: Kulunda steppe | collected 2010-07 | reverse complement strand
TTGTTGGATACTCGTTTGCAACCCAGTAGTCACGGCCGCCGTCGAGCAGGTAGACTTCCTTGTGGCCGTAGTACTTGAGCTGCCAGTAGGTGTAGGCGGCAAACCAGTTTGAGTTGTCCCCGTAGAGGACAATCGTCGAATCTTCGGTGACGCCGTGGCTCCCTAACAGCTCCTCGAGATCCTCCTTCTCGAGGATGTCTCGCTGCGTTTGATCTTGCAACTGCGTCTCCCAGTTCAGCCCAATTGCGCCCGGTGCGTGGGCCTCGTCGTACGCCTCGGTGTCGACGTCGACCTCGAGCAGTCGGTGCTCAGGATCGTCACTCTGGAAGGCCTCGAGTCGGTCTTCGACCCAGTCGGCGGTGACCAGTACGTCGTTGGCGTAGGTATCTTGTGCCATAGTAGAGTAGATGGCCGCTACACACATAGTGGCTGACCATGCGGTCAAAAGGGGCGGTGCTTCGCTCTCCCGGCCGGTGTTGCCGTTGTCCGTGACGGCTGACAGTCAGTGGTTGAACAATGTTTGCTGAACTGCCGGAGAATAGCTTTCAGGTGCCGCGAAAACGGTGTTCGCCTCGAGGGCCGTCAGTGTTCGACTGCCGTACTAGAGCAAACCTTGCCGTCATCCCGAACCCGCGCGGAAGCGTGCCGGGAGCGACGGGCTAAGAACCGTTCGTCTCGAAGGCCCCATCAATGGACGTTGTCTCACTCGAGTGGCTCGCCGAGCATCGAATGGATGCCGGCGTCCGAATCGTCGATGTTCGCGAGCCGTGGGAGTACGACGGTATTGGTCACATTCCGGGTGCAGTCTCGATCCCCTTTGATCGCTTTCGGGACAAAACGGGACCGGAGCCGGGAACGCTTCCCGGCGCGGACGCCTTTGGGACACTGCTTGGGGAGGCCGGCATCACTCCCAAGGATACGATCGTGGCCTACGACGACACCTTCGGCGTTTTTGCCGCCCGCTTTCTGTTTACTGCGGCTGTCTACGGCCACACCGACTGCCGACTGGTCGCCGGTGACTACAGCGCCTGGAACCGCGAGTACGAGACGACCACCGAAGCGCCGGCGCTCGAGGCGACGACATACGAGCCGAAACCGCGTTCGGGCGACGGGCCGTTGATCGACCGCTCGGGTGTTGAGGCGGCTCTCGAGCGTGGGGCCCTGTTTGTCGACACGCGCGAACGCGAGGAGTTCGAAGAGGCACGACTCCCGGGTGCCGTGCGCTTCGATTGGCGCTCGACGGTCGATGAGGACGCCCGACAGTTGAAATCACGCGAGGCACTCGAGGCGTTGCTCGCCGAGTATGGAATCACTCGCGAGCGTGAGATCGTCCTTTATTGTAACACCGCCCGACGGATCAGCCACACCTATCTCGTCCTTCGGTGGCTCGGCTTCGAGAACGTCTCGTTTTACGAGGGGAGCCTGACTGACTGGCTGGCGGCCGATGGGGCTGTCGAAACCGGCCCACAGTCACCAGCGGAGTGAGCGACCGATTGTGTCAGCTACTCTCGCCTGTGTATCCCTGCTCATCACTTTTTTCAGGGCCAGAGCATCATGACCAATTACTTATTTCCCTCGTTCAAACGGGCGGCTGTAATATGTCCCTCCAGCTCGAAGCGGCGATTACAGACGGGCTTGAACGGGCGGCAACCAGAACAGGCGTGGTCCTCACTGGCGTATTTTTTCTCCTCCAACTGCTCACGCTCTCCTCGCTCAATACGACACTGGCTGGCTTTGTTCCACCTGAAGCGGCCGGCGATATCGGACTCATGCTGCCAGTTCCGGCGGCTGTCGGGGCTGCCATCCTGTTTATCAGCTATCTCTTGTCGATGAGCTTTTTTGTCGTCCTCACTCGCGCGGTTTCACGACCGCTCTCGAAACTGTCGACAGTTCCACGCGACCTCTACACCCGCCGGATTGGCTGGGCTACGCTCTCGGTGCTTGTCGCCGGCGTACTATCCCTTCTGGCTATCATGTTTGGATTCGTGTTATTGCTTCTCCCAGGGCTCTTTTTAACCATTTCTTTCATGTTCTTTGTCTTCGCTATCGGTGTCGAAGACTGCGGGACGCTCGAGAGTCTCTCTCGGAGTTGGGAACTCTCGAGTGGTAATCGCGTGGACCTGGGGCTCCTCGTCCTCTTGCTCGGTGCGGTCGGACTCTTCGTCTCCGGCGTCGGATCCGTGTTCGAACCTGCTGTCGGTGATATCGTCTCGGCAGCGATCAACAGTATCAGCATTGTCGTTTCCTACGGCATCATCGCGACGGCCTATTTGCAACTTGCTGATGGCGAAGAGGTAACGCCTTAGCCGTTCTGTGGGGTCATTTACAGCTTGGTTGGTAGACGACTCTCCCATCTCGTTCCGTCCAGTGGGGATCTCCTCTTACCAAAACATACATTATTTTTATATGATTAGAAAAGTACACTGATACTGGTCGTCAGTCAAATGGTGCACACTCCCGGCTCCCGGTCGGTGGGAACCACAGACGGACTGTTATGACTGGACATCCTCCATTCAGATAGAAGGTAACTACAATGTCAAATCAACCAGCAGAACGAACGTTGCAGTCGGAGTTGCTCGGCCGAGAAGTGCACTTCAACTACTCAGAAACGTGGCTCGCCTACTCGATGCTCGGCTTGCGCCTGGTCATCGCGTGGGTGTTCTTACAAGCTGGGCTCGAGAAACTGCTCGAGGGCGGGATCGCCGATCCGTTGGCGTGGTCCTCGGCGGGCTTTCTCAATAACGCGGTGGCGGAGGCAAACCCACTGCACGGTGTCTTTCTGGCCTTTGCTGACTTCGCGGTCATCCTCGATCCGATGGTCATCTTCGGACAGATTCTGATCGGATTGGCACTCCTCTTTGGGGTGTTCTTCCGGTTTGCCGCCGCCATGGGAGCAATCCAGATGTTCTTCTTCTGGACGGCCGCCTGGCAAGGCGGGCTCATGGCCGGCTTTCCCGTCGAGAACGGCTACTTCATCGACAGCTCGTTTGTCTACATGCTCCTCCTGTTCGGCCTCGGCGCATGGGGTGCCGGCCGGTTGCTTGGCATCGACCGAGCCCTCGAGGAGACGTCAATCGTCAAAAACAATCCGTGGCTGCGCTACCTGCTTGGGTGAAGCCGTTACAACAAGTTGATCTCGCTTCTGGATAGCAGTACCGACGACCACTCATTGGATTTTTTAATTGTACTGCAAAATGAAGCGTATGGATACGCCCTCCAGGCGATCGGTACTGCTCAGTGGCGGCTCCCTCGGTGTCGGGACGCTCGCTGGATTTGCCATTGCAAACCGCGATTCAATCCGCTCTGACCGTCTTAAGTGGCGCTTCGAGGCGACCGACCGGATCCGTTCTTCGCCGACGCTCAGCGAAGGACACGTCTACGTCGGGAGCAGCAATGGGAACGTCTACCGTCTCAGGGAAGGCAATGGACGGCGAGTCACATCGTTCCGGTTGATGACTCGAGATGGCATCTTCTCCTCACCGGCAGTTGGTGCTGACGGGAGGGTATACGCCGGGAGCAAAGATGGCACTGTCTACAGTACTTTCGCGATGTCCGGGTCGGCCAGCGAGTGGACGTTCGAGACCACAGGCGAGGTGTGGTCTTCACCGACCGTCGTCGACGAGACGGTCTATGTCGCAGACACCGAGGGGGTAGTGTACGCACTCGCCGGCGAAGACGGGGCCGAACACTGGCAATTTGAAACGGACTCACAGATCGTCGCCTCCCCGACCGTCGTCGACGACACCCTCTACATTGCCAGCAACGACACACGCGTTTACGCGCTTGAGGCTGACACTGGGACCGAACGGTGGTCCTTCGAGACTGACGATGAGGTCTACTCCTCGCCGACGGTCGCCGAGGGGGTCGTTTACGTGGGCAGTTACGACGGGAACCTCTACGCACTCGACGACGAGACGGGGGCCGAACAGTGGCGGTTCGAAACCGGTGCAGAAATCTGGGGGTCGCCGACGGTGTTCGACGAAACCGTCTATATCGGAAGTTTCGATGAGTCGGTGTACGCAATCGACGCAACCGACGGCAGCGAACGCTGGTCGTTCAACGCTGACGGCGACGTCCTTTCGTCCCCAACGGTCGCAAACGATGCCGTCTATTTCGGCTCCGGTGTCGGCACCATCTACGCCCTCGAGACCGACGATGGGAGCGAACGATGGACGTACGAGACCGAGTCGTTTGTCCAATCCTCACCCACTGTCGTCGATGGAACACTCTACGTCGGCAGTTGGGACCACACTCTCTACGCCATAGAGACGGACGGAACGGACTCGAGTGTCGGCTCGAGAGTCGAGTTGGGGACACTGGGTTCGCATGATCGCTGACACTGACTGCTCTCGGTCGGTTCTTAACGCACGCAGACAGAATCAACAGTTCGCTGGCTGTCGATTTCATCCCACGACTCACGTCGTGGGCTTTCACCTCGAAACTCTGTGAGTGTGGCCCTAACAGGACTCACCCAACTAACGAAATCACGACAAACAGCGTCCCAATCGAGACAACCGTTGTCACGAAAACGTTCAGCGAGGCAAACCGTTCGTCCCCACCGAGTTCGCTGGCGAAGACGTACGTTGAGACCGCTGTCGGCGTCCCGAACATGACCACAGCGGCGGTGAACGTCGCCGAGTCGACGGCGAGCAACGAGAAGACAATCCACGCCACCGCCGGCATACAGGCGACCTTCATGGCAGTGACGGTCCCCACTGCGCCGAGGTTGACCGAGGGGAGATCAATCTCGAGTGAGGCTCCAACCGACAACAGCGCCATCGGGAGGGCGAGGGCGGCCAGTGCCTCGAGGCCGATATCGGCGGTTGTCGGGAGATTGAGGCCGATTGCGCCGCTGATGAGGCCGATGATGAGGGCGAGGAGGACGGGGTTTTTCGCGAGGGCGGTGAGTTCGCTTCGGACGGTAGCGTTTGCGCCGTTGACGGTACTCAGAATAAAGACCGTCAGCGGGAGTTGGGCAAGCGAGCCGATGCCGAGGACGATGGTGGCGATGGCGGTCACGGTGGAGTCGAAGGTAGCAGCGACCAGCGGGAGGCCGAGATAGCCGAGATTCGAGTGATAGGATTGGACGACGGCGACGCTTCGGCGCTCCTTTGCGCGCCGGTTGCGGTGGGCGACCCACGCGATTGCGGCGGTACCATAGAGGACGACAAGGAGGCCGACGAGCAGCGGCGGCGAGAGCAACTCCCCGATTGACTGCTCGTAGGTCGCAACAAAGACGAGGGCGGGGAGCGCGATGTAGTAGGCGGCGGCGTTGAGCCGTCCGGTTCGGGATGCAGTGAGGAGGCCACCGGCTCGCAGTCCCGTTCCAAGCAGCAAGACGGCGAGCATTGCCAGTAGCCGGAGTAAGACTTCCATCGACATCCCAGCAGATGCCTCCGGCACCGTTGAGGGTTCTGATTCCCTATCGTAGTGCGCCGTGCTGGCAGCGCTCTCGCCTCAACACCACACTTGAGAGTGCCCACTCGAGTCAGAAGTATCTAGGTGCCTGCAAAAAGCGCTTGAGCGCGCCTGCGGAACCCGCCCTCAAACTGCGGTGGGTGTCACTACCGGCGACCTGCGCCACCGCCACGTTCGCAGGCGAGAAAAAGGCTTTAACACCGGCGTCTCCTACTGTCGCCAAATGGTACTCGACGATCTCGGCAGTTCACTGCGGGGCACCTTGGATAAGCTCCGTGGGAAATCACGGCTCAGCGAGGAAGACATCGAGGAGGTCGTCAAAGAGATTCAGCGATCGCTGCTCTCAGCCGATGTCGACGTCTCGCTCGTAATGGAACTGTCGGACAACATCAAATCCCGATCTCTCGAGGAGGAGCCACCCGCCGGCACGCCCGCTCGGGACTTCGTCCTCAGTATCGTCTATGAGGAACTGGTCGACCTCATTGGGGAGTCGACGGAGTTACCACTCGAGGAGCAGACGATCTTACTCGCTGGCTTGCAAGGTTCAGGGAAGACGACCTCGGCGGCGAAGATGGCGTGGTGGCTCTCAACGAAGGGGCTTCGGCCCGCCGTTATTCAGACGGATACGTTCCGCCCCGGTGCGTACGAACAGGCCAAAGAGATGTGTGCCCGGGCGGAAGTCGAGTTTTATGGCGATCCGGATAACGACGATCCGGTCGATATTGCACGAAAAGGACTCGAGGAGACGAGCGATGCTGAAGTCCATATCGTGGATACGGCCGGCCGACACGCCTTAGAAGAGGACTTGATCGACGAGATCGAAGAGATTGAGTCGACTGTCGATCCTGACGTCTCGTTGCTCGTCCTCGATGCGGCAATCGGGCAGGGGGCGAAGGATCAGGCGAGCCAGTTCGACGAGTCGATCGGTATCGATGGCGTCGTCATCACGAAACTTGACGGGACGGCCAAAGGTGGTGGGGCGCTGACGGCCGTCGACCAGACCGATTCCTCGATTGCGTTTTTGGGGACCGGTGAGACCGTCGAGGATATCGAGCGGTTCGAGCCAAACGGCTTCATCTCCCGGCTGCTCGGCATGGGTGATCTCGCCCAACTCACCGAACGAGTCGAGCGAGCCATGGAGCAGACGGGTGTCGAAGAAGAGGACTGGGACCCCGAAGACCTGATGCAGGGGAATTTCACCCTGAACGACATGCAAAAACAGATGGAGGCGATGAACAATATGGGGCCACTTGATCAGGTGCTCGATATGATCCCCGGCTTCGGTGGCGGCATCATGGACCAGTTGCCTGACAACGCGATGGACGTCACCCAAGACCGGATGCGGAGTTTCGAGTACATTCTGGATTCGATGACCGAGGCCGAAAAAGAGTACCCACGCGCAATCGGTGCGAGTCAGATCGAACGGATCGCTCGAGGGTCCGGTACTGACGAAGAGCAGGTTCGAGAACTCCTCCAGCAGTTCAAGATGATGGAGAAGACGATCAAGCAGTTCCAAGGGATGGGCTCGGATGCGGATATGCAGCGGATGATGAAACAGATGGAACAGGGTGGCGGTGGTGGCGGAATGGGCGGTATGGGGCCGTTCTGAGCGGCTGTACTGGAATATCGCTATCGCTATCCCTAGGGTTCTTCAACCCCCTCGAGATCAACCGTCGCTTTCGCCGGCAGTTCGTCGATCAACACAACCGCTTCGCCCTCGAGTGCCAACTCGCCGTCGGCGTCCTCGACGGCCGTCGAAATTCGATACTTTTCGCCACCGAGATCGTCGGCGACCGTACAGAGTGCGGTCGCCCGCCCCTCGAGTCCGATCGGTCCGAGGTAGCTAATTTCCTGTGAGAGATAGATGGTGAGTCCCGGCAGGCGGGCGAGGGCGGCGCTGATCAAGCCGGTGGCGAGCGTGCCGTGGACGATCCGTTCGCCAAACCGAGTTGCAGCGGCGTAGTCAGCGTCGAGATGGAGTCGGTTCGTATCGCCAGTCAGTTCGGCAAACGCCCGTACGTCCTCCGCGGTGAGCTGTTTGCTAAACCGGGCGACGTCACCGACGGAGACGGTCGACGTATCGGCTCCGTGGTAGTGAAATTCCCAGTCTGCGCGCTCATAGAGCGTGTCCGTGCGGACGCGGCGGCGTGGGGGGACCGGCTCTGACCTGGTAGGACAGGGCGGGTGGCGCAACTGTGGGATGAAATACGACAACTCCGTGGTGGTGATGATGCCGACCAACCCGTCGTCGACGACCGGCAGATGCTCGAGTTCCCGTTCGCGCATTTTCGTCGCTGTCTCGACGATCGAGGCCTCGGTGTTGATGGTCTCGACCGGCTGGGACATCACGTCGGCCAACTCGAGATGGCCCAGATTCGGGTGTTGGCAGAGATGGGTCCCGAAATCGCCTGTGGTGAGGATGCCGATCGGGTCGCCACCGCGGACGACTACAACCGAGTCGACGTCCCGTTCGGCCATCCGCTTTGCGCCGTCCATCGCCGTCTCCGTGGGGGCGGCTGTGACGACATCGGTGCGCATGACTTCCGAGACGGGAATCGAGTCGTGCATACCGCCGGTAGGAAACGGAGGCCTAAGAGCCCCGTGGCGACGTTCACGTGCCCGTGACCGTTTCAGGCGGCATGCTCGCCAAGAAACTCGAGTAAGAGATTGTTAACCTGGTCGGCCTCCTCGAGGTGCGTCAAGTGAGAGCCGCCCGCAACCGTTTCAAGTCGACTGTTTGGCATCCGCTGGTCGAGCAGTTCCCCGTTTTCGACGGGCACCACCCGGTCGTCCGTCCCGTGGATGATGAGCGTCGGCTGGCTGATCCGTCCAAGCTGGTCAGCCACGTCGAACCCGCCGCCGGCAGCCGCCTGGGCCGTTCGGGCCACGTCGTCGGCATCCTGCTCGAGTCGCCACTCAATTATCTGATCGATCAAATGCGGATTCCGGTTGGTAAACCGGTCGTTGAACGCAGGGCGCATCCGGTGTCTGACCGTCTCTCGCTCGCTTGCGCCCTTCGGAGTGTCAAAAATCGTCTCGAGGGTTTCCTCGGGAACCGGCTCCGCAAGGTCACCGCCGGGGGTCGTCCCTAGTAGCGTCAGCGACTCGGCTCGCCGGTATTCTAAGGCGTACTCGAGGGCGATCATCCCGCCCATACTCGAACCGACAAGATGGACGCGACGCGCGCCGGCGTCGGCGAGGACGGCCTCTAGGTCGGCGGCCATCTCTGCGATCGTGTAGCCAAAGAGCGTTGTCACGAGCGGTCGCTGGAGTTTGCCGGGGAGCTTTCGAACGGGACCGGGAATTCCAGGGGTGTCCGAGCGACCGGTGCCGCGATTGTCGGGGACGATGGTCTGATAGCCGGCGTCGGCGACAGCACTGCGCTGCCAGCGCCACATCCACTTGCCGTAGCCAAGCCCTTGGAGGAAGACGACAGCCTCGCCATCGCCGTGCTTCCGGTAATGAATTGAGACGCCGTCGTTGATCGCCTGCGCCATACGCCACCCGACGCGGTGGAGGGTCTTGAAATCGTGGATTACCTGTAGGGATTGAAACTGAACTCCGACCGTCGCGCTTAACCCCTCCGCCTCGAATAGCAAATCCAAGACAAGACTATGCAGCGACTGCACGCTCGGTATCCGTTTCTCGAGGCTGCCCGCGAGAGCGTCGCCACCGAAGCGGTCGACCTCGCGACGGTCGTCGAACAGGACCGAGCCGTCGTCGACCGCGCCCGCGGCCGCGTGCTCGCCGCCCTTGAGTCGGGAGACGTGGGTGATCCCGTCCGCGAGCCCCGAACCGAACTGCTCTCCTATCCGATCGCTCGCGTGCTTGTATCATTGGTCGATGAACGCGTCTGCACGCGTAAATACGCCCGTGCGGAAGCCGACCACGCCGCAAGCCAGTTTCGTGCCGATTTCGAGGACACCGTCGAACTCAAATCAACGAGCAACACCGGCCTCGAGCTATCGACGCTCCTCACCGAGTTCGACTTGCAGTCGACGGTTCGAAAACAGGCGACAGACTCCGAGGCGTATGCCGTCGATGTCGGCACCTATCTCCAACTCGCCTCGGATCTCTGGGGCGATGAGTGGCGACTGGTTAACCGGCCGCTCGCCAACGGTGAGGTACCAATCGAGGAAGCCGAACTCCTCGTCTTACTCGAGGAGGCCGTCAGAAATCGCGTCGAAGACGGCCTTCCCTTTGACGTGCCCGACGCAATCGGGGCCGCACTCGAGGAGGACGTTGCCGAGATACGGGAGGTACTCGCCGAACTCGAGTTGACCCGCGAGATCGATACGGTGGTGCCGGATCTCTTTCCGCCATGTATGAAGGCGCTGTTGGATGATATCCAGAAAGGTGAGCATCTGCCCCACCATTCACGGTTTGCGATCACATCCTTTCTGACGAGCATTGGGATGAGTACCGACGAGATCGTCGACCTCTATCGGGTTAACTCGGCGTTTGGTGAGGAGATGACGCGCTATCAGACCGACCACATCCGCGGTGATAGCTCACCGACGGAGTACTCCGCACCCTCGTGTGCGACGATGCAGTCCTATGGCGACTGTGTGAACAAAGACGACCTCTGTGAGCGGATTGCCCACCCGATGGCCTACTACGAAAACCGGCTGGATGATGCCGATGAGGACGAGTTAGAGGATTGGCGGGAGTCGGTTGCTGAGAGTGAGTAAGGATTCGTGGTGGGCAACCGAACGCACCACTCGAGGTTTTTTCAGCCAAAGAGGAAGGGTAACAGCCTGTTGGCACAGCCGTCAGTCATCTGTTCGGTCGTCTCGAGGGCCGTTTCGCCCGGTCGGGGACGGCACACGCATCTCCCACCGCAGTCGGGATTCCATGTCGTCCACGGCTGGAGGATGTCGCGTACAATAACAGCAGGTATCGAACCTCGACGGTCGCCAGTCTCATCACGAATTGGTCACGCACTCGAATTTATGAACCGTCGTAGTGGACGTTTTATCAGTAATAATCCAACACGTGCCGTAGATGTGTGTCCCCTTCAAAAGTATTAAGTGAGAGATGCGAGTGGGTTTGCCAACGTAGATGGTTTCTGAAGTTGCACTTTCACTTGATCTCGCGATCATCCTGCTTGCGGCGACCGTCGCCGGTTTTTTGGCCAAACAGAGCGGCCAGCCGACGATTATCGCCTACATCCTCGCAGGGGTGATCATCGGCCCAGTCGTCCTCGGTCTCGTCGAGCCAACCGAACTCACCGCGACGCTCTCGGAGTTAGGGCTGGCGTTTCTGCTGTTTTTGCTCGGCATCAAAATGCGAATCGACGAGATCAAGCACATTCTCGCACCGATTGTCAAAATCTCGCTCCCCCAGATGGCTGCGGTCGGCCTGTTAGGGTTCGGCCTCGCCTACGCACTCAACTACGTCCCGTTCTTACAGGGGTTCGGCGTCATGGAGTCGATCATTATCGGGCTGGCAGTGATGTACAGCTCGACGGCGGTCGTCATCAAAATGCTCACCGATCTCGGTGAGACGACCACGCTTCACGGTAAGGTCGATGTCGGCATCCTGTTGCTCCAGGACGTCGTGGTCGTCATCATCCTCGCCGTGTTGGCGGCGGGCCGCCCGGAGAGTGCCGCCGAGGTTGGAACGACGCTTGCGATCGTCCTCACGCTCGTAGCGATCATCACCGTCGCCGCACTGGCGGCCTCGAAGTACGCCCTGCCGCCCGTTTTCCGGCGGATCGCCGACAACAAGCAAATTTTCTTTCTTATCGCTATTTCCTGGGCGTTCTTGTTTGTCTTCGTCTCCGCCAACGTCGACCTCTTTCTTGCACCGCTTGGAATTACCGAGGGTGTCATAGAATACGTCGCACACGAAAGGGCAGGGTTGAGAAGCCGTGTCCAGCAGCACTCAAACCCTGCAAGATGAGCCTTGGATAGACGAGTTCTTTAATCTCGTGGCGGTCGAGACGCTT
>LFCJ01003584.1_pt1 | contig 11372 bp, 9 predicted proteins | sample 643141 | NCBI WGS metagenome assembly LFCJ01 (sample SAMN03766243, study PRJNA286221) | soda lake metagenome | biome: soda lake; feature: Kulunda steppe; material: water; isolation source: sample B1-Br-g2 brine of Lake Bitter-1 | place: Russia: Kulunda steppe | collected 2010-07 | reverse complement strand
GTTCACTCCGAATCGATCAGTCGATCGTCTTCGAATTTGATGAAGTCACATTCGAAGGGGACGTGACCAGCATTGAGTGATTGGTGACTGAGACATGAGCACACCGTCTGACTCGATCGCACGTGGTTCTATCGCGGTTCGGCTGTACGACCAGCTGCGATCGTGGAGCGAAGACTCAACTGTAGTGACGGCTGTTCGAGAGATGGGTGATGAGCCGGAGCTAGATGTGGATTCGGACGACTTGTCTGGGTTCTCAGTTTCCGATGAGGGTAGTGCTAGTGAATCTACGAGAGAGCCGATCGATATTGAGATGCCGACTGAGGGGCCACGATCGACGTCAATCGTGTATCGGTTTACGCTGCATGTTCGTCGGTTTGTGTTGTCTTCTTGGTTGTACCGGTGGCTTACTTCTGAGCCCAACTCAGAGGTGATTTTGATCGACCTGCGTGAGACGTTTTCGGCGGGGCCTGTATTACGGCAGCTTGAACAACGCATTCGAGATGTGATTGGCGTTATTCCAACCTCACTGGGATTGCGTGGTGGGTTCCAGCTTCGATCGCGGTTTGTTCGCCGGCCAATTCGAGTGTTGAGTGTTGGGCTCGTTGGGCTGTTGGTCGCTGGCTTAGGGATGGTCGCTGTTAGTGGGGGCGACGTTGGATTGACGACGTTTGTCTTACTTGCACTCTTGTTAGTTGCTGTGCGTGGCACACAGAGTACGCGATCGCTTGCAGTTGTACAAGCAACATGGTGGTACGAGCGGCTGGGATCGGCTATTGAATCGTCTGCATTTTTGGAGGGTGTTGGGCCGCCTGCAGATGCATCGCAGCCAGTCTCCGGTCGATCGAAAGCAATGGGTGATGATGAACTATCAGTGAACAGTGTAGAGCGTAATAGTTCTGGAAAATAACACGAACGTATCTTTAAAATATACGTAAGTAAAGGAATGTTTTTGTAGGTATCGCGTTACTGTTTTTTTAATGATACGTGGATGGTGGTACCGATTGATCAGTGTCATCGGTACCTGTTTTATTACTGCCGTGGCAGTGGTGATTGCAAACCATCCGTTTGCACAAGCGCTTACAACAACGTACGTCCCGTTATTGTGGCGGCTCGATCCAGTGACGCTTTCTGGGAGTGAGTTACAGCTTGCTGGTTGGACAAGTATTGTCCTAGTTGTTAGCGCGCTGATTCCACTGTTTAAACCACGTCCATGGCGAGTGCTTGATGTTATCACATATACACAGAAACGAGTGATCGTTGCGGGCTTTGCGCTTGCAACGCTTGGCTATTTCAATTGGTCCTACAGACTTCCGCGAACAACACTTGCGGTTCTCGTTGCAGTGTTGTTGGTCATGTTACCACTCTGGTTTGTCGCCATCAGAACGCGAACTGCGAATGATAGCGAGCGGACCATCATTGTTGGTGACGACCTGAACCAGATCACCGAGATCGTCGAAACCAACGATCGCCAGATCATCGGCTATTTGTGCCCTCCAATACAGTACCGCCCAACAGAATCGACCGCAAAGAATGATTCTACCTCCGCATCGATCGTTGCTGACGGTGGAAGTATCAGCGGGCTCCCTCGGCTTGGTGGGCTTTCAAAACTTGAGACAATCTTAGTAGAGCGTGACATTGATACCGTCTGTTTGGCATATCGGACTGCCGATCGGGGTGAGTTCTTTGGGACACTCGATCTGTGTCATAAACACGGAGTCTCTGCAACCGTTCACAGAGAGTATGCAGATAATGTGTTGACATGTTCCGATGATGTGTCGACACTCGTCCGTGTTGATGTTGAACCGTGGGACCCGCAGGATTACGTTTTTAAACGGCTGTTCGATGTTGCATTTGCAGGGTTTGGCTTGCTTGTGCTCGCACCCGTTGTTGTGGTGATTTCGATCGCGGTCAAATTGGATAGTCACGGGCCGATATTTTATACACAGGATCGGACTAGTGGATTTGGAGATACTTTTCCGGTGTACAAGTTCCGATCGATGATTCCAGAGGGAGATTCAGCGACGCCCGTTGACGATGCTGAGAACGATCGGATCACTCGTGTTGGAGGGATACTCCGGAAGACACACATGGACGAGATTCCGCAACTGTGGTCGATCTTCCTTGGTGATATGAGTGTTGTGGGGCCACGTGCTGCATGGACAGAAGAAGAACGGTTGCTTGAGCGTGAGACTGATGCATGGCGTAAGCGGTGGTTTGTCAAACCGGGGCTAACTGGATTAGCGCAGATTAATGGAGTAAAGAGCACCGACCCAGAATTGAAAATTCGGTATGATCTACAGTATATTCGAAAGCAATCGTTTTGGTTTGATGTGATGATTGTTGTTCGGCAAATTTGGAAAGTGTGGATGGATGTTGTTAGAACAGATCTTAGGTGGGATTCTTCGGCTAAATGAGCTAAAGAGCATCTTAACAAATCGCAAATATATGTGAGTCGTTATGAAACGTTTACTAATTTCCGTTATTTCCGTCTAACCGGTATGCACGCTCTGGAAGCGTCTATTAAGAGCCGTGTTTACTAAGTTGAAGACAGTGTCATGACATTCGGTATTGACATGGTGACGAGCATGAAACATACTCTTGTCTGTGAATTTACTTATAAATGTGGGATATTATCGGTGTCATAAAGACAATTACCACCTAAATATTTGGAAAGTACACTTTAAACTGTCTGTCGGTTATGAAATTATCAACAAAAATCATATATTGACGCCGAAGTATCATTGAAATTTCTCAAAACCTACCTCAATCGGCTCTTCGATGGGCTTCAGAAGACAAACCATTCATGAAGAAACAATTGGTTCGCCGTGTGTGATGTGATTAATATTACGCACGGTGTTCTTCGTAATTATTGTATCCTCATAATCGTCACACAGCTTTGTGACTCTCATGTTCATAGATATTGTTGACCAGAACTGTTGAAACCCTTCAACCCTGACAAGAACTGGTTTACTGAATGTAGACCACATCCGGGTCAGAATTTGTCACCTTAAGAGGATTCCAACAGAACCTGATGGCTCAAAGTATTCACGAACCTGAACTGACAAAAAATGGGACACTGACGGAATTTGAAGCAATTGTGTTCGAGGCCGAGTTACGCAACTTGTTCGTATTGTTAGGTTTGGTTGATTACGATCTCGTTATAGTATTAAGAGAAAATGTACAGATCTCCATACCGCAATCTTACGGTATAAAAACCAAGATGCTTAGCGAGAGTTATCACGATCTATTGATAACTCGGCAGCCAACCCAGAGTATCCAGAGCAGTGGCAGATATGAGTGTATGACGCGTTTCCCAAGTGCTTTCTAGGGATGCAAACGAGATTATGTTAACGCCCTATGAAGTGTTACGCTCGACTATACCTGGCAAAAATAAGAACCATAGCGTTCTGTCCAATCTGGGAAGATTCAAGTGCAGTGATAGGGAACGTCTGGGTAGGAAATAAAAATCGTATGAACAGGAACATACGATATTGATAGTAATCTCAATATATGTTAGAAAACGACTCATCAATTGTTGTCATCTCTCAGTATTTTCCACCAGAAACTGGTGCAGCACCAACCCGATGGGCCGAACTCACAGACCGGTGGGCAGACGATGCCTCTGTGACTGTTATCACATCTGCGCCAGATTACCCAGAAGGCGAACTGTACGATGGTTACCACAACAAGTGGCTACAGCGGGAGAAGCATGGGAACGTAGATGTACTCTATATCAAGACTATTACCTCCTCAAGTGGCAACCTGATTCGTAGGAGCCTGAAGTTTGTCTGGTTTATGTTTCTCTCCTTTTTGATAGGGATTCGGTACACATCTCCAAATGCAGTGATCGCAACATCACCTCAACCTCTCACTGGGATGTCGGCTTGGTTTCTAGCACGAACCAAGAGGGCAAAGTTTGTATTCGAAATCCGCGACCTTTGGCCGGAATCGATTTTAGCGGTAAGCGACTTCGATAATCGAGTCGTTATCTGGTTGCTTGACCGATCAATTACCTTTCTGTACCAACGGGCAGATACCATTGTGGTCGTCTCACAAGCATTTATTGAGCCGATTGTGGAAACAGGTGTCGATCAATCAAAAATCAAATACTATCCAAACGGAATTGATCTGGATTTTTACGACGTATCTGGAACTCCTCCAGAGGTGCTCGATGAATTTGATAATCGGCTCACGGTCGCATACGTTGGCACAATTGGTCGTGCGCATGGTCTCTCAGTCGTCCTTGATGCAGCCCCGGATGTGCCTGATGTTCAGTTCGTACTAATTGGTGATGGAGCTGAACGTGAAGACTTAGAACAACGGGCTGTTGACCACGAAAATGTCGTTTTTACTGGTCGACAGCCCAAAGAGGATGTTCCATATGTTTTATCGGAAGTTGATATCGCACTTGTCCATCTCAAACCGCGGGACATATTTGAGACCGTTATTCCCTCGAAACTCCTCGAAGCGATGGCTGCAGGGTTACCAGTGATTCTTGGTGTCCGTGGCGAGGCACAGCGAATTTTATCCGAATCAGATGGTGGTATCACGATGGAACCGGACAATGCTACGGAGTTAGCTGGTGCAATTGATGCACTCAGGGAGGAAGGGCAACGCGAGCAGTTCGGTGACAATGGACGAGAGTACGTCGTCGAAGAATTTAATTGGAATGATATTGCGACAGAGTACCAAGCGCTATTTGAAAGATCATCTTAATTCGAATGTCAGTATTTATATCCACCTAATACATAACATCAATCAATTAACGTGACATCGTCTACTCTTGTATTCATTCTTGGAACGCGGCCGGAAATTATCAAACTCTCTCCGGTTATCCGTGAATGTGACCGACGTGAAATTCCGTTTACGCTTATTCACACTGGCCAGCATTACTCCGATGAACTCGACAGTGTGTTTTTCGAGACGCTTGAACTCGGGTATCCGGATTACAATCTAGAAGTTGGTTCTGCATCGCACGGGAAGCAAACCGGACAAATGATCGAAGATATCGAGCGTGTTCTCCTCGATGAACAGCCGGATACCATTCTCGTACAGGGAGATACCAATTCAGTTCTGGCAGGTGGAATTGCTGCCAGCAAACTTGACGGAGTCAGGGTCGGTCACGTAGAGGCAGGGCTACGGAGCCACGACCAAGAGATGCCCGAGGAAATCAATCGTCGACTCGTCGACCATGTAAGCGAATATCTCTTTGCACCGACTGGGCTGACCCGTGAGAACCTACTGGATGAGGGCATCCCAGAGAAGTTCATAACAGTGACTGGCAATACAATTGTCGACGCCGTCGAAGAAAATGTACAGATTGCACGAAAAGAAAGTGAAATTGTACGTGAATTAGAGATATCCGGTGAATTCACGCTTCTGACTGCCCATCGAGCGGAAAACGTCGACGACAAGGATCGGTTTATTTCGCTTCTCGACGGCGTTTCACAGGCTGCAAGAGAGTACGACTGGTCGGTGGTATATCCTATTCATCCGCGGGCACAAGAGCGGTTGAAGGAGTTCGACATCGAGGTCCCAGCGGAAATTACGCTCGTTGAGCCGATTAATTTCCTCGACTTTCTTCTGTTGGAAGATCAAGCTGAGCTCATCTTTACAGACTCTGGCGGTGTTCAAGAAGAGAGCTGCATCCTCCAGACGCCTTGTGTGACGTTACGGGATAATACGGAACGTCCTGAAACCGTTGATGTCGGTGCCAATATTATCGTTGGTGTGAAGTCCAAGCGTATCCTTGACGGTGTAGAAGAAATGCTCACACGAGAGCCAACCTGGGAGAATCCATTTGGGGACGGAACCGCTGCAGAACAGATTCTTAATACAATCGAAGCCAATGACAAATAACGAGCCGACAATCTGTGTACATGGACTCGGTTACATCGGATTACCAACAGCAGCAGTGCTTGCAAATTCGGGGTACGATGTGTATGGGTTCGATATTAATACAGAATTGAGAAAAAAATTGCGGAACAAGGATGTGCCACTCGATGAACAAGACCTCAAACGGTTTGTGGAGCGGGCACTCGATGATAGATTACACATTGTAGACTCGGCAGAGTCAGCAGATTTCCATCTAATCTGTGTTCCAACACCCTACAATAAGGATCTAGACAAAACAGATCTCAGTTATGTCGAAAATGCAACGGAGGCTGTTTCGGATGTGCTCCGTGTTGGGGATACGGTCGTAGTGGAGTCGACTGTCCCGCCGGGGACAACTTCACAGCGAGTTCGGAGTGTGATCGAAGACTCCGGGCTATTGGTCCCCAACGATGTACTCCTCGGCTACAGCCCAGAGACTGTTCTGCCGGGGAACACTCTAACTGAGATTCGTGAGAACGATCGTATTGTTGGAACGGTTGATGACGCACCCACCGATCGGATCGTCGCGCTGTATGACTCGTTCATCTCTGGCGATATAAGAACAGCTGATGCCACGACTGCGGAGTTTGTCAAACTCATCCAAAATGCGTATCGTGATGTGAATATCGCTTTTGCTAATGAAGTGGCAAAGTTAGCAAGAGAGTTCGAGATTAACTCACGTGGTTCGATTTCGATGGCAAATAATCACCCGCGTGTCGAGATCCTTCGCCCAGGTCCCGGTGTTGGTGGTCATTGCCTCCCGATAGATCCACTATTTTTGACGCAAGGGAACGATATTCCAATGCTAATCGAAACTGCGCGGACTATCAATGATGGAATGGTCGAATATGTAGAGCAACTTCTATCTGCGGCACTTGGTAGTCTTGAAGGTACGAGTGTCGCATTGCTCGGGGTAGCGTACAAGGGAGGTGTTGCAGATACTCGTGAAAGTCCATCACTTGCTCTTTCTGACCGGCTAGATCACCGAAATGTCGAGGTAAAGTTGACAGATCCATACGTGGCAGATGATCGGATCGATCACCAGTTGGTCTCGCTCGGAGAGAGCTTAGACGGGGTCGACGCGGCAGTACTGGTAACAGACCATCCGGAGTATGGTGCGCTCTCGCCGGAACTCTTTCTGGAGCAGATGGCTGGTGACGTAATAATCGATACCAGAGCAATGCTCGATCAAGATCGCTGGCAAACAGCGGGCCTTGATCTATACCAAGTCTGAGTCAATGACAGACTATCTGACATTGCTTGGAACAGCATTTAACAAGCAGCCACAACAATTATCTGGAATTGCTACTCGGATAATAAAGTCTCAGACGTTACCTCGGCTACCTATAGATATTGACGCTCGGTACGAGAACCAGATACCAGACAACTTCACACCCATTGTCGAACCAATACGCGAAAATACAGTGCAGTTGCAGGAGAGCACGACTTCGAAACGCGATGAGTATCAAAAATTGGCTAAAAATGCCGCTGCAGGAAAACTCACATTTCTCAATGACACTGTGATGTTTCAGGATGGATCAAATATTTCGATGGGTGACCCACTGATTCAGAAACAATCGCTTCACTGGAAACTCAAATGCTATGGTTTTGAGCATCTTGAAGCAGTATGGCTAGGGTATTCTGATCCTAAAGAGATAACAGACAGAGAACTCGATGTACATCGAGACTGGCTTGCCGATTGGCGCGGCAGCTATCCGATCGCAGCTAATACGAACTACCTTCGACAGTACTGGATGCCACACTCAGTTTGTCTACGGATTCTAAACTGGGCTCGGTACGACGCCGTCTTTTGTGACCGTCTTGATCCGGTGTTTCGCGAGGAGATCAAACAGCTAGTGTATAAAAATGGTGCATTCCTCTCAGATAATGTCGAGCACGGTGTCGGTGGGAACCATCTCGTCGAAAATGCTGTGGCGCTGGTTGTTGCTGGAATCTATGCGAACAAACAAAAGTGGAAACAGCAAGGAAGACAGCTGTTCGAGCGTGCTGCTGCAAACCAGTTTTTTGATGATGGTGGACACTTCGAGCGGTCGCCAATGTATCATTTAATCGTCTGCCAGCGGTATCTGACCGCACATTCGCTGATGGACCGTATTGGTGATACTTCAGGAACAATCAAGCAGTGTGCTGAACAGTGCATCCATTTTTTAGAATATCTTCGCCCACCAGATGGTTGTATCCCGCTGTTGAATGACTCCGTTTTCGGGGAGGCATTAACACTCGACGATTGCCTTGCCTATGGCCAAGAAGTGGGGATAGCAAATGAGCAGAAGGTCGTCGTCGAAAAACAGTCAGAGTGTATGCCAGAATCTGGGTTCTACTGGCTCGGTGAAGACGAGAGTGTGTTACTAGCTGCCGCTCACGAGGTTGCAGTGCCACATATCCCCGCACACGCTCATGCTCATCCAGGACAGATCTGTCTATGGATCAATGGAAAGCGAATTTTAACCGATACAGGCGTATATGAGTACGCTACAGGACAACACAGACAGAACGCCCGTACTGTTGGGAGTCACAACACTATTCAGGTCGGCGACTCTGAACCAGTGCGGATGGACTCTTCGTTCTGGCTGTGTGGTAAACTGAATCCGAGTGTGGATTACAGTATAGCTGAGCAGGCGATTAAATTCTCCTACTCTGTGAACGGCATTGGTCGGCCAACCTACCAGCATACTCGTGATATTAAATTCGAACAAAACGCATGGCGAATCACCGATCACGTGGAGGCTGAGCAATCGCCAGTACAAAGCCGACTCCACGTACATCCACGGTACAACGCTGAAGTAGTAGGAGACGGCATTCGATTGACTGATGTGGATGGGGAGACAGTGGTTAAAATAGTGGTGTCAGGCAATGAAACAATTGCAGTGGAAACAACCGCCTATTATCCCGAATATGGACGTGAAATATCTCGCGATGTCGTGGTTATCTGTGGATCTGAGTTAGAACCACTTGAAATGCATCTTATTCAAGCAGCAGGGTGCATCCGAAATGAAGAAGCATAACTAAATGACAACACAAAAATCAAAGAAGACTAACGGAAAACAATAATGCGGCAACTACAGCAGAATTTCAGCAGTGGAGAGTTAGAACTTGTGGAGGTACCTGAACCTCGTCTATCTTCAAACGGAGTTCTTATTGACACCCAGTATTCACTCGTGAGCGCAGGCACAGAGCGTGCGATGATGGAACTGGCCAATAAGACGCTTATTGGAAAGGCCAAAGAGCGTCCTGACCTGGTCAAAGAAGTTATTAACAAAGCTCGGAATGACGGACTCCGATCAACTTATCACTCGGTACAGTCGCGTCTCGACAAGCCCCTGCCGTTGGGATATAGCTGCTCTGGCCGTGTTGTCGAGGTCGGAAAAGGGGTATCCGAGTTTTCTACTGGCGATCTAGTTGCGTGTGGTGGCGCGGGATATGCCACCCACGCAGAATTGAATCATGTACCCGTAAACCTCTGTACATCTCTCCCCGAAAACGTGTCTCCTCGTGACGGGGCGTTTACAACAGTCGGTGCAATTGCGATGCAAGGAATTCGTCGACTGGAGCCAACTCCCGGCGATAGAATTGCTGTTATCGGTCTCGGACTTGTCGGACGGCTGACCACAAAGTTGCTATCTGCTTATGGGCATCCTGTACTCGGGATCGATATCGACCCATCTCAAGTTGCAGAAGCAGACGAATTGGATGCTAAAGCTATAATTGGCGAGAATGATGTCGAACAGGTTGCTAGGTCATTTGGCCAGGGTGGTGGCGTCGACGGTGTCATAATCACTGCTGCGACGGACTCAGACCAGCCAGTTGAGATGGCTGGATCGATTGTACGTGAGCGCGGACGGATTTCAGCAGTGGGAGATGTTGGGATGGACATTCCTCGAACAGAGTACTACGAGAAGGAACTTGATTTCCGTCTGTCGCGGTCCTATGGGCCGGGACGGTACGATCGGATTTACGAAGAAGATGGGCTCGACTATCCAATCAGTTACGTTCGCTGGACCGAGAATCGGAATATGGCCGAGTTCCTTCGGCTTGTGGGTGATGACCGTGTAGAGCTTGATGATCTCGTTTCGCATACGTATCCATTCGATGATGCACTGGAGGCTTATGACCTCATTCTGGAGGGTGTTGATTATTCAGGAGTGGTTCTACAGTACGAGCAAGCATGTGACCATCGAGAGAGTCGAATTAATCTCAGGTCTGTTTCGAAAAATAAAGTCTCAGGAACAATTTCGGTTGGGGTAATCGGTGCAGGAAACTTTGCAACGAGTACCTTGTTGCCTACCATTTCAAAGATCGATGATCTAAGCATCCGTGCAGTTGCAACCGCAACTGGCGGGAGTGCAAAGGCAGTTGGCAAAAAGTACGGTGCCAAGTACGTGACGACAGACTACGAGGAGGTGATTGCAGACGAGGGGGTCGATCTTGTCGTGATTGCGACTCGGCATAATCTTCATGCGGAGATTACAGTTGCTGCTTTGGATGCTGGGAAGAATGTCCATGTCGAGAAACCACCTGCATTGAATCGTGAGGAACTACAGTCGGTCGTCAAGGCAGAACAGTCCTCTTTGGGGCGACTGATGGTCGGATACAACAGGCGATTTTCAGAGCCTGCTCAAGAGATTGCTGACTCACTGAGCCCCGACGCTCCTCTAATGGCTAATTATCGAATTAATGTGGGATCACTACCACTGGATTCTTGGGTACTCAATCCCGAAGAAGGTGGCGGGCGGATAATTGGTGAGATTTGTCATTTTGTGGATTTGCTGCAGTTTTTTACCGGAGCGCGTCCCGAATCGGTCTACGCAGTTGGGCCTAGCGTGCCAAGGGACTCACCTACCCGACAAAATGTGCAAGCAGTGATTGAATTTTGTGATGGCTCAACAGGCGTAATTACGTATACGAATATAGGAAACGATTCGGTTGGCAAAGAATACATTGAGATTGCAAGTGGAGGTCAGCTGAATACAATTGATGATTTCAAGACCGGACGGCTCGGCCTTGGCCAAGACAAAGGGTTCCAATCCGAATTTCAGGCCTTACGTAATGCGATCCATGAAGACAGTGCTTCCCCCATATCACTAGAAGAGATCATATCTACCTCATGTGCAACGTTTGCAATAAAACAGTCACTCCAGGAAGGAGAGCCGAGACTTGTTGGATCAATCGAGTGGAAGTAGTCAGGCATGTACTTGACTCAATGATCTATAACAGAATATTTGGCAGGTGATGTTTATAAGATTTAAGCCTCTGTAGTTTCGATACACGGCGGTCGATTTCATGGAAATCGGACGCTCCGTCGGAGGTTGTAGACGGTTGCTTTGAGCACCATTTCCCGGAACTCTAAGTTCCAACTTCGCGCACGCACGGCAGCGCTGAGCGTGCGCTTGATCGATGAGAAGACTGTCTCCGACATTGAGCGTTGATGGTACCGATCACTGTCCATGCGGGCGTTATGGGCGTGATCGATCGAGGAG
>LFCJ01003583.1_pt1 | contig 11372 bp, 8 predicted proteins | sample 643141 | NCBI WGS metagenome assembly LFCJ01 (sample SAMN03766243, study PRJNA286221) | soda lake metagenome | biome: soda lake; feature: Kulunda steppe; material: water; isolation source: sample B1-Br-g2 brine of Lake Bitter-1 | place: Russia: Kulunda steppe | collected 2010-07 | reverse complement strand
TGCGCGCGCGCGTGCGTGCGTGCGTACATGCGTGCCTGGCATTGAAGTGCAGGGATCAGCTCCTAAGCAAGCCTCGCAGAACTGGGCGTCCAGGTCGGCATGCAAAATGTGAGCGTCGCCAGCAGGTAAGTAAGCACCCTCTGGAGGATGCACGTATTAAGAGAGGTTTGAGATCGGAAAACACACCTCGCTCTTCACAAACGTTAATGCACAGATGTCATTGATGGCCTGTGCCATTGATGAACCACTTGCACTACACCTTATATGCATATGTGTTATGTGTCCCTCAGACGCTCTAGCCTATCCGCTCGGCGGTCAAACCTGCAGAAGCTGTACCCTATCTACTGTATGAGCAAATAAAGGATAATGCAATTATGAGACTGGTCATCCATGGCCTGGTCTGATTTTTGAGCTGTGGGATGGTGGGCGGGAAGGCGATGGTGAGGATGGACTGTGCATCCAGCATAGTTATATTAATCTTGTTCAATTCATTATCGTGTAAGCAAGGTTCATCATTGTGTAATCTATTGTCAACCAACTCCGACAGCGTGCGCTGTCGGTTGCCTTACTTATTTCCCGCTAGTCAAAGTTTACTGATGAACAGATATTAAAGTGTTATATCTGCTCAGGTGGCCCGTTCATGCGTCTTTTGCGGCTGAAAGATCCCTTGTGTTTCATCGGGCTCCACCCGATCTTGGCACGATGCAACTTGTGTGCTCCCACAGGCTTAGGATGGACATACTGGATGGCTCACACAGCCTCAAGATGGATGCTTTCAATGCATGCCACACACGGCGGAACTGCATCCTGACCTGCCTCACCATCTTGCTGGCCTTGGTGCTGGCCCTCATCGGTGTTTTGGATGTGATTTCAGGTGACACAGAACAGCATCCACAATACATGGGCAGTCGCGCACGCTCGTTCGGATGCATGCGCGCGCACATGCGCCGCGCGTGTACACACACACACACACACACACACACATACGCATACGCACACACACACACACACACGCACACACACACAAACACACACATGCACGCACAAACGCACACGCTTGCACACACACATGCACACACAAACACGCACGCACACACAAACACCCATGCACAAAAACGCATACGCACACACATGCAACATAAGAAGCAGCAACACACTAGCCTCCCTTGCCCTGTGTGTTCTACTTTCAGGGCCTTACAAGGTCCCTGGCCTGATCCGTCCTTCTACATACGTGAACAGGTTTGAGCCTTGCAATGTCCTTACTGCTCCCTAGTGCACGGCATGCTGTCGGTCTTTCAGCAAGAGTCTTGTCTCCATACATTCGCCTTCAAGTCTATTTCTAGCTTAAGCTTATAGAGTAGCTTCTCTGTCTTTGCATGGAATGGAATGCAGAGAGGCAACGAACATTGTTGCTGTGCGCTCTAAAGCCCCAACACCCCAAGTGGAAATTGATGCCTCTGTTCTAGAGAAGGCTGTGGCATGGGCAAAACACCCCACTTCCCTCTGCTTCCAAGGTGCGTGAACATGGCAACTTCTCACAGGCACATTGGTACACTCCGTCCGGGGGATATGGATGACCCCCCTCAATGGTGCCGTTTGCCCAGATACATGCAGTCCACAGTCCTTTGTCTGTGACCCTTCTTTGGCGTAAGAAAAGGCCCCTTAAGCTTTGGTGGATCCGCAGGCACCCCACTGATTTTGGTGGCTAGGTACCCACCCCTGGCTGGCCGCCTTGAGCTATTGTTTTCTTTTGCGGGGTATGGATCCATGATGCGCATTTCATCTACTTAGAAAGAGGCAGCATTTTGTGACTTCTGATGTTGCTTCTGTCTTGCTTTGCAGCATCTGACTCTCAGGCGCATTCAAGTAATTTGGCCATTGTGACAACATCCTTGGGCATTGAGCACAAGACGAACGTCATGATTCGCATGAACAGGTACAAAGCTTGCTTTGTGCTTGCTTGCAAAGGTTTCAGGGCCTGGGAATGATAGGATTGATTGGCCAAACGGCTGCACGAGACAGTCTAATGAAGGATCATTGATTGAAAAGTAAGATTGTTAATTCACATTGTGAGGAAACATAGTAGTGGTGTTTTGTAGGAGGTGGACATAGCTTTGTATGGGTCATGGTGGCTCATGGTGGTAAATATCATGCCAATTTGATGTGACTTAAGCTAACATGAAGGCTGCACGCCCTGCACATCCGCCCAGGCCTGCAGGATCATCATGAAGGCCGCACACCCTGCACACCTGCCCAGGCCTACAGGATTATCCTTTCATGCATAATTTGTCACATTTACAATTACTTTAGATAATTGACTTAACACAGCTCGTGCTCAAACTTTTGCTGTCTTTGCCTCTGGTATTGCTTAAAATGTGTTGGTGTGTAATGACATATTTTTTGTCTGCAGGCTGCTCCTTGCACTTGAGCAGGATGCACGTTACTGTCACTTCATATCAATGGATCCCACAAGGGCTGTGCACTGGTAAGTGCTACTGTGCGGGCACCTCCGTGCTATGAAGCGTCAGGCCTATTCAGCTGCAGTGACTTGATCGGCAAGGAATCTGTAAATTTAGGCAAGCCTGACGTTTATCTGGAGGGTGGTAAGCCAGAACAAGTTGGAGTTAGGAAGGTATAAGCCTAGGCATGAAGCCTATTCTTTCTTCAAAAGGTGTAAATCAGGGCTTGGTCATTTGCGCCTTTTGAATCATTCGCAAATTCGAATTTTTCCGAATCATTTGCCGTACGGTAAAATATCAATTCGCGGATTTGTATTATCTTAAAGACCCTCACCAAAAGGGCTACCCAGCCCTTTCCCCCCGCCCCAATTGCATCCATGTCTGCCTTTCTCTTCTTGCGCTGTATCTCCCCCAACGTCTGCTGCCTCCCACCAGCGCCCACCGACGATGGCCCAGCTATGTCCTCGTCGAGCTGCTCCTTCTTTGTTGCTTTCACTGCTTTGCCTGCGCCTTGTCCTCCAGCTGTCGCAGCTGCTTCACCAACTTTGCAACCCTCTGCTTCTCATCGTCATTCTTGGGCTCACACAGCTGAACCCCGCCCGTCACTTTGTTGTTACCCAGGAAATGATGGCTCATGCGGGAAGCCCCTCCCAAAAACTCATGGTCACTGTGCAGGCACACCACTTTGCACTGGCCTGTCTTGCTCTGCTCAAGCACCTTGAAGTGGCCCCACACAGGCTCCTTAGGCTTCCCCATTGTCATGTATAACAAGTCTGTTGGTAAAGTAGGGTTTGGAGGGGTGTAAGGGAGGGTTAATTGGCGACAGTTGGCGCCTTTCCCCTGCCCTTCACAGGCAAACATTTGATTGCATCATACGGCGTATTTCGTATGTTACCAAATCATTTGCGCACTGTAAATCCAAAACAGGCGAATGACCCAACCCTAGTATAGAATGAGTAACGGGCCTGCTCCTTATTCCAGGGCTTATATGTAGCCATGCCAAGATTATCGACAATGCTATGGCATGGCAAAAGAGACGGTGTTGTTTGTGATGGTAAGGGGCTTCCTCCACCTTTACTAGCAATGCAGACAGGGTTCTATGATGGGCCTCGACTATCAAATAGTCTCTCTTATCAAGCAGCCTCATTGTGCATAACATTACCCTAGCGAGCTATGCAGTGTTGCGAATCATAAAAAACGATGTACGCATGCAGCGTGCATCAGAGGGGTTGTCACTAGGGTGGTGTTGGGGGGTTCTTTTTCCCAACCTTTTATAAGGCCCTGCGGCTGCATCCTTCTAACTAAGGCATACCGTTGTGCTCCTTTGATCTTGCGACTCCTTAATCTTGCACGGTCCCAAAATAACTCCTTTAATTAATTTGCAAGTTTAAGGGGTTGCGAGGCCTCTGGTTATTTGATCATATTTGCGAACTTCAGGTTTTTCCCACCCCCAACTTGCGCCATACTTGCTGCTGCTTGTCTCATTCACCTGCCTTCTCTGCCTCTATTGCTGCTTTGCCTGTAAAGTGAAAGCGCAAGCTAACATGTTGATGGCTGGGCAGCCGCAAGGGCAGCAGCTGTACCCACACTACAGGGTTCTCTTCAACAAAGTAGGCCTCTCCAGCCTAGGCCTGTCCATAGTCCTGGATGGAGTAGGTGGGGGTCTGGCTGCAATTGCGGCAGCAAGCACCATCTCATGCTCAGCAACTCTCTGAGCCAGGGTGTGGTCCTGGAGGACATATAGCTCCCCAGGCTACCCGTCGCCCTCTGAGCACTTCTGTTCCATGCAATTCGCGTCAAAAGGTGTCCTTGGCCCCTTTGGGGCATGGAAGTCAAAGGGGGGGGGCCCGGGCGGGGCATTGGCCAAACTACCATACCTTGCGAGCCCTTAAAAAAATTGATCAATTTCACTCCTGGCGGATTGCAAGAAGGCGCTGGAATTTATTGTTTAGTCGCAAGATCCCTTGGAGCACAACGGTATAGTAATGCTCCAAGGATTGCTGTCAAATAATGATTGAAGAAGAATGATTAGCAGAAGTCTTCGCCATCTGAGATTCGTCTAGAGATTACTGGGATCAAGGCCTTGCAAAGTATCCAGGTTCTGATCCAGGGGCTCCCCAAGGGGCCGACCATGGATCCCCATGCTCCAAAGGATCAAAGTACGCTGATATTGATTGTACAAAGCAGATTGCTCACGGAACGCGAACTTTTGAATGGCTTCGTACATTCGTACATTGATCGAAAAGGATCTTCTTTTGCAGCACACAACTGCACCACGATGACGCCCGAGCATTCCAATGTGGGCATGCACGACATTCGCCAGCAGCAGCAGCAGCAGCAGCAGCAGCAGCAGCGGCAGCAACATCAATAGCAGCAGCAGCAGAACAATCTGTTCCGTGCCGCTTTGGCAGACTTGATGCTCAAACTGATGGATCTGGTCGTTGAGCCTCCTTCCTGCCTCAAAGATGAAAAAAACACACCGGACAAACTGAAAAATACGCACACCATGACCATGAATGAACAGGTCCGACTCTACTCTCTTGATGATAAGCACTCTGCGACCTGCAGACCGGTGGTGAATGACAGTCGCCGGTTCTCGGTTGAAGACGCCGTACGCTTCAACGGTCCACATTTCCTGCCCATGCACAAGCTTTACGCAGAACTGACCAAGAGGCGGGGGGATATCCCCATGAATCTCGCAATTCATCCTCCATAGGAGCAGTAAGGTACACATTATTTGCAAAGCCCAACTTTGAAACGAGTGAAGCAGAAAGAGCCATAGGTCAAAGGCAGGGCATGCAAGGTGGCATTTGTTTCACCAAAAATGCGTTGGACCCCTATGCAACCCTAATGCGGGGGCACATTGGGCGAATTGGACCTTCAAATAAGCCTTGCAATTCGGGGTTTATTACATTCATCACTTTGAGCGCTTCCAATTCATCGTCTGCAAAAGTGCTCAATCCAGGGGGCTGATGAGCCCCGCCCCCGCCAAAGCACCTCCTCAGAAATTTCATAAAAGGGTGCTCTGAGTGGCTAACACTGTCTCGATAATCTTAAGGGGGTGGTCACACCTGATGGCATACCTGCCCACATCCCTGCACTTTTTTTCCGCGAGGGATGCAGCAGGTGTGACCTGTCCCTTTTGTCTGCCCCAAAAATGAAAACCTGGGCAGGGATTGCCCCCTTCCCCCCCCTCCAATCCCTACCCCCCTGCAAATTCCAAAATTCGTCAGAAGGGCCCTGAGGCCTCCGCGGATAGTGTGCATCATAGGAATTTGCATGGGGATTTTTCCTGCGGAGCTGGGCAGCGGACTTGGACATTCCTCTCGCGTCAACCATCAAATGATGGCCAAATTACTAGCAGGATCAAGGGGAGAGGTCAAAGGTGGAGTGGGTTCCTGTGGGAGGTTCAGGAGAGTCAGGTCAGGCCTCTGGGATGCTCCCCTTCTATGCTTGATGTAGCCCTGCTCAGACGCATGAGCACCTCAGTTGTTTCACATGGACTGCGCAATGTAGCTCGCCACACGTGCTGCTGGGTGTGTGCGCGCACAGCATGCTCTAGGCAGTGGTGTGCCCGGGCGCTCCATGCCTGTGCAGGTGTGCGTCCGCTGCATGCGTGCACGCATGACATGTGCACATCATTCATGCTTTATTTTACACCATTCTGGATAAATTCCGTCTACAAGCTGTCTAGCTTGGAGGCCCTCAAAAGATGACGGGAAGCTGGTGAATCCAAAGATGATGCGCGCCCCTTGCAGCGCTTCATGTTTACAGGTTATTGGATCTATGCTCAAATAGAAAAACAAACAGATTCTCCTGACACACAGCATGCAAATGATTACTCTGAATTGGACTGAGGGATGTGAACTTGACATCCAGTGTGACCGCCCTCCACATCCCTATCCCTAGGAAATTGGGATTTTTCCAGTCGGAAATTCATAGATATTCACACACATCGAATTTGTGTCCACGGAAATAAAAGTCGCGTTCCTGCAAAAATGCTGCATCCCAATGGCTAGATAACGGACACTTTTAAAAATACACGGAAACTGATTTCTCGGGTAGGGATGCCATCAGGTGTGACCGAGGCCTAAGGTTTATACCTAAACTTTAACCCCACATGTGGTGACTTTCAGGTATGAGTGTGAGGATGCAAAATACCATAGGAATAAAGACAGTTTGCCTGCAGCATATTGGCGCGCACTGGTAAATCTGCCCAGAATTGCGCCAATTCTTCCACACCCTAGTGGCAACCCCTTGAGCATGTATGCACGAATAGTTAAGCAAATCAGCCTGATGCTCATCAATTATTGAATTTGACTGTGGCCCAAATGTGTCTGCAATGTTCTCTCAAATGCAGGAGCAAGTTGCTGGCTGTCAAGCAAACTCTGGCTCTTTCGCCCTATGTCCTCTGGCTGGATGCCGACGCCTTATTTGCTCGCTTTGACGTGCCGGTAAGCTTGGCAAGAGAGCAGCGATTGCTCTCAGAAAAGGAGTATGGATACCAATCAGGGTAGTCAAAACCTGTTTGCAATCTATAAGCAACAGCTTTGCCAACTCAGGGTTTGAAGAGTTCCAACTTTTTTAGTCAAGAGAGCCTAACAATGATGCATTTACACCTTAAGAACTGTTGTTTAAGACTTGCTGCAGGTTCACATTCCCCATCGATTATGTGCAGGTATTCCATGAAATAAGGACTAACCACCCTTTAGGATGACTGGAAAGTCCTTGCCACCTCTTGTGCTTTTTTTTCAGCTTTTGGGAGGTGGCATGGAGTAAAGTAATATCACACATAGGGAGGTAGCTGAGGCCCCAAATGGGTCTGCTCTTTGCACCTAGAAGTGGTGTCGACTATGTTGCACCTAAAAGCTTCGTTGGTTGGTGGTGGTACCAGACAATAATGTCTTTAAAGTGCCAGTCTTCGGACGCATAACTTGCCTGTCCTTACATGGAGCCCCGTGTCCTTTAAGGGGCAAGTGACACATAGTTAGACATTTATTGAATTTGGAGGAAGCAACTGGTGCAACTTAGGAGGCTTAGTGCCCCCCCAGGCCCTGCCATTGCACGCCTGGTGGAGAAGCAGCCTACACCCCACACACCCCACAGATGCACCGAGTCTCTCTGAGTCAAATTGGCAGACTGTACCTCCCTCCTTACCCATCATTAAATTGAAACAATGACCCCTACATACATTGCATGCCAATCCTTACATACAAGTCATAAGGTGCTTGCAAAGGATTATTCAAGACCTGTCCCCAAAAAGCACAAAATTGTAGACGCACTAAAATGCTCATCCTTGCATGTATGTGTTGCTGGCTCTTTTCTCGCAGGTGCTTGACAGGCTCCTCTCACTCAGTGCTGGGAAGGACATCCTGTTTTCATCTGAATTTGACCAAGACAGGGATGCCTCTGACTCATCAATTGACGCATTGCAGGTGAACATGATGAGCATCCTTTGGTACTTCATTTGGCACAGGTTTCTGCTTGAGTATATCAAGTACAGATTCAAGAAGCTAGCATAATTGTAATTTTTGGGGGTGGCTCACACACTCATTCACATACATTTAAGCATGCAATTGGATGCGCACAAGCTCTCAAGTGTCAATTGGCTGCAAGCAAGTATGCAGTCCATGAGAGAGGCTTTTTGGCTGCTTATCAGCTTCTATAAGTTTTTCTTTATGTGTCTGGTGCACAGAAGCACTCTACAACCGTCCGGATTTAAATGTGGCAAGCTTATACGGAATGCTAATGGCTAAAGCTGAACAAGCAGGATGACCAAGCATGCTAATTGATAGTGGTGTCCATTTCATGGGAGAGCCTGCTGCTTGTTATTTTGAGCAAGATCCTCAAGGACTCTTGCTGCAAAGTTGTTTGGTAGGAGTGTTATTAGTGTGGCAATCACAGACATTGCCAGGTAAAATGCAATTTATCAATGTATGGGGATAAGTGTCGTGGAGGCCAATTGTGTCTAGGATCATTTCCGAATGAATTGCATTGAGAAGTTCTGAATTGCTCAATGTCATGAATTGTTCCAGATGTATTAACATTACAGTTGGTGGATGTTCAGCTCAGTAACTCGAACATTTGTACCTGCAGGCATCTGTGCGCATCAATACTGGTGCAGTGTTTTTCAAGGCATCTGAATTCTCTTTTCAATTTTTAGACTCCGTTTACAAGGAGGTGGGTCTAAATAAGGCAGACAGATTTGTTGAAAGATGCAGCTTGCGCAACACCCTACTCAGTCGGTTCCGTGGACAGTTAGGGTCATTGCTGTTCAATGGAAGCATGCGCAGCTGTGCCTTCAAAATCACACAGACAATGAAAACCCACAATGCAGGCACCAAAATGGACTTACTGGCTGATGGAGAAAGATCAATCTGGGTTTGACTATTGGCACCGTGGGCACTCGGCAGAATGGCTTGAACATGTGCGAGTGGTTCATTTCAGATACTTCAACTCATTTGGTGAGTGCGCTGGTGCCGGCACAATGAGGCTTTGTCAGGTACTGAGACACACAATCTGTGGTTGTGTTGTCTAGAGATTCCTTTAGGTTATCATTCTGATACATGAGTCAAGTCTGCGTGGTACTTACACTATTGGCTGTAACGGCAAGAGTGAACAGTGAAGGGGATAATCAATGTACCTAATTATCACCTTACGTGTAAACACTTGTATAGTGCAATTTCAGTTGCTGGATCGAAGGCATTTCACCTTCCTTACTCCGATATTGTTGATCTTATTGTTAAATAAGGAAAAATGGGTATGCTGAATGCTGATCATCTACTGGGAGAGGGAGTGTACCTTGACTGCCACATGTTGTGGAGGAGTGACAGAGTAAAGAATATTCTAACCAGCTGATGCAAATTAAATGTCTTGGGAATTGCATGCTCCAAGGTTCTTGCGCAGTGGGATTTTATGTGCTAAAGGATAAATGTTTGGGGGATCAAAGAAAACTGGAGGCGCGTGTCCAAAGAGTCTGGTATGGTTGGATTTACTGTAAGGGTACCTCCGCCGCCCGCATTCATGGTTTTACCTGCAGATAAAAGGAAAAAGAAGAATCCCTTTTCATGAAAGGCCAGCTGGATTGCCTTCATTTGCAAGCAAATGCTTAGGTGCTGGGCTATTTCTGGGATGATGGCCAACCTGGCATAAAATGTGTTTTTTGCTTGCAGGCCGAGAGTACAAGGAGGGCGATCTGGTGTATCACGTGTCAGGTGAGCTTCCCTCCTTTTTTATGCAATTAATCCTGTAGCATGAGAAATGTACGGGGACTCCTATTTTGTGGGAAGAAAGTTGAACATTGTAGCACGAAAGTGTCTGATACAAAGGGAAGCATGCCTCATGCTTGTCTGTCTGTATCTGGAGGTTCAACGCAAAAGGCATTTGGAAAATGATTGCTGTCAGCATCCAGCTTATATGTCGACCTGGCACTACTGTGGCGAGCTTGTGTAGTTAAACATGCGTTATTAGAGCATGCCTTCTAGATAGTAAGATTGCGGTATTTTAGGGTTCAAAGTTGCTGCACAGGCTGGCTTCTGTAATTTTTGTCCATGTTGCCTATAAAAAAAGCGAAGGGCTGCACTAATGGGTGGCCTTGCCCTCCATATGTATTTTACAGGAGGCATACACAACACCAACAAATTTGACGTCGTGTTCAACAAGTCTCTCCTTTTCAATTGTCGGTCAAGATTATGGAAAGGCAGCTGCCCCTATCCAACCCCCATGAAAATTGGGAGGCGACCTTGACGTACCTCCTTCTTAGCTGCCCCTTCCCCTCCTTTGTAGCCCTGGAGCCGACTTTGGCTTGCCACCTCCTCAGCCTGTGCAATGCAAGGTGGCTTATTTGATCACATGTCGCCACCACAGCGAAGCACATGACAGGAAATAAGCCGTCCTGGTTGTTCCGACAAGGGCACATACAAGCACGAGGGTACACATGCACCTACCCAGCTTGACACCGGCCAAAGAGTATGCTCAGGCAGTTGCAGCACAGCAACTACGCTCCTGTCCCAGTTCATGCACAGAAATTGTGCAAGGGGGGCAATGAGCACGCATAGAAGCAGGCTGATGCAGGCACATTCAGCGGAGCCATGTTAACGACAGAGTAGTAGGAAAGTGCCCGTGCGCATGGTGCCCATGGTGCTGATGGTGATAAGGCGCAGTTTACAGCCCCAGGTGCATGGCACAGCCCCAGGCTCATGGTGCTCCAGACACAGGTGCTAATGGCTTTTGCAGTATGCATCAGAGTGCGCATATTTGGCTGGAAGTGCCCTTGGGCTCAGGGTCACAAACGGTCTAGCTAGACCGAGGCGCAATGAAGGGGCTGGGACCAAGGCACTATGGTGGGCTGGGTTGAGGCGGCTTCCAGAGGTCTTATAACAGTTGTCCTTCAGCCATCACGCCTGGTAGATGTAAAAAGGCGTATTAGTTTGCAGGCATGGTAAGTGCAGCTTATCTGAAAATGGCCCATGTGAGTCTTAACGTACAAGGGCCATGGAATATCACCCTTTGCTGCAAATGGGCAGATGTATTGCTTTACTAGTTGGCATGGCTGAAGTGCAGTGTGCAACTCTTTGACGCATTCCCGCATGTGTGTCAAATACACACATGTGAACAAAATGCACTGCTTTGAAATGAGCCTTTACGTAGTAGGACTTGTGAAAAATTATTAATTGCTCAAGCAGACACGAGTCTTGGATGTTCAGTTGAAGAATTTCGAAAGTGTGTCCATGTGCTTCCCCTGTCAGTAAGTCTTGTGGTGTCCAGAACCTTATCATGGATTTTGGCTGTAAACACTGCTGTGTAAACATGGAATTTTCAATCACAGCCATTGAATGTGTATGTACGTGTGTTTGTGCGCGCAATTGAGAGGGCGTGAAAGAGAGAGAGAGAGAGAGAGAGAGAGAGAGAGAG
>LFCJ01003582.1_pt1 | contig 11373 bp, 19 predicted proteins | sample 643141 | NCBI WGS metagenome assembly LFCJ01 (sample SAMN03766243, study PRJNA286221) | soda lake metagenome | biome: soda lake; feature: Kulunda steppe; material: water; isolation source: sample B1-Br-g2 brine of Lake Bitter-1 | place: Russia: Kulunda steppe | collected 2010-07 | reverse complement strand
CCCTCCCCCCATTCGCCGCAGTTGTCGCAGTCGCCGCCGCCGCTGCCCCAGCCTTCGTGCTCCCACTCCCCCCCCTCAGCTGGCCTTGCTGCTGGCCCTGCGTAGCCGCCACCGCCCAGGCTACCAAGCCCGCCCGCGCCAGCACCGGCACTACCCCACGACGGCCTGGAGCCGTGCGCGCTGCCCCTCCTGCTGGCCGCCCGCCCAGCGCCTCCGGTCAGCCCCGCCTCCTCCGCTTCTTCTAGGTGCAGTGAGCGGATGGTCTCCGCTGTGCCCGGGCAGGACGGCCAGCTGCCCTGGTCTTCCTCGGGCAGGCACCTGCTAGCGTGCAGGCCCGGGGCGCTGCCACCTTGCACACGCGCGACTGCCCCCCCGTTGTGCGCATTGCCCGCGCCGGCGGCAGCCCGCATGCGTGTGCCAGTGTGTGGGGGCAGCATGAGACCAGGGGCGGGTTCGGGGATGGGGGAAGTGCCAAAGAGGGTGCCGGCAGCGCGCAGGGAGGCGGCGGGGGTGGCGGCGCCGCTGTTGCCGCAGTGGCGGCCCTGGCTGCGCACACCAAGGGGAGCAGGGCAGGGCGCTTGCGCTGAGTACTTGGGGATGCCCATGCATGTGTATGGGCATGCATGTATGTGAATGCGTGCATTGTGTGTTCCCGTGTGAGTGCGCGCCAACATGCTGATGGGTCAACATGCCAAGGAGCATGCAAGGCAGTGAACCCCAAGCAAGCCCTCTGGAGCAAATGCACAAGTGACGCGTGTGTGCCAATGACACATCAGAGCCCCCAAGCACCACTGCTCGTGCGCACCTGCCCTTGATGGGCCGCCCCAGGCTGAAGCCCGTCTGGGCGCCCATGTCCACGCCACCTGCACAAACAGAACACGGCGCGCTCCGACATGTCCACATGCTCCAGCAAAGGAAGCGCCCGCAGCACCCCCCCCAGGCTGCGGCAGACAAGTGCTCTCCCGCGCGCGGCACGCAGCAGGCAGGGGTGGGGGCAGCGTGTGCTGCGCACGTCCTGCCCATTGCAGGCAGGCAAGCGCTCGTGCCTGGCAGCTGAGACAGGCAACAGCACAGACAAGGCACAGCCCACCTTCAGGGCTTTGATCTGCCAAAGCAGGCGGTGGCGCCAGCACCGCTGTGCCGCAGCAGCGTCTCCCACACTCAACTGGTTGCAGCAGGTAGCAGCACCGCTGTGCCACAGCAGCGCCTCCCACACTCAACTGGTTGCAGCAGGTAGCAGCACCCCTGTGGCTTCCAGACCCCGCCACAGGCAGCGGTGGCACCAGCAGCTTGACCCGCGGCCACAGCACCTCCCGCGCCCAGCTGGCCACAGCAGCTCCTCAAAGCACGCCACCTTCAAGCTCCCCGCCACCGGCACTGCACTGCAGCACCTCTTGCAGCACACCCACCTTTGGGGGGTCGCGGAGAGGGGGCGGCCAGTGGCTGGGCCTCAAACTCTTGAGGCTGCAAGGCGCTGCAGGGGGCCATGTGACCCGGGCCCGCCACCAGCACCAACTGGAGGGGGGTGCTGCCTTCGGGCGGGATGCCGCGTGGCGCAGCTGCGCCACGCATTTGGGATGGGCAGGTTTTGGTGCACTCAAGAGGATCATGATGGGGTGTGTGTGTGCGTGCGTGCGCGCGCACGTGTGTGCGCATGCATGCGTGTGTGTGCATGTGCACGCCTGTTGCCTCTCTAGCCTGGGCACGTGCGTAAGTCGGCTGACGCCTGCACGAGCTTTCCCCATGGTCGTGGGCGCATGACATGGTAACACTTACACATCTGCGGGGGCGATGGAAGCTTGGAGCAGGTGGACATTGCTCTGCAGCTGCAGCGCATCTGACGCACACAACCTCCTTAGCGTGCGACGTTGCCAGGAAGGTGGCGCACGCGGCATGCCCCAGGCGTGCACACACACACACACACACACACACACACACACTTACAAACACAGACTTGCACACAGACTTGCACACACAGACTTACAAACACGCAGACATACGCACAGACACACACATGCACACAAACGCACACAGACACACACTTACACAGACTTGCACACACATGCACAGACTTGCACACACATACAGATAATACATACAGATACACAAACACACACGCTCGCACACACAGATTCACACACACACACACACACACACGGCGTGCTTGGCCTGGTGCGCTCCTGAGGCCTGACGCAGCACGCACAGGGGGCGAGCACCGAGGCGTGCACCGAGGGGCGCGCGTACCTGCATGGTCCTCATCGCCCTCCGATGCTGAGGTGGCGCCTGAGCCGTCACCTCCCTGGGGGCTGGGGATGCCTGCTAGCCCGGCGCCCTCAGCTCCAGATGCGGCTGCGCTGCAAGCGCCCTCTGCTACTGCGTCTGCCCCTGGTGCTACAGGGCTGCCAAGAAGGCTGGCCAGGCTCGCTTCAGGAGCGGGCGTGGCAGCGGGGGTGGGGTCGCGGCTGGGCAGCAGTGCACACGCAAACCGGCTGCTGCTGCGGCGCTGCAAGAGCGCATCCTGGGGGGCCTGCACGAATGCGGGGGGCGCCAAGTACTGCGGTCGCCAACTCTTGTGCCCTTGCAAGCTGCATAAACCAGCAACTGGGCAAACACACACACACACACATGAAGATCAACAAACACTGACGGCTAGCAGGGTGGTGGCGCATGCAGCCACAGCGCCTCAGCCTTTCTCCCAGCTCCCTCAAAGCTTCGGGCGCGCGCATGAGCAGACACTCACCCACTGCCACAAACACACACACACGCCCTATCACCTGCTGTTGCTGCTGCTGGGCAAGCAACCGTCCTACTTTCTCTGGCACGCCCTCCACCGGGGTGTATACAACAGGGGTGGGGGGAAGGGGCGAGAGCGCGGGACGTGGCGGCCTGCACGGGCGCATTTAGGGATGCAGGGTTAAGGTTGGCACCCATTACCTCTCGAAGGCGCACATATTCATGCACAGGAGAAGCGCGGACGCCCTCCCTCATGCATGCGCGCATGCGTATTATTACGTGTACGGATGTGCACGTGAATCGGGCCTGCTTCCCATGCTTTGTTAGCCCTTGCCATCATGGCCCCCGGGAAGCCCTGTGCGTGCAAGCCTCCTGCATGCGCACGGATACTAGCCTTCATGAGCAGAGCATCCGCAAGGGTGTCCTCGGCCACACACCAAGGTCTACCTTGTCTCAGGGAGGCTAAGGCACATGCATGCTCATGCCTCTGACGGGTGAGGCTCAGGTTCCCGATATCCATGCCAGTGCATGCACTATTAGTCTGCGCTTGTGACATTGTGCAAGGCATGGCCTCAGGGGCTGCCCAACCCAACACGCGGGCTCACCTGCAAGCGGTCAAGCCCAGGGAGCGTTCTGGCACGCCCTCCACAGGGGTTGGCCAAGTGTACATAGTCCCAGAGCTTGCGGGGTGCAGGGGTGAATCTCGTGCATCGAGCACACGTGACAGTGCGCCCATGGGGGTTTTGGGGAGGAGGGGCCTGCCCGGGGTGATGCGCTCGGGCACGCCCTCCATTGGGCTGCAGACTGAGGGGAAGCGAGGGGACTCCAAGGGAGGTAGGCTCACTGCGTCTGATGGACTTAAAGAAGGTATGGCTGGTGATGGCGGAGGGGGGGGGGCTGGAGGCGGAGGCATGGCCAAGAGCAAGCGGAAGCTGCGCAGCTGGGTGGCACGACCAGAACCTTGGCGTGGTCGGGGCCGTGAGGTGCGCCGGCACTGCAGAGCTGCTGGTGGCTGGTATATGCTAGAAATAGGTGCCTGCTGGCGCACGGGGGCCAGCACTGTGCTTGGAGCGTGGTCATGGAGTTTGGGCAAGCATGTGCGACCTGCCTGCAGCCCTGCACAGCTATTGTTCTCCTTGCCTGGCGCTGCTTGCTGTTGAGGTGAAACACGCTTCTGGGGAAGGCAGCTGTCCTGCTGGGGACAATGCTGCTGCAACTGAGGAGTGCTGTTGGGGTGGCCAGCACCTGCATGCTGACCAGCAAGACCCAGATGCTGCCAGTCCAAGCCGAGCAGGCCAAATGGGCGACGCTTGGTCACGCGTCCAGTGCCCAATCGGGCATGGTAAAGCTGCTGTGGCCTGGGGCCTGCTGTCGTCGTCACCATCGGTACCGCACAAAAGTTACACCCGTTGACCGGGTCAACTGGGACTTATCACACATTTTGTCATGCTTGAACAATCTTATGAGATATTTTTGTGCTTTGTATAAGAAGGACGTATCCAGGTGTGTTTGAGCTTAGTACGGATCGAGGAATGCAAGATGTAGGAACAAATTAACTGAATACTTACAATTGTAATCTTGACTGAGTGAATCGGCAGGTGCGTATCAAAATGTCGGTCTACAAATGTGCATTTGATTTTTTAATTCAATTCTTCCTCAAAATTTCAGGTACACAGCTAGCAAGTTTATGATTCGCTTACACTGGTTAACCGCTCATCATGATGAATCGACTGTACCATCATGATTTGACGCTTTGATTTATTGATATGTAGAGACTGACTCATTGATATGCATTGAACTATCGCTTACAACGTATCACATGCGTCTGTTGATAAGCAAGTCACAACCGCGTTAGAAAGTACATTTGTATTGCATTAGCTACTTTTCACAAAGCACTTCACCAATGCAAGCCAATGGCGAGGAGCCCCCGCTGCTTCCCGAGGAGCCCAGATTCCTGAATGTGGAGGTGAGCGCTGTGCACCGTTCAAGCCGACGGTGGGCTTCGCATGCTACCAAGGCTTTGTCATCGCCCAGTGGGGGTGCGTGCAGGCAGCAGTGTTGAGCGAACCCTTCCACCAACCTGTGCCGGTGCCCAAAGCCTTGCCACAGCTGTGAAGGCGTGACAATGCGCGGCTTGCCCGCTGTGTGCGTCGGTCCAGGGGGCGTGGAATTTGGGGAGGCAGGCAAGGAAAGACCTCAGATATCAGCAACTTGGCCGGGGCGAAAACCGTCGCAGCCTCCATCCAAGAGCACATGCTGAAGGTTTAGGCTAAGCACAACCAAGTCTCCCTGCTTTCTGTGTTCGGCCATCTGCAGACCCTAGGCACTGGAGCTTTCGGGTCTGTGCGGCTTGTACATGACAAGGCAACCAAAAAGCTGCTAGCTTTGAAGTCCCTCAAGCGTCGCAACATAAACAAGTACTTGGAGTCTGAAATTGTCAACCACTCTTTACTGAGGTGGGTAGCCTGGTATAAGAAGGCCCAGGCCTGATTGTGCATGACGCATGTGCGCACCAGTGATTGAACTGCTTTACATGGTAAGAACTCCACAAGACAGTGATGTAATTTTTTCTGCATAAGGGGCCTGGTCAGGTGCTACCTTAAAGGCATAAAGAAACCCCCTGTAGCTGGCCAGCGTCTCGGTCTTGGCCAGAGCATCCTTGTCGAGCACACAGCGCAGGCTGGCACTGAGCTGCGGAGCTGCTGGATCCCTGCACTCGCAGAGCTCATGCTCACCATATGCTCAAACTGTTTCTTTGAGCAAGCGCCAAGGATGTGCGTGCCTTTCCGCCATTATCCTGCTCGCCCCAGGCACCCTCATGTGATCCAGTTCCGCGAGGTCTTCCTGACCCAGGAACACGTATGCATCCTCATGGAGTACGCCAACGGAGGAAGCTTGTTTGACCTAGTCCGCACCCAGAAGAGGTTAAAAGAGACACAAGCGCGCTGGTTCTTCCAGCAGGTGGGTTTCATGGGCATGAAGGGTGAAGAGCACGCAATTTGTCCTGCTAGAGCTGGGTAGCCAGAGTCGGCATCACCACCACCACCACCACCACTTCCGCCATAACCATTGTTTTTATCATCATCACTAGTCATCAATGATTTTTCAGCACCATCATCATCACCACCACCATCATCATCATCATCATCATCATCATCATCATCATCATCATCACCACCAATATCATTCTCAACACTGCCCCTGCCACCTTCACCACTACTGGCATCCTGTTCCTCTGCATTTCCATCATTTCGCTTCTTCTCCTCCTGCAGCTCATCCTGGCCTTAGACTACTGCCACCGGCGCGGGGTGGCCAACCGAGACATCAAGTTGGAAAACTGCCTGTTGCAAAATGAGGAGGGCCTGCCGCACCCGCTGCTCAAGATATGTGACTTTGGGTACTCCAAGGCCGACTTCCGTAGCGCAGCCAAGTCACAGGTGGGTGGGAGAGACAGCGCAGGTGGAGACCAGTGCCTGGGCCCGCATTCTAATGGGGAGTATGCTGTGCGCACCTTGCTTCCGGCACACAGCATTGCTGCATGCGCGTCGCTCCCTGAGCACGGCAGTTCTGCATGTGGGCTGTATGTCCACAAGCGCCAGTGCAGTGCGCTCTTGGGCTCCGCTGCTGCATGCAGGTTGAGCACAATGCCCTGATGGGGCATGCATGTGCTGGCACGCCATTGCACAGGGCCTTGCACCATCTGAAGAGAAAGTGCATGGGCAGCAGCTGCACAGGCTGGCGCGCTGTGTTGCTTTGCTTGGCAGGTCGTCAAGTCTACAGATACAGTGTCACATTGCTTTGCCCCATGTGCTTGGGTATGCACTCCAACGGATACAGCGTCACGTTGCTTTGCCCCATGTGCATGGGTATGCACTCCTACCCCAGGCTGCCTTAGTAAGCACATAGCATGTGTTGCCTGCTGTGTACGTGCTGAGTGTGTGCTGCCTGCTGAGCACATGCTGCCTGAGTCTGTGCTCCTACCCCGCGCTAGTCTGCACACTGCTTGTATGGCACCTGCAGTGGTTGATGTTTGGGATGTAGTGTCATGTGTGTTTGTGTGCCCATGTGCATGCTTGCACATGGCTGCTGTGCGCAGGTTGGTACGCTGTCCTATATGGCCCCTGAAGTGGTCAAATCGGGGGGCACCATGTACGACGCCAAGCAGGCGGACATCTGGTCTGCAGGCGTGGTGCTGTACATCATGCTCTATGGTGAGGTGCCACCCCCCACTCTCACTTCCACCCTCACCCTCACTTCCACACTTACCCCCTCTGGCACACGCGCCCTCACTTGCACCCTCACTTGAAGTACTTTCTGAACGTGCTCACTTGTTTTTTGCTGCCAGTACAGCTTATTTAAATCATTTCAAAAGGACTCATCTTGTTCATGGACCCATACTTTGACCAGCAGAAGGGGAGGCGGTGATCTTTTTCTTTGTTTTTCTTTCTCATTTTCACGTCTTCTTAAGATCCCTAAGGCCCTACAATCCCAATCCTAAGGGTTGTCCCGTGTGTTGGTCTTGCGCTGCCCTATGGACTGTGTTGAGCCAAGCACAGGTTGCTGCACTACCACACCAAGTCAGTGGCATGCTTGGTGATCAGGCAGTCGCGCGGCTGCTGCTGTGCACGTAGCCAGACACTTAAATGATAACCTGGTCCCACATAGGGCCATCGGATGGAGGTATTTTGTGTTGCATGGCCATATAGATCAGTTTGGGGGGGTCGCTGGGCTTTGATGACCCCCATGGCCCAGCTTTTGTTGATGCCATGGGATTTCAAGGTCTAGACGTACAAATACAAATTAAGCAAAAATGATATTGTTGTGGACCTCGCCGGTGTTGCCTCCATCCCCGAAGAGTACAAGTGTGTCATGATGCATTCTTCATATTGTGCTGCTTGGCACGATCGTCTGTTTTGCTGCTTAGCACACAGGTTTATTTGGTGAGATGATGCATGTGTATATGTGTCTATCACAGGCAGGCACGTGGGGCGGCTCTTGCAACGCATGCTGCAGCCCTGATTGCTAGCTGCCACCCTTTGCGTGCGTGTGTGCTGAGGAGCGAGCATTCAGGCAGGTGGCGCACGTGGTGGCGTGCTGTTCTGCAGGGAAGTACCCCTATGACCTAGAGGACGATGTGGAGGTGTCGCCCTCCAACCGCAGCCAAATGATGCTTGAGCGCATGGAGCAGGAGAAGTACCCGCTGCCTTCCAAGTGAGGCTGCGTTATCTGCTTGCTACACCCCAATGGAGCATGCCCCGGCATAACACTTTCTCATGTTCCCTGGGTTAGTTCTCAGGTTGCAAGCTCCATAGCATGCATCAAGCGTTGCTCACAGGAGAAGTACCCGCTGCCCTTCAATTAATACTGTGTAATGTAGCAGGCAGGTGTCGTGCTTCCCCAGTTGTATGTGTAATTGTGGAAGTGTCTGGGTAAAGGGATGGGGGGGTTAGTGCTGTAGGCAACATCAATTGCTCCAAACTAAGATGGAACATAGGCATTGCCTGAATTTATCTTTCACACACATACTATCTCTCATACATGAGCCTGCCTTGCTCCCCCCCCCCGTTCCCCGACATTGTACTCCGTGCGAGCCCATGTATTTGCATTCTTGGCAATCTTTTGGTAGTCTCGGCTGTCTTGATGAGCAGCAAAGTTGCCCAGCTAATGCGTAACTTGGATGAGGCGCAGTGTTGAGTGCAGCATGCATGACATGGCCATGTAGCAAAGGACACCTGGTCTATCATTGAGTTCCCCTGTGTCTGTGCCGGCTGTGTGGTAGGGAGTGAGCAAGGGTCCTTGAGCAGCCAAGCCGATGCAGGAAATGCAGGGTAGCTGCATGGGCTGTCATGCGGGCATGCAGATACATACCTGGATGGATGTGCTGACAGCAATATGCAGGCACGCACCTGGATGGATGTGCTGACAGCAATATGCAGGCACGCACCTGGATGGATGTGCAGACAGCCGCAGGCAGGCAGGCTGCGCTGATGGGCCATGTCAGGAAAGCTGCAGAATGGATTATTCTGGTGGGCTAGCTGGCCATGTTCCACTGGAAGGCTGCGCTGGCTATGGCGCAGGCAGGCTGCGCTGATGGGCCTTGCGAGGAAGGCGGCACAGCTGCAGTTTTTGCTGATTGTTTGTTGGCTAATGCATCAGGGAGGCTGCAACACGCCTTGCTGACTCAGCCTGCCATGGCCAATGACTTCACCCCTGCCCAACCACCCCTGCCCCTGCAGCGTACTGCTGTCCACTGACTGCACCGACTTCATTCGCCGCCTGCTGAAGCCCAACCCCAAACAGCGCTTGACTTTGGAGGGGGTGCTCCAGCACCCCTGGTTCCTCAAGAAGCTCCCCCCCCATGCACAGGTGCGTGCACACCATGCCAGCACCTTGCTGCTGCAGCAACTCAGACACATGGTGCGCTGCCGCGGCCCTGGGGCTACCAGATGCTGCGCCCCACCTCTTGGCAAATATGTAAGTGTGCAGGTGGGCCAGTGCATTTGCAAATTCTTGGAATAGCCCCAGGGAAGGTGCATGCAGAAGATGCCCTACCTGCTAGCAACAACTCAGTCTCAAAAACAATGGTGCTCCTGTGCGCTCAGACAGCTAACCTCTCAGTGCTGCCAAGCTCCCTATTTCCTGTATGACCTGGAAATGCATTGTATGAGTGATGACCAATTTTTGGGACGTTCTTGGCTGCATGTTTGTTTGCCCTCACGCCTGCGCATGCCCAGGCACACGTGTGTTTGATGAGCCATCATGGCTTAGAAGCCTTCCTGCACCCCCTTGCTGCTTGGCACAACAGGCCCACGTTGGAATCAAATTGTGCACTTTTGATTCAATTGTGTGCACTTGATCCCGCCAATGCTGGACAAGCTGGGGTACAGTGCAGGCTCGCTGCAGCGCGCTAATTGCACACAATGCCTGCGTGCCTGTGCACAGGAGATGAACGACTACTACTTCAACCTGCCCATGCCGGACGAGCACCAGCGACCGGAGCAGATTCGGCAGCTGTTGCAGAAGGCGCGGCGCGAGACTGCTCTGCAGGTGGCCCCACCTATTGGCCCCAGCTGAGCCCAAATCTTAATTGGTCTGAGCTGTAAGGATCAAACAAAACCAGGCGGTGTACCAATGTGGCCCCATGCTGGCCTCTTGTCCCGAGCAGCTTCTGTTGTCCATAATCATCAACTTTCCTTTGTGAGTACAGCCCATTGCTTGCATGCAAATAATGAAATACATCACCACAGCACAAGTCTTGTTGCAAGTCCCTGTGCTACCATGTGTGAAGCTCTTGCGTCCTTGCCTCTTTTGCCTTTTCTCTTGCTTGCTTTTTCTCTTGCTTGCTTTTTCTCTTGCTTGCTTTGGGCATAAAATGCCATTTACTGGGATACCAACAAATCAGGCACGACTGCAGAATTTTTGGGGTTTTGGTCAACGAGCTACAGCGTGCGCGGGTGCTCATACTAAATATCCCAAAACCGGGACCTTTTTTAGGTACACAGCGCATGTGATTCTTCCATAACATCCATAATAGAATTATGGAATTAGGAAAGGATGGTGGTTCCTGGCAGTTCTTGGATTGTGAACAAGAACTAAGTATTGAGCAACTGTTTATACGCACGTGTGCGCATGTTTGTATGCGTGTTGTATTGTGTTCCTGCAAAAAAGAAAAGATCACTTCTGCTAGTTGGAACATACTGCTACGCTTTTGCACCTTCAGGGTTTTTTCAAGCACACTAATTCCAAGTTTAAGCAGTTTCGTTTCTGACACATTTTTTGCTATATTCTTTTTCTTTTACTGAGGGTGGGTTGTGTGTTATTGAGGTACTTATCTTAGTGCAAGTCGACGCATCAGTTAAAGGATATCGATGCGTGTTGGCTTAAGATATGCTGATGTCCGCATGGGATCTTCCTGATACCCATTGGGTCACACATGTTTTTATGGTTTGGTCTGCCTGGTGCTTGCACCAGGTGCCCCCTTCGATCAAGCTATCATAGCTGGGATACCCTGATAATTAGACGGCGCTAGATCCAAGTTTACAAGTTTAAGCTTCAGCCAGGTAGTTTGACTGTTCAGGTTGCTGGTGAACACCAGCCCGGCTGTATGGGCCATACAAAAAACATCCATAAGCTTTGAAGTAAAACGAAAGGAATCATCAGTTTGTTTCTGATGAAGACATCCTCAGAACAAGCTTGGGAGAAATAAGAAGCTCCAGTCTGATTGACAGTAATTTTGTGTGCCTGTGGTAAATCGTGAAACAAAACAAGTCTGCAGAGTGAAGGTTAGGTTAGGTTAGGTTACAAAGCTGTACCTGCCAGACGAGGGCAGCTTAGCTGAAGCCAAACAGGCCTGCAACCAAAACCAAATAAGGCAAGCTAGTTCGTGACCTGAAAACTAGGCACAGCACTCCAAGCACTCATGCACATATAAGGCTAGGCCTTTGGTGTCTGCTTGGCTAATTAAGTCTCTTAGCCTGTTTGAGTTTCTAGAGGGGGAGCGGAACAGATGATGGTGCTGGATGTGCAAGTCTGCCAAGTCAGCACTTGGGCAATCTAAGAGGACATGCTCTTCATCTTGCACGCAGTGCCAGTTGCATTTAGTGCAGATTCTGAGCTCGTAAGGAACTCTGTGTTGTTGTT
>LFCJ01003581.1_pt1 | contig 11374 bp, 9 predicted proteins | sample 643141 | NCBI WGS metagenome assembly LFCJ01 (sample SAMN03766243, study PRJNA286221) | soda lake metagenome | biome: soda lake; feature: Kulunda steppe; material: water; isolation source: sample B1-Br-g2 brine of Lake Bitter-1 | place: Russia: Kulunda steppe | collected 2010-07 | reverse complement strand
CGTCGTAGGTGAGCTCGGCGTAGATCTCGTCAGCGATCACCGCGAGGTCGTGCTCGCGGACGAAAGCGGCGACCGCCTCGAGGTCCTCCCGGCCCATCACCGCGCCGGTCGGGTTGTTCGGATAACAGTAGACGAGCGCGTCGGCCTCGGCCGCACCCGCCCGTTCTAGGGCCTCCGCGGTGAGCCGGAACGCCGCCCGCTCACGGGTCCGAACGGGGAGGGGCTCGCCGCCGGCAAAGCGCACGCCGGGCTCGTAGGAGATGTAGGCGGGCTGTGCGACCGCCACGACGTCGCCGGGATCGACGAACGCCCGGAAGGCGAGGTCGACGGCCTCGCTCGCCCCGGCCGTCACGAGGATCTCCTCGGCCGGATCGTACTCGAGGTCGAACCGCTCGTCGACGTAGTCCGCGATCGCCTCCCGGAGCTCGAGGGTCCCCCGGTTTGCGGTGTAGGAGGTCCGGCCGCGCTCGAGGGAGTCTATCGCGGCGTCGCGGGCGGCCCACGGCGCCGAGAAGTCCGGCTCGCCGACGCCAAGCGAGATGACGTCTTCGCGTTCTTCTGCGATCTCGAAGAACTTCCGGATGCCCGACGGCCCCACCGCCCGGACGCGCTCGGCGGGCTCGAGGCTCATGGGGAGATCGAGAGCCGATCGTCGTCGTCGCCGTCGCCGAGCTCGATGCCGCTTTCTTTGTAGGAGGTCATCACGTAGTGGGTGACCGTCTGGGTGATCTCGGGCACCGGTGCGACCTTCTCGCTGATAAATCGGGAGACCTCCCGCATGGATTCGCCCTCGACTTCCATGTCGAAGTCGTAGTCGCCGCTGACGAGCCGCAGGGCCGTCACCTCAGGGAACTTCGCGAGCCGCTCGGCGATGTCGCCGTAGCTCGTCTCCCGATCGAGGGTTACGTTGAGCTCGACCTCCGCTCGGACGCGTTCCTCGTCGAGCTTTCCGGGGTCGACGACGGCACGATACCCCCTGACGATCCCCGCGGACTCGAGTTCTTCGATCGTCGCCTCGACTGCCGGCTCCTCCAGACCCGTCATCCGCGCGATGTCGGCCACCTCGTACCGTGCGTTCTCCCGGAGCAGCTCCAGCACTTCGCGTTCGCTCATGAACGATCCTGCGCGAGCGCGGGTAAAAGCGTTCTGTCGTCGTGGCGAATCGCCGTCGACGTCGCGAGGAGGTGCCGGCAAACCGCCGCCGGGCCCGGGACTGCCGACTCCAAACCGTATTTACCGGCACGCACGAAACGGGGGTACGATGGATCGGGGCTCGCCGGACTCGTTCACACGGATGGGGACGCTGGGGATCGAAGAGGAGTTCTTCGTCGTCGACGCCGACGGCCGGCCGACGAGCGGCTCAGACGAGCTGGTCTACGGCAGCGAGCCTCCGGCGATCCTCGACGGCCGACTCGACCACGAGCTGTTCAAGTTCGTCCTCGAGACCCAGACGCCGCTGATCGAGACGCCGGCGGCGGCGCCGGAGACGCTGCGGGCGGTCCGATCGGCCCTGCTCGAACACGCACGGGCCCACGGCTTCGAGATCGCCGCCGCCGGCCTCCACCCGACCGCACGGTGGCGCGAGCTCGAACACGCCGAGAAACCCCGGTATCGCTCCCAGCTCGACCGGATCCAGTACCCCCAACACCGGAACACGACGGCGGGACTCCACGTCCACGTCGGCGTCGACGACCCCGACAAGGCGGTCTGGATCGCGAACGAGCTGCGCTGGTACGTTCCGGTCATGCTCGCGCTGTCAGCGAACTCCCCGTACTGGAACGGCTTCGACACGGGTCTCGCGTCGGCCCGGGCGAAGATCTTCGAGGGATTACCGAACACCGGTATGCCGACGTACTTCGAGGACTACGCGGCGTTCGACCGGTTCGAACGGCGGATGCTCGAGGCAGGCTCGATCGGCGACCGCGGCGAGCTCTGGTTCGACGTCCGTCCGCACACCGGCCACGGCACCGTGGAGGTCCGCGCCCCGGACGCCCAGACCGACCCCGAAGTCACCCTGGCGTTCGTCGAGTACAGCCACGCCCTCGTGATGGCACTGGCCGAGGAGTACGAGGACGGAACGCCCGGCAGCGATCACCGCCGGGAGCTACTCGACGAGAACAAATGGCGAGCGATCAGACACGGCCACGAGGCGTCGGTTCTCTCCCGGGATCTCGAGGAGGTCCTCGAACTCGGCGAGGTCGTCGATCTGGAGTGCGAGCGGCTGGGGATCGACGGCATCCGGGCCGTCTACGACCGCGAGAGCGGCGCCGAACGCCAGCGTCGGATCCACGGCGAGCGTGGCCCGGAGGCACTGATCGACTCGTTGCTGCTCGGGTGAGCCCCGGGCGAGGACCCGGAGCTGCGCCGCCGACCGGGGGAGTCCGACCGATCGCCCGCTACCGGCCCGTCCACTTCAACAGAAGCAGCGTCCCCTCGAACAGGCCGATCATCACCAGGGCGACGAGCACCGGCGCCATCATCGTCGGATCGGCGGTGAACAGAAAGGAGAGCCCGCCGAATGCCGCCCAGAAGTAGAGGCGCTTCTCGGCGAGCCACGCCCTCGTGGTGACGCCCATCATGATCGCGAGCATGATGAAAAGCGGGATCTGGAAGACGATCGCCAGGAAGCCGGTGAGTGTCAACACCAGGTTGAACGTCTCCCCGAGCGCGTAGGCGATCAGGGCGCTGTCCTCGGCGTAGAAGGTGAAGTAATAAAAGAGCGCGGGGAGGACGGCGAAAAACGAAAAGAGCATGCCCATCGCGGCGAGCACGAGGCTCGTCGGGACGGCCGCGAGGTAGTACCGGCGCTCGTGGGGGTAGAGCCCGGGGCGCATGAACAGGTACGACTGGTAGACGAGCACCGGCAGCGCGACGAGGATGCCGAGCAGCCCCGCCACCTTGATCCGGGTGAGCCACAGCTCCAGTGGGTGATAGACGTGTGGGGGCTCGTCGACGCCCGCCGGGAAGACGCTCCCCCAGATGAGGTCGATCGCCTCCGAGGCCCACAACAGCCCGATTGCGGTCGCCGCCGAGCCGACGAGGAGGACGACCGCCGCCCGGAGGATCATCTCCTCTATGTGGTCTGCAAGCGGCATCTCCTCGTCGTCCGGGGGCGTCGAGATGCCGCCGATGTCGTCGTCGGGGTCGGGGTACTCCGGCTCGTCCCGGCCGGCCGGAAGGTCGTCGACGATCCCCTCGCCGTCGGTCATCCCTTCACCGTCGGTTTTGGCTTCCCGCCGTCGCTCGCCGTCGTCCGGAGCGGCGTCGTTGGATGGCTCCTCACTCTCCGTTTCCCCTTCGTCGCCGCCGGACATATGCTCGTCGGCGGCCGCGTCGGTCGTGTCGTCCTCCGCTTCGTCTACGCCGTTCGCATCTGCACCGTCCGCGTCGTCCGATTCGCCGTCCGCATCTGCACCGTCCGCGCTCGCCTCGTCGCCTTCCGGACCGCCACGCGACCCGGCGTCCGCCGCCCGCGCGGACCCTCCGTCGGCCGACTCCCGATCGTCGACGACGTCGAGGCCCTCCGTCGATTCCACGCTGTCGGAACCCTCCCGTGGCTCCCCGGACTCGCCGCCGTCCTCGGGCCCCGACTCGTCCGCCATCTACCGAGTGATAGATCGGGCGTCGGTTATAGGCCTTTTTCTTGTACGTACGCGAAGTCGGTCTCTGCGGCGGCGTCGCCGGCTTCGTCACCGGTCGCTGCGGTCCGGACCACCCTCGACCCGTCCGCTCGAAAGGTTGATAACTGGAAGCGGGCTACTCTGTGACCAGATGAGTTCCGCCGTCGACGAGGACACCGTCCGCGCGGTCAACGCCGGACGGGAGACGCTCGGAGCGATGCTCCGGAGCGCACAGAAACACCTCCAGAAGGTGTTTATCGTCTTCCTGCTCGGCTTCGTCGGCACGTTCTACGCCCTGCGTATCTACATCTGGGACTTCCTCGAGGCGACGGCGAAAGCCGAGATGGACCTCACGACCGCGGCGGCGACCGACGTCATCACCCGCACGCCGTTCGAGGTCATCCTCCTGCAGGCGAAAATCGGGCTGCTCGTCGGGATCGTCGTCGCCATCCCCGCGCTGCTTTACTTCTCCCGGGACGCCCTGCGCCGTCGCGGCGTCGAATCCGTCGTTCCGATCTCCAAGCGGTACCAGGCGGGGTTCGCTCTCACCTCGGCGACGCTTTTCATCGCCGGCGTCGCGTACGCCTACGCCATCTTCTTTCCGTACGCGTTCAACTTCCTCGGGGTCGTCAGCGTCGACGCCGGCGTCAAACCCAGCTTCGGCATCACCGAGTTCACCGAGTTCATCGCCCTCCTGACGCTCTCTTTCGGCCTCGCAGCCCAGCTCCCGCTGTTTATGAGCGTGCTCGCGTACACCGAGATCGTCCCCTACGAGACGTTTCGGGACAAGTGGCGGTACGCGATCGTCGGCATCACCGTCTTCGGGGCGCTGTTCTCGCCGCCGGATCCGTTCACGCTGCTGATGTGGGCCGCTCCGCTCGTGATCCTCTACGTGTTCAGCCTCGGGCTGGCGAAGCTCGTCACCAACATTCGGCGTCGGGGCGCCGCGAAGGGGTACGGCTCGGGGACGACACTGATGAAACGCCGGGTGCTCCAGTTCTCCGGAGCGATGGTCGCTGGCTTCCTCGCCGTCCTCGCGGCGATCGGCCTCGGTGCGTTCGAGTGGCTCGAACGGGAGCTCTACCCGCGGTTCCCCGAGGGGTACCGCCCGACCGGCGAGTCGACGGTCGAGGTGCTCGCGGCCGAAGGCGGCCTCGCAGGCGAGGTGGCTGCTGCGCTCGTCGTCGCCGCCGGACTCGGCTTTCTCGCCTTGCTCGCGTATACGATCAAGGTCCTCCAGAGCCCGGTGTACCCGCCGGAGGCCGTGCTCCGATCGGCCGACCTCGAGGACGTCGACTTCGAGGTGCTAGACGCCGACGACGTCCCCGAACTCTCCGCGCGGGTGTTCCTCGAGATGGAAGAGGATCAGGCCTTAGAGATCGCCAGGGAGGCGATGTACGACGACGACCGGGAGAAAGCCGAGGCGATCCTCGACCGGTTCGACACGCTCAACGCCGAGGCCGAAGAGGGGGAGGTCCCGGAGGGCGCTCGGGCCGCGGCCGACGCCGAGGGCGCCGAGGAGGAGGGCGGATTGCTCCAGAGCACCGCCGCCGGCGTCGTCGACTCGTTCACCGAAGAGGAGACCACCGAGGAGGACATCGGCGGCTACGCCTACGACATCGCCTTCATCCTCAACAGCCTCACCTCGAAGATGTTCCGACTGGTCGCACTCTTTATGATCGTCCTCGCCGGGACGTTCTTCCTGCTCTACCAGGGGGCGCTCAAGGACGTCCTGGTGCTCTTTCTCGACCGTGTCCCCCAGGAGGTCCTCCACGAGGTCGCCGTCAGAAACGACGCCGATCCGGCCGGGATGACCCTCGAGATGCTGATCGACGAGATGGGGCTGCTCATCGCGCTCCACCCGGTCGAGGTGTTGATCTTCATCGTGAAGGTGAGTTTCATCGCCGCCGTCGTCGCCGTGTTGCCACTCCTGCTTTACTACTCGTGGCCGGCGGCCAGAGAGCGGGGGCTGGTTCGTGGGGACTCCCGAGTGTTTCTGATCTGGGGTGGGGCGTTGCTCGTCGGCTTCGCGGCCGGCACCTACATCGGCTTCTTCTGGATCGCACCCGCGGTCATCTCGTATCTCGTCGCCGACGCGATCAACGCCCAGATGGTCGTCTCCTACCGGATGAACAGCTTCTTCTGGCTCGTGATCTACACGACCGTCGGCGTCGGTTTCCTCTTCAACATCATCGTGACGATGGCGCTGTTTCACGTCGGCGGCATCGTCAGCTACCGGTCGATGCGGCGGGCCTGGCGTGGGATCGTCCTGCTCGTGTTCTTCCTCGCGGCGCTTTTCAGCGCCCGCGGAGTCCTGACGATGCTCGTCGTGGCCTTCCCGATCGGCTTCACCTACGTGCTCGGGCTGGCCGTCCTCCACGTGCTCACCCTCGGCGGCCGGCTGTTCGGCGGCGGTGGCGGCGGCGACGTCGACCCCGAAATCACTGCGGACTGACATGATCCCCGGCGCCACGTTCCCGTTCGCGCGACCCGACGTCGAGAAGACACCCGCCGTCGGCTAGAGGCCGGCTACGTCCTCGATCGCGTCGGTCAGCTCGCGGATCGACTCGACGGTGTGTTCGCCCATGTGGCCGATCCGGAACGTCTCCTCGCCGATCGCCCCGTAGCCACTGGAGAAGACGAAGTCGTACTCCGCCGAGACCCGTTCGACCGTCTCGGCGACGTCGATTCCGCGGGTGTTCTCGACGCAGGTGACCGTCCGTGACTCGTAGCCGGGCTCCGGATAGAGGTCGAAGTGCTCGCGGGCCCATTCGCGGGTGTACTCGGCCATCTCCCGGTGGCGCGTTGTGCGCTCGCGGTGGCCCTCCTCGAGCATGTGTTTCATCTGTTTTCGGTAGGCGAGCATGAGCGGGATCGCGGGCGTAGAGTGTGTCTGGCCCTTCCGGTCGTAGTAGTCGAGACAGCGCTGGAAGCCGCCGTACCACGAGGCCGACTCGCTCTCCAGTTCGCGGTCGTACGCCGCCTCGCTGACCGTACAGACGGCCAGCCCCGGGGGCATCGCGAACGCCTTCTGGGTCGAGGTGAAGATCGCGTCGATGTTGTGTCCGTCGATGTCGACGTAATCGCCGCCGAGACAGGAGATCGCGTCGACCACGAGACGGGTTTCGGGGTACTCGCCGACGACCTCGCCGATCTCCTCGATCGGGTTGCGGACGCCCGTCGACGTCTCGTTCATCACCACCCCGACGGCGTCGTACTCGGCCGTCTCCAGGGCCCGTTCGACGTCGCCAGGCTTGACCGCCTCACCCCACTCGTACTCGAGACGATCGACGTCCTTGCCGAGGCGCTCGGCCACGTTCGCCTGGCGCTCGCTGAACGCGCCCGAGGTCGGTACGAGCATCCGCTCGTCGACGAGGTTCAGCGTCGTCGCCTCCCAGAACGCCGTCCCCGAGGCGGTGAGGATTATCACGTCCTGGTCGGTCCCTAAGAACTCCCTGGTGTCCTCGACGATCGTCGTGTAGAGGTCGGTCATCCGGTCCATCCGGTGACCGAACGTCGGTTCGCACATCGCCTCGATGACGTCATCGCGCACCTCCGTCGGACCCGGGAGGTACAGTCGCTTTTCGGGATACTCGCCCGTGTACTCGCGTTTCTCGGTCACGTGTTTCACCGGTAGGTGAACGTATCGGCCCGGGGCGTATGGCCGTTTTGATCGCCGACGCCTTCGGGGTACACTACTCGCCTCCACAGTGTCGGGCGACCGAGAACCGCGTGGGCCGACTCGGGTTCGAACCGAAAGAAGACGGTCTCACTCGCTGCTCCCGAGCGTGCGACTTCTAGGGCTCAAATCCGAGCCGGATTCCACGCTGGTGGCTCGCGAAATCGACCGTCTCCGGAGTATGGGCCAACTCGGATTTGAACCGAGAGCCTCCACCTTATCAGAGTGGCGCTCAACCTGATTGAGCTATTGGCCCGCGTGTCCACACCTTGCCGGCTGGTGGTTTTAAGGGTTTCTTTCTCGCGGAGTCACCGGCGATCGTCGAGGTCGTCCGCCCCCCACTCCTCGTCGCCGAACTCGACCGTGTAGTCGTCCTCCGAGAGGTCGTAGGTCCCGTCGTCGGCCCGTCCACCGCCGCCGGGGAAGCCGCCCGTCCAGACGACGCCGGAGGCGAGGCCGCCGGTCTTCCCGTCGGCGTACGGGAGGATAACGAACCGTTTGAGCCCGGCCCGGATCGGGATCCGCGTCGGCGGGACGACGAGCAGGAAGCCGAGCAGGTCGGTGACGAGCCCGGGGGTGAGCAGGAAGGCGCCGGCGGCGATCAGCAGAGCCCCATCGAGCAGCTGGTCCGTCGGGGCCTCCCCGGCGACGAGCCGGCGCTGGATCTTGCGGATCGTTCGCCGGCCCTCCGCACGCACCAGCAACATCCCGATCAGCCCCGTCAACACGACGAACGCCACCATCCCCACCCAGCCGACGAGCTCCGTCTGGCTGACGACGATCGCGAGGATCACCGCGTCCAGAAAGGGGATGAGCAACAGCACCAGCAGCCACCGGAGCATACCCCGAGGTAGCTCCCGGGGGATGAAAACGCTTCCCTCTCGAACGAAGCCCTTAGGCCCACGACGACCCTCCACCGAACATGGACGACGGCCGGGTCGAGTGGCGCGAGTGGGGCGAGGCGGCGTTCGCAGAGGCCACAAACCGGGAGCTGCCGATCCTGCTCTCGCTGACGGCGACGTGGTGTGAGCCCTGTCGGGAGATGGACCGGGAGACGTACGCGCTGGCGGCGATCGCCGCACACGTCCACGACGGGTTCGTCCCCGTCCGTGTCGACGTCGACCGCCACCCCCGGGTCCGGGACCGGTACGCCACGGGTGGGTTCCCCTCGACGGTGTTTCTCACCCCCGACGGGCGGACGATCGCGGGGGCGGGCTACCTCGGACCGGACGCCATGCGCGGGGTGGTAGATCAGATCAGGGAGGTGTGGGCGGAGTCGGGCACCGAGGCGGGCCGAATCCCGCGGGCGCTCCGGGACGACGAGCCACCCGCCGGGACGCTCACGCCCGCGGTCGAGGCTGCGATGGCGACCAGGCTCCGTGAGAACCACGACGAGGTCGCTGGCGGCTGGGGGACGGCCCCGAAGTTCCCGCTCCCGGACGCGATAGCGTTCGCGCTCGACCGTGATCGTGAGATGGCCCGGAGAGCTCTCGAGGCGGTCGACGCGAACCTGTTCGACGAACACGAGGGTGGGTTCTTCCGCTTTGCGGCCGAGGGAGACTGGTCGGGGATCCACCACGAGAAACTCCTCGACGCGAACGCTGCGCTCGTGCGGACGTTCGCCGACGCCTACTGTTACACGGGCGAGAGCCGGTACCGGGAGATCGCCGAGCGGACGATCGGCTACCTGACGACGACGCTGTGGAACGCGGAGGCGGGTGCGTTCGCCGCGAGCCAGGCGCCGGGTGAGGCCGGAAGCTACACGCTCTCGGCGACCGATCGGGAGGCGACCGCCGACCCCCCAATCGACCGGACGGTCTACGCCGGGCCGAACGGACTGGCGACCTCGGCGCTCGCGACCTACGCCGCCTACACCGACGACGAGCGCGCTCGACGGTACGCCGAGCGATCGCTCGCGTTCGTCCGCGAGGAGCTCGTCGACGACGGGATCGTCTCCCACTCGCCCGACGGTGGCGACGAGCCGCCGTTGCTCCGGACACAGGCACGGGTCCTGCAAGCCTCGATCGCAGCTCGGAGCCTCCTCGGGATCACGGGCACGGAGACGGCGCGGGCGATCGCGGACGCGACGATCGATCGGCTCTTCGAGGGCGGCTCGTTCGTCGACGGTCCCCCGGGTCCGGGGTTGCTCGACCGACCGCTTCGCCCGATCGACGCGAACGCCGCGCTGGCCGACGGGTTGATCGACCTCGCGGTGCTCGCCGACGAGCCCCGCTACCGCGAGATCGCCCGCGAGTGTCTAGAGGCGTTCGCCGGGGCAAGCGACCGGTTCGGGCCGCAGGTGGCCCGGTACGCCTCCGTGGTCGCCCGCCTGCTCGACGGCCCGCTGGTGATCCGCGTGGCCGACCCGGCGGGATCGACGCTCCACCGGGGAGCCGTCCGCGTCGCCGACCACAGCAAGGTCGTCGTCCCCGACGCCGACGGGATCCCCGACGGGACGGCCCGCGTCGAGCGCGGCGAGGTGACCTCAGCGCTCGCAGGGAGTCCCGCGGAGCTGGTCGACCGGGTCGGGGCGGTCCTCGAGTGAGCCGTCGGGAGGGATGAAACCACCGCAGCGTTTATCAACGTCGGTTTGGTTTTTCGACGTATGGCGACGCTCAGGGACCTCGGACTCTCGGAGTACGAAGCACGGGCCTACCGGTCGCTGTTGAACACCGGCCCGACAACGGCAAAGGAGTTGTCTCGCGCGAGCGACGTCCCGATGGGGCGGATCTACGACGTGCTGAACAGCATCGAGAGTCACAACCTGGTCCGCAGCCAGACGGCGAGCCGCCCGAAAAAGTACGTCGCCGTCGAGCCCGCGACGGCGCTCGACCGCCTCCTCGAGGACAAACGGCGCGAGCTGGCAGAAAAGGCCGACACCTACGAGGCGATCGTCGAGGAGCTCTCCGAGGAGCTCCACGCTGCAGAGCCGGTCGAAGAACAGTTCTGGACCGCCGTCGTCGGTCCCGAGGAGACGATCGACTTGCTGTTAGAGCGGCTGGCGGCCGCCGACCGCGAGGTGGTGATGGTCGTCGCCGATCCGTCGCCACAGGTCGACGTACGAACCGTCGGCGAGGAGGCACTGACGGCCCTCGAAGACGGCCTCGACAGGGGAGTGGCCGTCGACGTCCTGTTGAACCCGGCGCTCGTCGACGCCCTCTCCCCGGGGGTGGGCCGACGCTACCGGGAGGCCCTCCAGGCACGGGAGGACTTCGCCGTCAGGACGAGCGACGAGGTCCGGGGGACGTTCACCATCGTCGACGACGTCGAAGTCTGCATCCAGGTTCCAAACCCGCTGGGTTCGGGCGAGGCGTTCGGGATGATCGACCTCAAAGACCCCGAGTTCGCCGCGCGGGTACACGAGGAGTTCCTCCCGAGCTGGCGGGGTGCCGATCCGCTCTCGTTCTGACGGCGACGCTCCCGGTTCAGCCCTCGTCGTACTCCTCGTGCATCCGGTCCATCCGGGCGGCCATCACGAAGTCGGTCTCGTGGAGCCCGTCGATCTTGTGGGTCCACATCTCGACGGTGACCTCCCCCCAGGTGAGCGCCAGATCCGGGTGGTGCCACTCATCTTCGGCGAGCTCGCCCACCTCGTAGGTGAACTCGAGGGCGTCTCTGAAGTCCTGGAACGCGTACCGTCCCTCGAGGTGGTGGTCGTCGACGACCGACCAGACGTCGGCGTCGAGGTGATCGTAAAGCTCCTCCAGTTCCGCCCCCGAGAGGGGGTCGTCGTCGCTCGTGCAGGCCGTACACTCCCTGTCCGCGAGTTCGGTCGACATCTCCGTCCGCGTTTACCGGGCTCGGGGCATAACCCTTGCCGTGACCGTCCCTGCGACCGACGGCGTCGGGGTTAGTTTCCGTCGACCTCCGAACGGAGGGTCCCCATGTCGACTACCCGCTCGGCGTGTGCGTTGTGCTGGTGGATCGACTCGTCGTTCGACTGGCTCATCGTGATCACCGCGTCGTCCGGAAGCCCGTCGAACTCCGAGACGACCCCCTCGGCGATGGCACGGACGCAGTCCTCGACGAACTTCGCGTCGCTGTGGGCCGCGAACGTCATGTGGTCCTCGTCGGG
>LFCJ01003580.1_pt1 | contig 11374 bp, 17 predicted proteins | sample 643141 | NCBI WGS metagenome assembly LFCJ01 (sample SAMN03766243, study PRJNA286221) | soda lake metagenome | biome: soda lake; feature: Kulunda steppe; material: water; isolation source: sample B1-Br-g2 brine of Lake Bitter-1 | place: Russia: Kulunda steppe | collected 2010-07 | reverse complement strand
CGCAAGCTCAAGTAGCTTAAGCACAGTAACCTTTTGTCTTAAGCCTCCTCAATGCAAATGTGTGTCTTAGAAGGCAGGCACTTTGTCATGTCTCTCTAAGACATGATATCTAGATGCCATCCTGAGGATACAAGCAAGTTATGACCTTTCCTGGTCTAGGTATCCTTCTCAAATGTGATGCATGATGTGCAAAGCCTTCCCTCCTTTCCTCTTAGACATTGTGGTGTGTGATGCACAAAAACACAAATATTGTATTTACAGCCTCAGCAGCCACTTGACCTCACAAAGGTGTAAGACCTCATGAAGTCCAGCAGAGCCAACCTAGTGTGAAGACTACTATTACTAGCTGAACAATAGCTAGTGGCAGAACAAGTTCTCCATCCTAGCCTTAGACAGGATGTGATTCAATGCCAAGTTGGCATCAGCTAGTGGCATATCTGGAGCGGGAAAGCTTGCACCTGGTCAGCAGACAGTTCACCAAAAGAGGAAATAAGGGAACCGATGCTGTTGAGCCCAGCTCGGGCTTTGAAAGTGTGTAACAAATTCTTTTTTCTTCCGCAGGCTTAAACAATGTGTCTGCTTTTCTGGGCCAGGAAAACAATAAGCTCTATTTCTTCCTGCATGCACTGATATTTTTTTTTAGCCTGCGGCAGGCTAGCAGCCGCACTTCTTGACTGAAGGCCTTTTTCTTGTAACCCTTGTGACAATCTTTTTTAAATCTTCAGAAACCACCATTTTCCTGTCTAGTGACTGCATTTTGTAATGCCAATCAGTGAAAGACAGGAATTCCATCTCATGTTGATATTTTCAGTTTTTAGGCAGTACTTTTAGCACGTCAAAAGCGTTATTGCGCGACACAGCTTCCAGAATAAAGTGCTAAGGGTTAAACCGTTACATAAGGCCTGAGCGCAACCACTCATCAGTGAGGCATCCCTCACCGCTTCATAATTTGATGCTGCAAACTGTGCAGTTGAACATCAGTGAGAGGTCTCTGTGAATGCACCAGCCAACATTGGCTGCAACTTCAAGTTATACAATTGAAGCACCCATTTAGATACGTTCAGATCCAACTAGTAATTGTAGCCGCTCTGGGGAGCTCCTCTTGCACTGCTGCTGCCTATAGGCAATGCCTTAGCTCCATGACTGCACCATGACCCCACTCGACAGGCTTGCATCAAAGGACAAGCTTGACCTCAAGGTACCAGCACCAGAAATCGGTGCCTGGACGTTGTTTAAACGAATCAACTTGCCTTTGAAAGCGTGCTGAAGTTGTGTCGGCTAACAAAAGACATGAAATGACAGATTGGACAACAGCTGAGAGTACGCGCACAAGCAGATCAAGCCAAGCCTAGCAGTGCCTTCAGTCCCGCAGTCAACTAACTTGAGACCGACGAACAATGAATCTTGATTGGACAATTGGGATGTATCATCATGTACAGTCCTATACAAAGGAATGCAGCTTTGAGCTGTCAGAGGTTCCTGCTTGCGTTCTGCCTGCATGACGAAGTCGCTCGCTCTGTTAGACTGGCGACATTGGCGGCAACTTGCCAGGGCAGCCAGGCACACTAGCATACCAGCCTGCCCAAGCGCGGACAGATAAGGTGGATAGATTGCGCTTGCATGTCAGGACAGGGTATACGTGTTAAGCTCAGACGGCACCTATTCGAGGACACATGCATGCCCTGTTCATTCAGTGGAGGTCTGAGACCTCAGTGTTCAGTGCCAAGGCCCACCACCTCCGTGCCATGCGCCAGCCGTGCGCATGGATACACAGTGATGTGCACACACAAGAGCACACCCCAAAATGCACCAACCTACGAGCGCTCCTCAGGTCGCTGGCCCCGCTCCTTCTGTCCCTCCGGTGCATATGCATGGCACCAGGCGCGCGCGCCTAACCCTCATTCCCATCCTCCTTCTCACACGCCCCTTGTACCTCCCCCCGTGCAGCCTGCTCCTCGGGCGCAGGCCCTGCAGACAAATGGCCACCAGCGCCTTCCCCACCATCCCCGCCGCCGCCGCGCGCCGCCAGATCTGCAGCGGCCGCGAGCACGCTGTCTCCGCCGTCCCCCTGCAGCGATGATAGCGTGCTGTGCGGTGCGTGCTGCGGTACAGTGGCCTCCTGCACGGGCACCCCTTCCTGGCTTGTAGGGCGGGTGCCCGCGGCTTGGGCCAAGGAGGGCGGCCCCTCTGCCTGCTTGCTGACCGCCTCTTTGCTCTCCAGCCCCACGCGAAGCCATCTGCGGCGCATGCCAGCACGGCACAGCAGGCAGGCGGCGCTGTTGCTGAGGTCTGCAATGGACCCTCAAATGTTTTGCACACTGCTGTTCAGATGCAGTGCACGCTGTGCAGCGCATCACAGCAGGCAGGCGGCGCAGTTGCTGAGGTCTGCAATGGCCTTCCAAGCCGCCTACATACGGCTGCGCACATGCAATGTGCGCCATGGAGCGCGGCATGCAGGCAGAGTGGTTGGGTCTGAGCTCCAGCGCCTGGTTTCATTTGTCTCAGCTGAGTGTGGGCGCTTGAGTAACTTACGGACTTAGCAACATGCAGCATGGCTGCTGCTGCTGCTGCTGCTGCTGCTGCCGCTCAAAGTGTGCATGAGCGCGCGCGCAGGTGGGCGACCCACAACAGCAGCAGCAGCAGCAGCGGCAGCAGCTCAGGCCGCCTCAGCGGCGCGCAAGCACCAACGGCTGCAGTAGCAGATCCACCAGCACCAGCAGCAGTCGCCAAGGTCACCTCAGCCCAAGCAGTAGCAGCAGCAGCAGCTTAGGCCACCTCAGCAGACTGCAAGCAGCAGCGGCTGCAAAGCACCAGATAGGGCCCATACGGGGCCGCCCACTCACCTCCGCACCAGCTGCTCCGCACGCGCACCAAACCCGTAGGCACCCCCTGCGGGCTCCATCTGTGCTTCCGGCGCCGCACGCGCCTCGCGCACTTGCCCCCGCTCCTTGCCTGCAGAGACCCGCCAGGGAGCCAAGAGGATGCCACACCTTTACCACCAGCCCCCCCGTCCCTCGCATCAAAAAGAGCCTGGGTAGGAGAGGCCCCATCAAGCTTTCAGACGCACTTGACCCCAGAGCCGTGTGCTGTGTGTGTCTGTGACTTGCCTTGTGCTGACGGCTCTTGGAGGCCTGGACTTGGTGGCCCCCCACACCCCATATACCATCAGGCTGCGCAGGGATGAGCGAGGTAAGGTGCACCGGGAGACCTGGTGGCACCCCATTCCCCATACCCCATATACCACCAGGTTGCACAAGGATGAGCGAGGGAAGGTGCACCGGGTGGGAGCCACCTCCTCTTACTGCGGCATTGACCCACACCCCAAGGGCAATCAAACGGCGTTGGTTGGTCCTGCACATACCTACCCGCACACAGCCACTCCCCGTCTACCAAAGCAGGTGTGCCCCAAAGAGGCTGCCCTCCCGCTGCACAACACGACCTTCACAATAAGAGTGCGTGACACCTTGCAGATGCAGGAGAATTGGGCCTCATGCAGCCCCGGAAGCACACTGTACCACTCAACCTGCTGCATCCCGCAGCTGCTGCGCCTGTCGTACCATTTGTGCCCATTTGTGACAGGCAAAGCGCACACACACGCACGCACACACAGGTACACACGCGCACACACAGGTACACGCACACAGGTACACGCGCACAGGTACACGCACACAGGTACACGCACACACAGGTACACGCGCACAGGTACACGCACACAGGTACACGCACACACAGGTACACGCACACAGGTACACGCGCGCATGCGCGCGCACAAACGCGGCCTTTGGGCCTGTTGCGCGCCTGCAGCTACAGCCTCCTTGCGTGGCAGGTGCCCTACGCACAGCCATCGCGCCCCTCCCAAGCTACCGCCATCCCCCGGATGGGCGGATGCCGGCTCAGCAAGGACCATCAGCCCATTGCCTCACGTCCTGCAGTGCCCAGTGCCATCCCCCCCCGCGTGGGCCCCCTCTTGCCCCAGCGCACGCACTTATGCTCTGATGTACACCCCACGCCCCCACCTCCCTCCCTCCGCAGCAAGTCTCTTGCAAAAGGCGTGCACCACACCTTGCTTCAGATGATCTGCCGGGTCCTCCTTGGGTAGCAGATCCTGCCGCCCAAACAGCATCATCATGGCCCGCCAGCCCTCTGCCTCTGCGGCCTTCAGCACCTGCACCAGAGTGGCGAATGCAGGCGGCGGCGCGTCATGCGCAGGAAGAGGCAGCAGCGCGTGATGTGTACTGAGGGGACATGCGGTGTGAGGCAGCAGCGCTGGGGTGCATGGCGGCGTACAACACGCGCGCCATGGCACGTGATGCTGCCGGCCAATGATGCCCCTTGCCACTGATGCGCCGGCCAAGGATGCCGCCGGCCACTGATCCGCCAGCCAGCTGTGCTGATTCCTTCGTGCGTGGGGCCATGCGTGTGTGTAGGAGGGGTGCATGGTGCATGGTGCATGGTGCATGGTGCATGGTGCATGACGTGGCCGCCGAATGCGCTGACGAGCCGCAAATGTGGACAGGCAGCAGGGCTCAGAGGCAGCAGGGCTCAGAGGCAGAGCTGGTGCCTTGCTGCCAGCCACCGAGCGCGGCCATGTGGGGGTGCTGGTACTAGCAAGAGGCAACGCCTCATGCATACACCTGATGTTCCATGCATTGCCTGACACGTGCACACACACCCATATGCTGCACCCTTGGCCACAGCAGACTCCCCATGCACGGCCACAGACGCAATGTGCGTGAGAGCACACGGAGTTCTGCCTCGCGAGCATTGAGGTACGCCGTGCCGCGCGACGCTGTGCGCGTGTGCAGAGCGCACGCCAGGGGTTGGCAAATGCAGGAGCCACGCCCCACCTCAGGGTAAGTCGTCAGGGGTGTGCAGCCGTGCGTGGTATGGGGGTACACAGGCATGAGGTATGCTCCCATCTGCTGCCGCACGGCCTCTGGGTGCTGCTGCAGCGTGTTGACCAGCTCCGCCTCCTGCTGCATCACCAGATCTGCGAGCGGAGGTGCGCGCATGCACTCATGCGCGCGCCAAAACTCACACAACAAGCGCACACGCGCACGCGCACGCACACATGCGTGGGTGGGTGTGCGAGCATTGCGCTGCAAGCAGGTGTGCACACACAAGGGCAAGAGCTGGCTGTGCAAGCAATGGCCTTGGCCAGGCCAGAGGCCCTCCCCCCCAGCAGGGTCCCTCCTTCCTGCTCCCTACCCCTACCCACCCCCAGCCCACCCTGGCCCAGAGCAGGGCTCCCCCTCCCTGCCACTCCCTGCCTACTGCCTGGCTTTGCCCCAACCTTCCTTGCAAAGCCGCACACCCTCGTCTCGAAAAGGCCTCCTGCGCTCCCTCTGCCCCTCACCCCCCCTGGACTAGCCTCTAGCCTCCTGCACTCTACTAGCCTCCTGCGCTCTACTAGCCTCCTGCGCTCCCCCTGCCCTTCACCCCCCCCGGACTAGCCTGGCCCGGTGCAGGGCTTCCCCTTCCCCTCTCTGTCCTTGCTCCCCCTTGCCTGCTGCCCTCACCTTCCTCGGCGAGGTCGGATGCCCACGCCTCGCTCATGTAAGGCGCGTTGAGCACAGTCTTCTTGACGGCCCACACCACCGTGCCCCGCATGTACCGCTGCAGCGTGGTGTGCTGCATGGCCGGCCGCGTGGCCAGCACCAGCACGTGTGTGCAACCGTCTGCGGAGGCAGCGGCAGAATGATTGGAGAGCAGCCGGTGAGCGCGGGACCCAGGGACTCTGGGTGCAGACACGTGACTGAAGTCTAGCACGTGCCTTGCAGCCGTCGGAAGTATGGGGTGCTGCGACCCAGGCAGCACAACTGAGAAGCAGAGGGGCAGGGCTGCGGGCACAGCGTGTGGCTGAGAGTACTCAGCACAAAGCCCTCATTTGCAGTGCAGATGCGCAATCATGAGCAGGCCTATGCACACACACACACACACCCCACAGGCGCACGTGAGCTCTCAATCCCCACATTTCCTTGCTCAGACAGCCCTTTGGTAAAAGGTACATGCCGCCCAACACATGCACACACAGTCAGGCTTGCTTGCCAATGCTGGCAAGCGCGTACCCTCACTTAAAAGTCACCACAGCACGCATGCAAGCAAACGCATACACACACGCACAAACACACACGCTCAAACACACACACCTGCCAGGGCTGCGCGCACGGGCACCGGCTCAAACACGGCCGCATCCACCAGGCGGTGCCCCCGATGGACGATGGGTGGGCCTGCACGCACGCACAGAGTCCCAGAGGGCGCGCCACAGCCCTAAAAAGCCATCCGCGCAAGCAACGCACGCGCGACTTGCAGCCTGCGCCTATTCAAAGGCTGGCAGTAGGACCTGCTCTGCAGGACCTGGCACCTGTGTCTTGTGGCCATCCATGCCGGCGCCCAGGTGGTGCCGTGGCGACAATTGCCATTGCCAGCCTACATGATCTGAGATCACTGCTGCTGCCACTCTGCCAACTGCCAACTCGCCCAGTACCCATGCACGCATGCTTGCACACACACACACACACACACACACACACACACAAGCATACACGCACACTGCATTTGTGTTGCAATCTAAGAGACCCCTGCAATCATCACCACTGCCCATTCGCGTGGGTGCATCGGTGTGTGCCGGAGGTAAACCCCATTCAGATCTAAGTCAGCCTCGCATCGCCACTGACAGCCCATAGCGCTCTCACCAGACAGTTTGGGCACCGCCGCCGAGGCCTTGATGCACTGCGCCAGGTCCCTGTCGTCCTCAAACTGCTCCAGCAGCAGCGGCTGCAGCTCATCCAGCGAGGAGGCGACCACCTTCAGGGGCACAGGTGACTCGATGACCTGCAGCAGTATGCACACGCACAAGTCCCCACCCGCAGCGGCAGGTACAATGGCATGCACAGCCAGACTAGAGAGTGTGCAGATGTGTACGTGTGTGCGCATGTGCATGCGTACTTGCGTGCATGCGATATGTGTATGCGTATGTGTGTGCGTGTCCGTGTGTATGTGCGCCTGCATGAGTGTACGTGCGAAACAGGCACGGGCGTGCCACAAGCTGTGGCTGCACAGCGTCGGTAACACTTGTCTCCCCAACACAAAGGGGTGCACACGCACCCATACTAGAACCATCTCGCATCCCCACGTGCACGCACACACGCACACGCGTCAACACCCCCCCTAACCCCTCTAGCCAAGCTACCCCTCTTTCTTGCGAGTGCACAGGCGTGACGCCAGCACGCAGGCGCAAGGATGCAGAAACACATCCACAGACAGTGCACAGAGGCTTCTGTACGCTGAGTGCGCTCTTGTACGCACAGATATGCATGCATACATTGTCACTCCCATCCCAACACAACACTCTCATTGCTCCCAGTATTCCCCCACCGCCTGCCAATTCAGGGGCTTGACTCTGCGCGCGACCCAGTCCACGCTCTTTACTCCTCACTCTCACAGCTCTCCCAACATCCACCCACTGCCTGCCAGTTCAGGGGCTTGACTCTGCGCGCGACGCAGTCCACGCTCTTAACTCCTCACTCTCGCAGCTCTCTCAACAATCCACCCACCGCCTGCCAATTCAGGGGCTTGACTCTGCGCATGACCCAGTCCACGAGGTAGTCAAGCTTCATGAAGCCGACACCCCCAGCAGGGCTCAGCAGGGTGCGAGCATCGATGAAGCGCGTGCCCCTGTTGGTTGATCAGAGGTGCATGTCTGTGAAGGTGTGCGCATGTGCATGCCAGTGAACATCAGCGTATAAGGACATGTGGGATACCTTGAAGCGCGCGGTTTGAACCTATGTGTGTATGCATGTGTGTGCGTGTCTGTGAGGGTTTGAACGCACGTGTGAATGCAAGCGTGTGCATGCTCAGGAGGGCGCACGATTTTGTGTGTACCCGCAGACATCAACTTGATGCCTTGTGGGACAGAACTGCGGGGTGGGGGGGTAGATGGAGGGAGCCCTACTGGCGTCCACAGATAGACCCAGGTGCAGGCCCTAACAATAGCCCCAGGCTGCATTTGACGTACATGCAGGGCATAGCTTGGAGGAGCCCTCCACAAGGCCTGCAAAGTTGGTGCTGCTTGCAATGAGGGGCCAACCACGAGGCTGGCCAGGCACTTGTCTACTCACGCCATGCCCTCCCCCCGTCCCCCCCCCGTTGCGGCAATCCATGGATCAAGCTACAAGCCTGAGCACATTGCTCAGGTGCCACCCTCCCACTCACACAAAATCCTCCCCCGTAGGTCCTCAGGCCCTCATCCTCGCCATGCAAGAACACCCAAGCAAGGCTGTGCTGAGGCACTGCCCTCCCACTCACGTCAAGTCCTCCCCATAGATCCTCAGGCCATGGGGCTCTCCAGACAGGAAGTATGTGGCGTTGATGGCACCTGGGGGGGCATGCGCACACATTGGGGGTGCGTGTCAGCGCCTCCACATCCGGTCCAATACTACTCAGTCCCTCGGCACTCTCAATTGCTCGGCAGGCACACTCGACAAACACCCTTGGCAAACACCCTTGACAAATACTCTTGACATACACCCTCGGCAGACGTCATTGGCAGGCATCCTCGGTAGACATCCTCGACACAGAGACACTCTTGGTCCCCCGCCTGACACCCTCTCAGGCTGAGGGGCTCCGGGTCAGCTTTCCATGCTCTGCTTCCCAGCCTGCAGGGGCTGAGTGCAAAGTGCACTGCTTTCCCCCCCACGGAGGCTGAGCGCAAATTGCACTGCTCTCCACCCCCACTGGGCACTCGCACCTGCTGATGCGCCATACACCGCGTCAAAAGAGTTACGGAAGCCCATGGCGTGCAAGGCCATGAGCATGGCACCGCTGATCACGCCCCGCATGCCCCCGCCTGCACATGTGCACACAAGCACACAGTGTTGCTGGGTTCAAGCCCGGCAACCACATCCATGTGTTGGCATGAGGGCTGTGCATCTGTCTGTTGGCAGTAGGGTTGCGCATTTGTGTGTTGGCAGTAGGGCTGCGCATCCATGTGCTGGCAGACGGGCTGGCACCACATGAGCCAGCAGTGCTGCCAGTGCTGCCTGCATGGGTCCAGAGGGTATTATTTCATCAGAGCACAGCAAGCCACGCTCATCTCAGTTGAGTCATCAGGGTTCGTGAGGGGAGGCAGTCACACCAGCAGGGAGTGTTACACCAGCGAATTGCATTTCAATGCACGAGTTGCTTCAGCGATCAACGCGTAAGAGAGCGGGCAGGCCAGGCCAGCGGCAGCAGCAGCACCATCAGCAGCAGCAGCACAGCAGGCCAGGCCAGCAGCAGCAGCAGCAGCAGCAGCAGCACAGCAGGCCAGGCCAGCATCAACAGCGATGGCACGGACAACCAAGTGACCCCTGGTTCCACAATCTGGGTTTCCACGCCTCCTCAGGCCTTCCTCTCTTTGACCCCAGCTGCACCCTCCCTCATTACCCTCTCCCCCTCCATCTGACCTTCTCCCACCTCCCACAACACACAGCGTAGGCCCTTCCTCTCTTTGGCCCCCGCTGCCCCCAGCTCCCTCTCCCCCTCCCTCTATCTGACCTCAGGCCAAGGCTCGGTTCATCCTCCCAGCTTCCCCCCTCCTCTCCTTCACTCAGCCCACAGTGCCGCTGTACACACCCAACACTTCCCCACACCTTCCACAACAAGGCCCAGCTTTGCCGAGTCTGTGCGGCGCTGAGGCATCGACCCCTCCTTGGCGCGCTGGAGGATGAGCTGCAGCACGGGGTGCGCCATGGGATTCTGAGCCAGGTCCTCCGTGCCCACCTCCTCCCAGACATCCTCCGTTTGCACTGTCCCTCTGTACGCGCCTGGGGTGCACACACATAATGGGCACGCGTGCTGTCGATCAAGCAAGCGCACGCACACACACACACGCACGCACGCACGCACACACACATGCACATGCCCACACACACGCACACGCACATGCACGCGCACGCGCACACGCACACGCACACACACATGCACGCAGGGGGCATTGCGTCTACAGGGCCTGGTCCACAAGCTGAACACGGGTCGGACACAACCAGGAGAAGGCTTGGACATCGACTGCCTGCTGAGGGCCTAGGTGTAAAGCGGATCTGCTCAAGAACTTGCAGTAAGATGCCCCAGCGTGCTGCTCCTACAGAGCTGTATAGCATGTGCACACACGTTCACACCTGGAGCTGTGGATGTTGCATGGCTTGGAGGGACCGAGGGCGCTCTGTTCGGTGCTCTGTCGGAAGGTGGTACAGCCTTGCTGTTGATAAGCTTTGCCAGGCCAGGAACCTACAAATGTTAATGGCACCAGAGGCAGCGTTGAGAGACAAGCTTCGAGAAAACAGCCGCAACAAATGGAGGAGGAGAAGATTGATGCTCATTTGGGTCAAGCACCGTCTCCGTACAGGTAGAGACTGACACTACAGTATGTACTGAAGCCTGGAGTGGACTGGTCAAAGCGGGCTAGCTGCACTTTATGTCTGCCTCCGTCTATGTACATTTTTTGCATCATGATCTAAGCACAAGCTGTAGCATGACTTTTTCCCCTTGACAAGTGGACAACACTTGTCAATCCAGGTACCCTAAACAATGGCACTCAGTCTTACGCGCGTGCACCATCGAGGATTGTGAAGTGTTTTTTGCGTGTGAAGTTCAAGAAAAGGGTCTAGACTGCTCGTGTGTATGAGTAGCACTCGTGACAATGCTAAAGTTTGAGCATATGCTGACTAGACAAAGAGCACATAGGGACAATGAGCACTAATGTCAGAGCTCAATCATAATACAGAAGTTAAAAATTCGTAGCACCAATGATACACATTAATGTGCGGAGGCAGACCCAGTCCTTACGATCTCTCAACGCCTACCTGCAGAATGCGCCTATTCAGAGGCAGGTACCCGTTGGTCTGGCTACCATCATCACTGCTACCTCCAGCTCTTGCCACTACCACCAGCCTCTTGTACTTCGTGAGGACAGCTGCCCTGGGCAGGATCGCCTGCATCTAACTAACTAGTATTCTTCAACAAACACATTGTTTGAAGTAATTGTTGAAATAATTTCTATTTTCATGGCGCTGGTTCAATCACCCTGCCTGCCTCCTCACCCTGCCTGCCTCCTCACCCTGCCTGCCTCCTCACGAAGCTATGGAATCAGGCGTAGCTACTCCAGATCAAATTTTTGCTTAAGATTATCGCAAAAAGCTTACTCAGAACAACCAAGGAAAGAGACAAAGTGCGCATCATCGAACAAACAGCGAGATGGCTTGCCAACAACAGCAGCAGCAGCAGCTGAGACAAAGCCGCAGGTGCTTGATTGGAATGTGCAAGTGATGTGTGTGTTTGAGTCGTTGCGTGTGTGTGTGTGTGTGTGTGTGTGTGTGTGTGTGTGTGTGTGTGTGTG
>LFCJ01003579.1_pt1 | contig 11375 bp, 15 predicted proteins | sample 643141 | NCBI WGS metagenome assembly LFCJ01 (sample SAMN03766243, study PRJNA286221) | soda lake metagenome | biome: soda lake; feature: Kulunda steppe; material: water; isolation source: sample B1-Br-g2 brine of Lake Bitter-1 | place: Russia: Kulunda steppe | collected 2010-07 | reverse complement strand
TTGATTTTCTTTCTCAACGGCACAATAGACTGCCATTTCATTTCGGACATTATGGACTATTTTTTGGCTGGCGAAGACCAGCAACAAACCAATCAGCCTAACGATCTGGCTGGCGGTTAACCCTTTTTTAAACTTTAAACTTTTATGCTTTGTTCTCGGTACGCATGGCGGCCTTGCTGGCATTAGGTAAGCCACCTTCAAATTAAGATCGCGTCCTATTAAGATGTGATGATCGCGCCCATCGCGTGATGCCCTAGTGACCACCCTGTCCCTGATGAATTTCCTCCAACATCACAAAGAGCTGATACTTGACCTGTTCCCCAGCCAGCCGGGCAGGATTACATGCTGCAGGCCTCCTCCTGCTTCTGGCATCATCATTCCTAGTGGCTCATTAATGCAAGCATCAGTGCTTGAGAATAAGTATTCTTGCACGTTGCAACTGTGCCAAAGTAAATAAAATGCTTTCTGCAGGATGCGTCAGCCCACACAAATACAACAGGGTCCACTTTCTTTAGATTCTTATACTTCCATATCCCCCTCGATCAATTCCTTTGACTTGATAGAGTGAGAGGCATCACAGAATAAGACAAAAATGACTTCAAAGTTGACATTCCGTGGCTAGCAGCAAAGAGCACAGAACTCAAGAATGCCATCAGCCCCCGACATTTCAAGCACAGAAGAAAAGCAACAAATGAGCTGGGTCAGCACTAAAGGCCAGTAGTTCATGTGCAAGTGCACGCGTCTTGTACAGGGAAGCAAGCGCTAACTGTCCCATTGGAGGACCCCATCAGGCTTTGCACTCATCGAGGAACAGTTTTTTTGGGTCGGCACGCAAGTGGACACGACTGGGCACCATTATTGGGGAAGTCCCAAGAAATAATACTATACAAGCAGGAGGATTGGATGGGTGGCCCTGCCCTTGAATACAACCATGCAGTAGGCTTGAGCCTTCCAGCTGGAAGCGCAGGGGACCAGCCAGGCGCGGGTCTATGCATGGAGCGTTGAATAAGGCATGCCAAGAACCCACATGGGCCAGCCTCCCTCCAGGGGGGGAAAGGAGGTGTGGAAAGGGCGGAATACGGGGGACCAAAAACCATCATAGCTGTCACTTGAGAGTCACTTGAGCAGTATCACTGTGCACATTCGCTTGGCAGATATTTGACAGCTGGGTGGCCCCTCATACTATGGACACTTATTTTTTGAGGGACCACCCTAGTGCACATGGGAGGATGCACCCACTGCAGTCCATAAACAATCATTGTTGAGCGTGCGGCTCGGCGAGTGGCTGACAAGCCCTCCCTTCATGCTTGCCGCACACGGCAGCCTGCTCACTTCTTTACCCCTGCTTGCTCGTGCGCGCGGGTGCTCTGCTGCGGCCCCCCAGGGTGCCCTATTAACGTGCGCGCGCGCTGCGCCGCACTGCACGAGTGTGCGTGGCGCAAGCAGGGAGGCACAGCACAGGGTCGAGCAGCTGCAGCAGCAACTGGCTGTACCTGTGACCGGCCTGCCGGGCGGCTAGCTGCGTGCCCCCAGGCCGATGCCCTCCCAGTTGCCCTGCTGCATCTGCAGCACACCCGCGTCAAACCCCATGCTGCCCTGCAGCCCTCTCCCTGCCGGGTTCGCCCCTGGGGCGCCCAGCATGCTGGGCGGCGGCAGCGACAGCGGGACGTCATCCGAAAACAGGTGCTCCAGGTTCAGCTCGCCCGACTGGCTGACAATGTCGCCGACCGTGGCGCCGCGGCCCACAAGCCCCCCCACCATCCCGCACGGCAGCTGCATTGGCAGCGGCAGTGGCCCGCCCAGGCTGCCCAGCTGCGCCGCAAAGCCAGTCAGCGCCGCTGGCGCAGCAGCTGCATGCGCAACGCCTGGCGCTCCGTGCGCCGCCAGCCCCAGATCATCTGCTGCGCCGCCGCTTCCAGGAGGCGGCGCAGTGTCCATGGGGTCGCTGCCCCCCCCGCCGCCGCCCAGTGCCCCCACCCCAGCAGCGTGCAGCGGCTGCACAGGCACCATGCAGCCCGTGGTAGCACGGCGCAGGGGCGACAGCGGCGGCGCGGACCCTGGTGGGGGCATGCCTGCATGGTGGGCTGCCTGGGGCAGGCTGGCGTGGGCCGACATGCCGCCTGCCTGCGCGAACGGCAGCGGCTGGAAGGGCTCCAGCAGCGGCAGCGGCGGCACCGCGGGGAAGGCGCTGTTGGTGCCGTCGAGGGCCGGCCCCACACCACCCGGCGCAAACGACTGTTGGTGGTGCTGGTGCAGCAGCTGGTGCTGGTGTGTTGCGAACGCGGAGGTGGGGATGGCGGCGCTAGCAGGCGGAGCGCGCGGGGAGCTGCCGCTGCTGTCCCATGTGTAGTTGCGGCGATGGAAGGAGGATGGGCCTGGCAAGGTACCGCTGGGCCGCAGCGGCGGCGGCGGCTGCGTGTGCAGGGCAAGGCTGGCGTGCGGGGCGGCCATGGGCTCTGCACTTGGGCCTGCAGGGAACAGCGCGTTGCCCCCCCAGTCGCGCGGCCCCGGCGGCAGCACATGCCCCTGCTGCTGCGGCGGCTGCGGCAGGCCTGCTGGTGCCGAGCCCTGCAGCTGTGGGCGTGGCTCCACAAGCTCCGCCCCCCCGCCCCTGGCCCTGTTCACAGCAAGCACGCCAGGCTGGCTGTGCAGCAGGGCTGCTGCACGGGTGAGGTCGTCAGAGCCGCCCGCAGACAGCAGCGGTGCCATGGGCTGCGGCGGCAGGCCTGGCTGCCCCCCTGCCTGTACACCGCCGCCACCACTGCCACCAACGCTTGCGCCCATGCCCGCTGCAGCTGCCATAGCCGCCGCCGCACTGGGCAGCATAAGGTTGTGCAGGCGCCAGGGGCGCGAGCCCACACCGTTGCCGCTGCTGCTGAGGGAACTGGAGGAGGCTGTGGCGCTGCTGGTAGCCTGGCCGCATTGGTTGAGGGCGGCGAGGCGCATGATCATGGAGGCGCTGGTGGCAGGGTTGGAGGCATGCGCAGAGGGCGGCGCCAAGGGCAGCTGGAGCAGGGGCGACGTGCTGCCGCTGCCGCAGGTCGACACGCCCTGACTGTCGGAGATGCTGCGCAGCTCCAGCACAGAGCTGGTGGAGTGGCGTGGCCTGGAGGTGGCGAGTGCCGGCAGCTGCTCTGGCTGTGGCGGCGGCGGCGGCGGCTGTGGCGGCGACTGCTGGTGCTGCTGCTGCTGCTGGTGGTGCTGCTGGTGGTGCTGCTGGTGGTGCTGGTGCTGGAGACCCGCCAAGAAGCCCATTTGCGGCGCGCCATGCTGCTGCAGCTGCAGCAAGTGCCGCTGCTTGGCCAGGCTGTGAGAGACGAATATTTTGAGGCCCTCGCGCTCCTGCAGCAGCACCTCTTGGAAGGCGAGCTGCCTTGTGACCTGCCAGGAGCAAGAGCAAACACACAGCGTGCTTTTTCAAGCGCAGATGGAGCTTCTGCCAGAGCATGTGTCGTATGCGAATGGGAACTCAGAGTGTGACCGCATCCGCCATCCACAGCGAGTACAGGTCTAGGTCCTCCTATGCCCTCGACCACACCTAGACACTAGACGCCTGACGGCGCGATCGGGTACTGTGCTTTAGGCCTCAACTCAGCTGTCTGCTTGAGCCCAGGCCCAACCTGGAGCAGCTGACCCTGTTCCAAGAGTGAGGAACACATGGCGCTGCTTTAGCCAACTGCCCCACAACACCCTGCGCCGCGCGGGCGCTGCCTGCGACGGACCAAATACCGCACCTGGCTCTTGAGCGACGATGCTTGGTTTCTGCGCTGGTGCATGGTGCGCACGAGCTCCTCCCGCTGCAACAAATGGTGCTGGGCGTCCTGCCTGGCTTTCTGCGTGGATACAGGGTGAGGAGGGTGCGCTTGAGCAGCCATTGAGTCAGGCGCACGAGGCATCGTGAGAGCACACGCGCACACACTAGGGATAGAGGATTTGCCTGTTTTGAAATTGCAGTGAACAAATGATTGGTAAAATTCAAAATATGTGAAATGATTTGAATATGTCTTTGCCTGTGACTTCGAAAAGAGGGGGAGGAGGGGGAAGGCATGAATTGACACCAGCCACCCCTGCCCCCCCCCCCTGATTCCACACACAAACATTCAATCAAAATGTTTGATTCTATGTGCTTAACTCTGGACCACTTAAAAGGTGCTATCCAGAGCAAAGCAGGTGCATCACAGGGCCCATTTTGGGAGGGTCTTGTAAGTGTCCGAACGAGTTAATCTTTATGAGAACGGCGAATGATATGATTAAATTCCATGATTAAAGATTCGAATGGGGGAATCCTCCATCTATGGTGCACACATGTGTGATTAGCCTTGTGGCCAGGTGCACAAATTCAAACTGCAGTGCGCACACACACATGAGCAGCCACGCACAACTACACCCACCTGCACGTGCGCGTATACCCACACACACTTCGACACACCACTAAAGATTAAGAAGTGCCAAGACTTGTGCCCCTCCCTCCCTGCCTCCTTCCTTTCCATCGCTCTAACCTTTGGAGTGGGACCAAGTGCCACTAAATACATCCATTGTAACGCTGACAGCTGCTTTTAGGTCATGGATGGGCTCAAACCAAAGCGCTCCCAAAGTTCCGCAACCCCAAACGCACTTTTATGGATTCCGTGGTCTCCGCAATCTGCCGCTCCAGATCAGCCACATAATTCAACTTTTTCATGCGGGATCGGTGGGCGCTCTGTAAGGTGGACACATATAGACATGGGCTTAGCTTGGACTTGTGCGATACAACCACAGAGCAGGTGTGGGAGGGCGCGTGGGTGTTCAGGACAGCGGGTCTTCCTCATGTCTGCAAGCTTGAACATGTTATGCCCCGGACCTACCAAAACGCCTAAAAACGCCTAAAGTCTTTTAAAAGGTAAACCACCACAAATTGAACGGTCTGCCTAGCGGCAAGGAAGCTTGCACTTGAGAAACAGGCACCAGAAGAAGAGCCCCTTTCCTGCCTGAGCTGAATACCTCACACCATTTGTGCGCACAGGTGCCTTACATCCATGCGGTCGTGCGTTGAAGACTGGGAGATTCAGTGTCACGAGCGCATGCAAGACAGATTGCTCAATCGGAAAGCTTTATGACTGAAGGAGTTTTCTTGTAAATCCTTGTAAACCCCTTGCAATCGGACAACACAAGCCCTGACAGCTTAAGCAGGCAGACATGCTGTGCTCACTGGAAGGACGCACGCGCACCTCGCGATTGGCCAATATCCTCTTAATCCTTTTCTCCTCTGCTGTGAGTGTCGTTGTACTTGAATTGGCACGGCCCTTGGAGGAGTTGGATGGGGCAGTATCAGGCGTGCTGCTCCGAGCACGGCTAGAGGCAGCAGGGCTTTTGCGCGTCTTTTTGGTGCACATGAGGAGGGAAGGGGGGACAAGCGAGGCATTCATAGACGTGTCCCCCATCTGTCCTTCCATGGAGGCCTGCAGGTGCGCCGGAGGGGGGTTCGAGGACCATCTTTGCGTTCAGACATGGACCCAAACAAATAGGTGAAGACCAGGGTTTGTATTCTCCATTATCATCTCGAGCCTGTTCATCCATGTCCAACACGCTTCCAGTGTGCTAACATCTGTCATGCCAGCTCGGGTGAATGCCAGTGCAGGTGGAAAGACTTGACTGCAAAAGGAGAGGGGCATGACATACAGCTTGCATCTATCTGTCAACCAGTTGCACACGCACAAAAACCGTTTACCCCAATCTTATAAAAATTTACCTGGCTCGTGGGCACAGGTCTGCTGGTGGGCAAGGAGAGGAGTGGGGGGGAGGAAGTGGGCTGGAAGGAGGAGGGCCCGGTGAAAGGAATAGGGGCAGGGGCTGGGGGAGCGGCAATGGAAGGAGGGAGAGCCCCCACATTCCCTATCACCGGATCTTCATCGCCAAACAACGAGAGGAGCTCGTCTGGAAAAGGTGCACGGAAACAGGGGTCAGGGGAAAGGCATTTTGTCAGGGAGGGAATGCAAGTATTGCACAAGTATTGCAAGCACGGCCCACGCGTGCTCCTGTACCTGAAAATAGATCGTCCAAGTCGTTGGCTAAGCCCACTCCGGCAGGAATGGGAGGAGCAGGGAGAGGCTGTAGCAGACCCGGTATCCCTTGCCTCTCCGCCAACGATGGAACATCTGGGGGCCGGCTTCCACTTAAGTCGAATTGCTGCAGCGCGGAGGTGTCGCTAAGAGACTTTTGATGCGAGCCCTGCCTCCTCATTGTTTAAAGCGAGCGCAGCCTTCGCTCCACGCATGCAGCTAGCTCTACTTTATAAAAATCATGTTTCATTGAAGTTACTTGCGCATCACAGCTTCATCACAAGATGAAAACCAGGTTTTTCCCATGAATGGCATTTGCTTACTTGCACAATTTACACCTATAAAGTACTTTATAAGCTATTGTATTCGTATGGATCTAGGAGCTTGATTCAAAGCTAAATTCTTAGCTTGTTGCTATATCCTACGTGTGTTGAAGCCTTGGCAACGGGTACACTTGTGCCCAACCACATGGAAGGGAACACGGCTGTGTGCCAAACAGTTGTTACACAGGATGTCCACCTGCATTTGCACGTGCATCGCTTTACCTGAGTTGCACTTTTGGAGAAGGACACATGCGTGTGCTGCATGCAGTTTCAGACTGCCCCCCCCCCTCTGCCCACTAGCACAGATCAAGTGACTGGATCTGTGCTCAACATGAACATGAGGCACTTGTGTGTCCTTCACCTCCTCAGAAGCCCCCCCCACACCCTAAAACCCCATTCCTATTTTGTAGGATAACATGTGCAAGGCGCCAAGCCAAACATCTAGTAACAAACTACGTAAGTGCATCAGCTGCCCTCGATCGCCATGGCTCACTAACCCTAAGCTACGTGGCCTCACCAGCATGTTCTGGTACTCAGGAGGCATGGGCGTGTTCTCCACTGCCAATTCCATGCTGCTCCACACTCGCTCCATGCTAGCTTCGCTTAGGTAATTTTTATTGCAGGTTGGGCACACGTACATGGCATGCTGCTGCAAGCTGTGCAGGCAGTTCTGCAGAGGTGTAGCACGCGTGCAGCAGCGATGCAATCTGTCATTGGCAAAGCAGCTCAGAGCTCATAAACCGTGAGCTCTTGATTCTAGGGGCGATGCAGTGCCTGGATGAGCCACAGGAATTTTGGAGACCACGCAGCTTGAGCTGGCCATATCCATACCACACGAGCAATCAGTGCATGCTGGAACCTGCACCTGCTTGCTCTCAGCATTGCTTGGGTGTTGTTAGGCATTGCAGAGCTGGATGGGTTAGTGCTGCGCAATTTAAGCTGGGGCTACAAATCCAGGCATGCGGATTGGGCAAAGGAACCAGCTCTGCTGCATGCTCAAACCTGCCCGCATGCGCACAGTATGGTCAAGCCCGGGTGCTGGGACGTACTTTACTGCCAGCCTGCAGCAATGTCACCTACCTGGTGGATGGTGTGACCACAGGGCAACACGCAGATGGGTTTCACGCTGTCAAAAAGGTACTCAAAACACTGCAATAGCAACACAGCACAGCACAGCAGGAGTGTTCATTTATGTGCATTCGTATCTGCTCGTGTGCGTTTCTACATGTGTACAGATCCACACAGCAGCTTACTCAAGCTTGTGAATAGATTTCAGTCAAAATGTGCACATTGCAAGGAGCAAAGCAAAGAGGCAAGCAGAGAAGATTACAATTGATACATTAACGGCACCTTCAATCACAGTGGCAAATTACAATGCTAAAGAGCAAGTCAAGGACTAGAAGCCTCTCATTCAACAAGTGTGTTCACGTGTCTGATATGTAGAACAGCAGCTGAGGGACATTACGGTTGTAAACCAACAGTCTAGGGCTATGCCTGGCGCAAGCCCAAAACAAATGGTGCTGGCAGGAAGCATTGAAGGAGGGGTAGCGTGTAGCGCTCGCTACCTACCACTGGGCAGTTGTTGTGCATCTGCGGACACACATGATCCAACGATTCAGGGTTTTGCCAACAGAGATGCGAAAGTAGTGAAACATTTGTTCTGATAACCAGTTTGGATTGTCCAGGCAAAGAACTGGATAGAGAGCAACAATGCGCATGCAGCTTCATGTTGCTAAAATGCAGCTGCTGTTCAACATGCTAGGTCCAATGAAATGCGCAGGAACTTACAAACAAAAGCCAGGCAAGTCCAGCGGGTCAGCTAATTATTCATAGATGTTGCCATGTGGCTGACACTGCGACTGCATTCTCGAGTCCTTCTGGCACTCACGCTGTTCTGTACGCACACGTGCGTGTCCTGCAGCTGGATCGCGTAGCAGCAGTTGCAGGTATCACCTGCATTTAGCAAATACCCATCAAGTTCAGCATTGGAAACAACGCCGTGGTGTTTCACACCAGAGAATGTGTGGGGTATGTATGGTTTCCTACCAAGGATGTAAACAGCCAATTTCTCAATTTTTTTGCTATGGACAAAATGGCTTAGATTCGCACTGCGGGCTTGAAAAAGACCCTTTCAAGTACAATTAAATTCGAGAATACAAGGGGGGGCTGGCAGCCACAACCCCACTCAGGGACGCTCTCCTGTTCTGTTTCGCTGCGTTTTTTCATCAATCACAATGGAAAATTCATTTCATTAAATGCAGTTCTACACTAATCCTCATCACTGACATTCCCCCAAATGCTGGACCCCTCCTCCTCCCCCTCCTCCACCTCTGAGAGCATCACCCTGGGCTGGGCCTTGTCCTGCTACTCTTGGGACTGTCTGCGCTTGGCCAAGCGCAGGTTGCTGTACATCCACACCAAGCCAGTGGCATGCTTGGTGGTCAGGTGGTTGCGTGCAGTGCAACTTGAACACCCCCTCAGCCCTGGTCCCATTTGTCCACTCAGTCACAAGAAGGGTAAGCTGGTCCTGTTAAGGGACCTAGGGCCTTAGATGGAGGCATTTCATATTGTCTGGCCATGTTGGTCCGTTGGAGGGCGGTTGGGGGGGGGTAGTTGGGCTTTCCCAGACCCCCCTTGCTCAGCTTCTAATTTTGCCAGTTCAAAGTTTAATACGTAAAATACCAAATTTCTCTTGTATTTTGACGCTGTGAAGTCTGGCGCTGTTTACATCCCTGTTTCTACAGCACAGCAAGAGAAGAGCAGTCACAGGAGAAGGCCAACGCAGCAAACCAGAGAGACATAGGAACAAGGCACATCAGCTTTCCACTTGCGTATGCTCACAGCTTCCTCCGAGACATTCTGCTCCAGTGCAATTTTTTTTACTCACAATGAAAGTAGTTCTCCCGTCCGCCCACTCGACATATCCCGCAGGCGTCACAATGAAATTGGCGCTTGTTAGTGTCATCGTCTGTATGTTATGCATCATGCCAAGCCTCATTAGTCCTGTGTTGGCGGTAATGCTTGCATCAGGCAGGATAAACAAGGCACATGCACGCTTGTCTTTCCATCACACTCAGGTTCCTCAGAGCGGCAAGAGCAGCACATTAAACAGCATGTATGTGAGAGAGCTGCACTGGTGAAGCAAGCGTCTGATGGACCCAGCATTGCACGGCAGAGCATGATTGATGACGCGCTTTCAGGCTGGAGGGGGCTGTGCATACTGATGCATGCATGCCTCAACGCACTCACCAAAAAAATTGCATTGCAGGCATGCGTACTCCCCAAAAGCAACCCCACAGGCCACGCAAGTCCTGCCCGTCGGCTGCCTGGTGTCACACAGCTGCCAAGCAAGAGCAAGGATTGCAGAACAGTGAGATGGGCTGGCTGAAGAGTGAAGAACGTGTTGCGCCACCAAAAAAATGAAGCATGGGCTGCCAAGCTACCGAGCACATGTGCATGCACCCCTCAGACAGATGCCAGGCCCGCAGCGGCAAAAATGGGTCCTCCAGCAGGCTTGGCATTTTTATGAACATTCAGTATCCTGGGCTAGGGATATCCACATCGTGCCGATACATTGTTGCAGGAAGGTAAACTGATGGCCACATAGGCAGTACTGATACATCTGTGATTGTGGTGATGGGAAGTTGGTATGTTAGTTGGTTGTGCCCCCGTCAACATATCAAGCTTGACACTCACTGCACAGACGACCTCCTTTACCGCCTTCCTGTCCAAAGTATGCATCTTGGCTGGGTCCTGCACATTGGACGGGCAAAAGCCACGTTGAGCTTGAATCATGAGTTTTGAGCTCCAGCGCAAGGACATGCCCGCCCTTGTTTCTCCACTTGTCCCAAACTGCAGTGGAAGCACTGATGCCATGTCTTTGATGTGTAAAGCTATGTCTCCTTTCCTCAGGCAGCGGGACCTCAGGGACGATGTCTAGCAGGCCAAAGGAGCATGTCTTGAAACCTTGAACCTACTTGTTCATTGTCATGCCTCTCAGCATTATGACAGTGCCTGTAGAAAAAGATAAGAGGAGCGCAGCAAAGAGAGTATATCAATATGCATAACAGCCATACGGGGACAATGTATGTCCTGAAATGCTAAATTGCGCCAATCAACGAGTGCTGCTTAAATTGCAGAGAGGCAGATCGCTTAAATAGATGCACTGTGCATTCACTTGTGCGAAAACTGGAAACATGACAGAGCCTGCAGCTTACATGCGAAAGGTCAACTTAAAACGTACCTGCACCAGTAGATACCGCCACAGCAGGGTGCCACCAATTTGCATCTCCGCCTGTAGTGCATGCACCCGTGCTGGAACTTCCCTCTTCGTTCCCTCTCCAGAAGATGCCTTTCTTCATCCGTCAACTGCTGCAGTGGCTTCTCAGACTCATCATCGTGCTCAGAGGCACTCTCATACTCTGAAGACGAGGTCTGGTCCACCTCCATGACCACTTCGCCCTAATCAGAGCATGAAAGATTTTTTTTACATCACAAGCCGCTCTTGTATCTTGTTGTCGGTTTTCACACCATTTACCATACTCATTTTTCGAGTGATACACTTTCTAAACAATGCGATGAGAATCTAAGAGCTGGAGCTGACGCATGGGAGTTGAAGAACTACTTCAGCCCACTGGGCATCCCAGTTGGAATCCTCTTAGCAGTTTGATTTGATTAAATACCACATAATTTATCTGTGCTGCCTGCCGCACCCTCCCACTTGGTGATGCTTCGCCCCTTGCAGTGGATCCAGTGGAGGAGCTCACGTCAGACCAAACCAGACAGGGTCAAAAGAAGTTCAGGAGTTATAAATAAGGAAAGTTTACCAAGGAGGAGAGGAAGGTCCAATTGCATGCGCACACACGAACAAAAAAGACAGCTGAGATTGATCAAATTGGCACACAAGCGCGCGCGCACACACACACACACACACACACACACACACACACACACACACACACACACACACACTCAAACGCACACAAACACTAACTCACACGCACGCACACGCGCA
>LFCJ01003577.1_pt1 | contig 11381 bp, 12 predicted proteins | sample 643141 | NCBI WGS metagenome assembly LFCJ01 (sample SAMN03766243, study PRJNA286221) | soda lake metagenome | biome: soda lake; feature: Kulunda steppe; material: water; isolation source: sample B1-Br-g2 brine of Lake Bitter-1 | place: Russia: Kulunda steppe | collected 2010-07 | reverse complement strand
TGTGTGTGTGTGTGTGTGTGTGTGTGTGTGTGTGTGTGTGTGTGTGTGTGTGTGTGTGTGTGTGTGTGTGTGTGTGTGTGTGTGTGTGTGTGTGTGTGTGTGCACGTGCGCAAGCTTGAATGTGCTGTGCTGGTGTGTGCATGCAAACAGGGTGCAGTTCTCACTTGCTTCCAAGAAAGTGTGGAGGCTTCATCCAAGGACTGCAGCAAAGAAGCGGATGTGGGCTGCTCTTCATCCTGCTCCTGCTCCCTGCTAAAAAGAGACTTGATTTTTTCCATAAAATTCTCAAGTTAATATGAATTAAAAGAATTCGCTTCGTCTAGTGGTTGAGTTCGAGCCCGTTCGAACCAAGAATTTATTACCAAATTCTTCCTGACATGCAGCTCAGGCTCCAGCAGGGCACAGCCCTGCAGGGCAACAGAGCTCAAATGTTAGGGAACAAAAGCGTTTACAGCTCACGCTGTGATGCGCATCCAAGAAGATGGAGCCGTTCAGTCAAGATTCGCGTGCCTTCAGGTGTGCATGAAACGCTCACGCAGCTCAGCGGCTGTCGCCTGTATACTGAGCGCCTATGATTCAGCACCCAGCCTGGCCGCTGACCCCTCCTTCACTCCTTCCCTGACCCTGCAGCTTCTTCTGGGGGTGGTCCCATGGAGGGCAAAGCATCGGCGCAGCGCTGGATTGACAACTGGTGAGGCCTTTTTTGTGCCAATGCGCGCATGTAAGATGCGAGCCGCAATGGCTAATCCAGCCAGCCCAGCTCAAACAAGCTCATGAGCTCTGCTAAAGAGCCTAACCCTCCTCTCACTGACACGCAGGAGAATAAGGCAAAAATTGAAGCCGCTGTACTCCGGGGCCTTCAATGCACAGCCGAGAGCAGGGACCGCTGCGAGTCAGAGTGAGGTTGGCACCTACCTCCAGATGTGGGCTGGACTCGGTGCGTCTTCCCTCCTCACATCTTGAAATTTTTGCTGTGCTCTCATCCCTGTTCAACACGGGTCTGCTAGGCTATTGTCTGGGCACAGGTGAAGAAAAGCTACTCAAATTGTTGACTGGCAGCACAGGTCTGGGAAAGCTCCTTGTCATTGTGAAGTTTTGGGCATCCTTGTGCAAGTCACCCTTAGTGCAACTGATCCTAAAGACCAACCAGGAATGTTGGACATATTTTTGCCATGCACGCACATCAAAGTTGCATTTGCCAGCAAGGTAGCACACATGCGGGCACGCATAGCAACCTAGCACACTGGCACAGTGCAAGCAAGGCTTGCAAATTTCTCTTGTCACTCATTCATACATGTGCCGCTGCCTGTCGTTGGCGAGGCGTGCGCTGGCCTCAGCTTGCTCTTCCTTGTTGTTTGCACAAACAGGTACAATGTACGTAGCAGACGTGGCCATCAAGACAGCCCTACAGTCTGCGGGCATCAGCTTCCCAGGTCCCCTGGTGGGCATGTTTGGTGTGGTCATGCTGCTGCTTGCGGTTGGCGACCAGACAGCAGAGAAGGTGCTGGCCTGGTTTGGGCCAAGCCTGCAGTGGATTGCCAAGTGGCTCCCCCTGTTCTACGTTGCCTCGCTCGTGACGCTGCCCCTTAACTTGTCAGGCATCGCAGGTGGGTAACTTGTGCTCCTGAAAGCAAGTCCTCTTGCAGCAAGCCTCTGTCACACAGGCGCACATGTTCATTTGCCTCAGCCGGTGCGCTCACTCTGTGACCTGCCGCCGGGGCCTTAACTCCTTGCTGCTTAGGGAGTCACCTCCCGGGGAATGGTGGTTGCTGCACATGTGCCATTGTTGGCTGGCACACTGAGCAGAGACCTGTGCACCTCTCCCTCAGGTGACCAGCTCGGGAAGATCCTCATCATTTTGTGCGTGGGCATGGTGGGCACCCTAATCTTCACCGCACAGGCAGCTGTCAGCATCCGTTCCATCGTCAAGACTGAAAACAAGGAGGTGCGCTGAGGGATGAAGCAAGCTCTTGGTTCCTGCCGGTGCGCCGGAAGGCTCTGGCTGCACCGTACACCCCCCAACCCCTCCATAGGCTTCAGTCAAAGCGCCTTGGTTCACTTTTTTCCTCACGGTAGTCTGTTCCAGTTGCGTGGGCGCTAGCCCTGGAATGTGCGTTGATTGCTCATTGCTTCCTGCGTGTGCGGCCATTAACGAGTCGGACTAGGGGCCTGTGTGTGGACCAGGCTACCAGGAAAAGAACAGGTTGAGGGTGGGCAGTGGTCGCAGCAGGACACAGGTGCCTACTTCACTTGCTGCGCTTCTTCGTGCCCTTTTGAATTTATGACCAAAATCGTAGCCCGTCATCACTCAAGCATTGTGTAGACATCGACTTGGCCACGCCGCCAGCTGTTCATCCTGTTCAAGCATGGTTGGTCGTTTTTTGTTTACTTCGACTTACAAGCCTAATTCTGGAGGAAATCTTTTGCACAAGAAGTGCTCCCCCTTACTGACTAGTGTTCTCAGATGGTATGCAAGACCCTCAAATGCCAATGCCGTCCACTTGAGCGGTTGGCAGCGTGGAAGAAGCCTGTCAATTGTCTGAATGATAAAAGAAAAATGGCAATGAAAGTGAGCGTCAGACGTTCTGCTATCATAGGCATTGGCTTATTGCTCCACCTCCACCTCCTAAACATTCTTGTCCCATTCTGTGTGTCTCCTTTAACACGGTGAAAATAAGCACAAGATCATCGTCTGCAGCTTTGCTAAGCGCTCAGGGGAAGCAATCACAGCTGCAGGAAAGCCCCTCCCCCCCCGCCCCGGTTTGAAGTGCCCCAAACACTCGCTGTCCGTGACTCCCAGGTGAGCAAGGCCAAGCCCGCATCTCCGTTCCTGCCATCCCACTGGATTGCATGGGGCGCTGTAGCGGTGACCTCCTTGATAGCAACAGTGGCCGCGCCCTCTACCTTGGGGCCCCAGATGGCTCTGCCTTTCAACCTGGCGGCAACGCTGCTCGGCTTCCTGTTAGGGAATGTGATGCCTAAGGGGGTGCAGGTGAGGCTCGAGCGTGCCTGCGTGCGTTGTGCGAGCAGTGCAGGGCAATAAAGTTTTCTCTTGCTCAAGGCTGGTGTGGCTCCATTTTGCTGCCACTCATGTCTCTGTGTGCCCATCCGTGCACAAGGCCCGCAGCACCAAGCCTCCACACCCCTCCGTATGCCTGTCCCTTGATGGTGTAGTGCGTGGATGGATCGTGGTTGGATTCCGCGCCTAGCGTTCACAAGAAGGCCAAATGCGCCTGGTCTGTGCCACCCTCTGATAAAGACACTGCGCTCATCATAAGTCTTGCAGAAGAATGGTGTGCAGCCTTGACTGGCGTCCACTCCGACCAACCCTTTTACCCCCCCCTGCACTACAGGCGGTGCTGCATCCAGTGGTGATGTGCGCATTGGTGGCCAACGCCGGCGCCGCGCTCCATGGCAACCTCATGAACATCAGCTACGAGGCCGCACAGAAAGTCTACTACAGCAAGGTAGGGGTACGCATGGCTGGTATGCTCCTCTCCAGTCCTGTTTTGGAGGTGGGATGGTGATCCCACCCAGCGCTGCAACAGCGAGGCATTTGCGTTGGGGTCCTGCAAGGCTTCAGCTGCCCCCACTGCAGCCGCCTCCCCCTCCAGTCTGCCTGCAAGCCATTCTTTCTTAGCACTGCACCTCACCTTCGTTTAAGCACAGCGCCCGCTCTGCAAGAGGTCACCAACAAGGTGTTGCCCTAGAAAACGCATTCGGTCCGCTGGGTCAGCTTTTGCGGTCGCCTCCCTGTCGTGGGCAAGCCAGCCCACGCGTTTTTGTGAGCCGAGCCGCACGCAACCAATGCGGGATGCTCCTGCCCTGTCAGCCATGAGCTGCCTGTCTGCCAAGAGCCTGTCAGCAATGAGCCGCCGCACCCCCACAGCAGAGCAGCACCCAAGCTGCTCAACCACACTGCCTGGCGCAAGGGCCTCATCCACACTGCTTGCCTGGAGGGCAGCACAAAGCAGCTGCAGCGCACCCTGCTCCTCCAGACATCGCCGCCCAAAGCGCGCAACCCTTGCGTCATGCCCCTCCTGCAGCCTGGCACGACCAAGGTAGCCTCGCTCACGCGCGCCCCATCTTTTTTTTGTGCCGCCGTGCTTGCACGACCTTGCAGTCAGCAGCGGCTATGGGCGCAGGCGACCTGCTCATGAGCTTCCTAGGTGTGGTCATCATCTCCATGGGCTTCCGCATCTACCAGCAGCGAGAGACAATGAAGCGCCACGCGCCCGAGATCCTGGGCGCCACCCTGCTGTCCTCCCTGTTCTCCTTCTTCTCCACTGCCATGGCCGCAAAAGCCCTGGGCCTGCAAGCAGGTGCGCAGCCGCGCAGATGCGCACGTGCCGATTGCCCCAGGCGTGCTGGCGCACGTGCGCGCAAGTGTTCCCACGGCGGATGGTGGATCGGCCCCGGATCATAACCCCCCCCTCCCTGGTATGATGAGCCATTGCGGCCCAACAGGGCTGCCTGCATGCCAACAAAGCTGCGCGGCAGCTGCACCTCAGCCTGCCCCTGACCGCTGCTGGAGATGCTGATGAAGGTGTAAATTTGTAGACCTGGCGTGCCATGATGCAGTGCGAGGCACATGGCGCGCCCTCAACTGTTATGCAACATTGACGCTTCAACTCTTGCCTCTGGCGCTGCTGCTGTTGCTGCTGCAGACCTGGCCCGGGCGTGCGTGCCGCGGAGCGTGACTGTGGCTCTTGCACTGCCCATCAGCGCGCAGTTGGATGCTCCAGCTGCCATCACTGCCGCAGTGGTCCTGACTCAGGTGTGTGCAGAGGAGTGCGCACAGCAGGTAGACAAACGCGTTAACGCGTTAACGCGAAATGCACATCCACGCAAGCTGCTGCACATCTCGCACGCCTAGGGCGCTTGATGTCTCTAATTCAATCCACTAGGAAACCCAATGCAATGCAAGTCCACAAAGCCCACGCACCATTGTGCTCGTTCCTGCATTCTGCCTGGCGCGCCATTTTCAGCTGAGGCTGGCCGGGTTCTTCGCTCCTGTCAGAGGAGCAGGGCAGTGTTGTGCTCTTTGTCATCCTCCCAGCGCTTCTGTCCCGCCTCTGCCCCGCCGCAGGGTATGCTCGGGGCTAACTTTGGGCCCAGCATCATGACTGCTTTGGGCTACAAGGACACCATCTCGCGCGGCTTGGCGGCAGCTGCCACGGCCGGTGGCCTAGGCACTGCGTCCTTGACCAGCAAGGAGCCTGAGGCTCTGCCCTTTTGTGCCCTCTCTTACTCCATGGTGCGCGCGGAGCGGGTTGGCGGCCGCTCTTCGCCCACGGTGTCTGTTTGCTGCCCTTGCAATGTCTGCAATGTCACGTGCTTAAGCCGACCTAGCCCAGTCTCCCCTTTCTACTTGGAGGCACCATGCTTCAGTTGCATGTCTGCATCTTGTGTTCACGGACAATTGCCCAGCGCCCACAGCAGATGTCTGGCATGCTGCAGGCAGAGAATTGTGCTTGCTTGCACTTTGCAATTGCCTGGCCTTTTGCTCCACGCACATCTACACCTCGAGCCAAGACGCCAAATCACGAGTTTGCTTGGATTGTGCCCGTCCACAGGTGGGCGTCATTTCAACCTTCCTTGCCACCATCCCTGCAGTACGAGATGCACTGATTGCAATCATTATGTGAGCTCTTCGGACCATCCGCGCTTGTGACCCTACCCGGGCCCCTCCCTTGCTGAAAAGTTGACTGTTTGCGCCTTATGCTGTGTCACAGCTTGGGAGAGGCGTATAAGCAAGCAACACGCAATACTGAGGTGCCAAGGTGCTGAGCATCATGCCATGACTGAGCGAGCCATGCCAATGCAATCTTGGCATTACCTGAGTGCTATGCGCCAGTGCTCACTTTAGCCTACTCTGCTAGTGCTCGCTTGCGCTCATATTATCAGCTAGAGTCAATAGCACGCTGCAACCTGTGTTCAATTATTTCTTTCATTTGATCTGTGTTATAATTTCCATGTAGCTGTCCCTTGCCATGTGCATTTCAAAATTACTTGCCTTGATTGACTTGGCTTGTGCGTAATTCTAGGTGATCGCCTAAAACTAAGCAGTACAAGACAGGCATGTTCATCTTATGGGTGCTTGCACAGCCTCCTGACACTTATTCACCCAAAACTGTCTAGCTCTGTTTCATGTAGGGCTCATGAGGATGTGATAAATGCAAGTCTGCTGCTAACATTGAGTCAGATAGCTTTGGCACGTTTCCTTCAGCATTTTTTCGCAACATCAGACAGGGCCTTATCATGGCCAGATCACTGTTATGTATGTGCACGAGACAACAATGTGGATCACCCAACTAGTCCACTATTTATGCAACTGGAATTTGCAACCAGAACCAACGACAAGTATCATATATATACAACTTGTTGAATAGCTAGAGAAGCAAGGTGGAGAGATACAAAGCTAGCCTAGTAGGCACAATTAAATAGCTGGCGTGCACAAAAATGGCTACCATATTGTGACATCATGATGAGATGATCTTTATTCTTCACAAAAGTAGGCGAGTGGCCTTTGTGACTGCTCGATATGGAAAGGCAGTTGCCCCCCACTGACGATCCTCTACCTACTACTAGTAGGTACCTACTACTAGAAGTAGTTCAATGGTGGGATTTTGCTTATGGCTTGCACCAGATGTGTAACTTATAATTTGAATGGTATGATCATTGCAACGAGAGGTTACAATTGCTTACCAGTGTTAGCCGCGAGGGGCCATAACTTATGGGTTGGGTGCAAGAATAGGTTGGATCTTGAAGGGTTGGGTGCAAGGATAGGTTGGATCAGGTTACATAGCTGTATCCGCCGAACGAGGGCAGCTTAGCTGAAGCCTAAAAGGCCTGAAACCAAAACAAAAATTAAAATAGCGCTCATAGCAGAAGAAAGGTAGTGTCTGAAATCCAGATGGTGAATTTTGGTGAATAGCAACACTGAAAAGTGGAAGACGCTCAAAAGTGGTTCACAAGCACGCAAGGGCAAGATCAAGGCAGAGGATCTGAAGAGATCACAAAGAGCAAGGCTCGCTGACTTGCTACTTCAACCAACCAGCCGCCGGAGTGCTCGCAAGTTTGCGAGCCAGTCCACAAGCTCGATCTTTAAAGTTGTCTGGTCTTGATGGATCTCCATGATGGTCCCGTGAGATACTCTGTCCCCCTTTTTGTCCCTCTTGTACATGGAACCACTCCTCAGGTGGCTTCTAGTCGGAGGACGTGGGTATAGCCATGCCTGCCTCAAAGGTACCAGTGTTGAAAGCCTAGTGAGCCACACCATACCTGAAACTGATAAAATTAGCAATGGCTCATTTGCAGACAACCTCCTATGCTTAACTCAAAGGCTTTGCAATCTTCACATACAAGCTGACGAACTTTCAAGATATGCAGATTGGGCAGCCCTCCAAGTGTCAGGAAAGAAAAGTAACAGGTATTCTACATAAAGCCAAGCAGACGTATCCAAGGCAACATATAAAACCCAGCTAAAAAAGAAGGTATTTGTTCACGGGCAGCATGCTCAATTCATAAGAGACACAGACCCCTTAAAATAAGAAAAGAAAACTTTTCTTGAAGAAAGAAAAGAAAAACTACGCAAGCAGCAAAAAGCTCCTCACATCAATTAAGGAAGAGGGGCCACTTGGAAGGAATTGCCCCTTCACCAGAAAAGAAAACGGGGGGTCAGTGAGGATCGGGAGGGTTGCGAGCAGACAAGCTAGCAGACCTCTCCTGATTGGTTCGAAGGTGGGGAGAATGCTCAAGAGAATGTCTGGTAATACTTAGGCACCACACTCGCCATGAGCCTTAGTTGGAGCTACGAGCACAAATGTATGACAGATGACCTTACTCATAAACTCAACGCCTTAAATAAATCATATGCATCCACATCCCAAATGTATTATAAGTACCGCCATCATACCAAACCTAGCTTACTCCTTCCCTGTGGTACCATGCACTTCTAATCTGAAAACATATGGGACCCAAAAATAGGACATTGTGTGAAGAAAAAAGTTTGGTATGGACAGGACCAACCCCTCCACAGCTATCATCATAGAACACACAGTCATTTGGACTAGGATGCCCTTCTGTGAGTGTGGAATATCAGACGCGCTGTGCAGAGGCCTTGATTTACTGCCTAAATTGCAACTCCAAGAAATGCAAAAATTACAGACGCCTCAGCTCAAACAAATTAAAAGCCTAAATTGGATAGCTGATGCACTTATTGTAGCCGACAAAACCTCTTCGCTGCCCATGCGGGGTAAAAAACGGAGCTCCATTTTGATACCGCGCTTGCCGATCGATAGGAATATGTATTGTTACATGCGGAGACTATTGGACCACAGTCTGAGAGTACGCCAATTGCTGAGCATACAAACATCAAAACTACACATCTTACTAGACAACTATGAGGATTTCACGAACAAGCTTGACAAAATATCGTCTTATTTCTCAAGGAAATTCTGTTGATTTTCAGAAACTTGATAGTGAGCATAGTTGGTACACTCAAATCTCTAGGAGTACTCCTTACTAGCAAACAGCGTTACAGAATTATTCCAAGGGTATAAGAATAGCCATGTCATATCACTTACCTCTCTCTAAGACAAATACAGAAAAAGCTGGAGGGAGAAACATCAGCAAGCATTTAAATGCTCGGTTGCTCCTCTCAGCAGCCCACCCACTCAGGATATAACGCCTGATATAGCTCAAAATATCTTCAAGTAGAATTCCAACCTTATCAACTCTTGTAACAAACCATACTCCTACAAAAATAAGTTGGGGAACCTCGTCCATTCTCGGCCTGGTCACCCTTTTGCGAGACAAAAAACACAACCAACCTGAGTCCTGGCAACTGTGATACAGCTACAAGCCTACTAGACAACCAAAATAATGCACCAAAACTTTACTACCGTAGTACGTCCACCCTAAAACTGGCAGGAGGCTGCGTGAGCCAAGTTCACCTAGTCCTACATCAGGAAAAAAGCACCAAAGCTGCAAATGATACCTTGATTAACCACCAGCAACAATCATTCCTCCAGGAAGCCAAAATTATAGAGGCAAATTTCACAGCATGCACATCGACGGCAGAGCGGGCTATAGGGTAAATTTTCTAAGGTGTGAAGCCAGCCTTTTCGAAGATAGGAAGTGCCCGATTTTCTATGGTCATTGGCGCAAAGTAGACATGGTATTGTTTTTGTTGGTGGGATTCCTGATCAGAATTGTTGGTAGGTTTGATTGTGACAACTCTCCAGTTATCTAATTCTCCAGTCATAGAAGTAGATGGTGTTAACAGCATCTGAGGCATTGAGTGAGCGAGCTCTGTTTATCTTGTAGTTCCAAATGGCTTGGGCCATGGATGCTGGGTCTGACGGTTGAATTTAAGGGCCTGGACATTCCAGGTTGGTGTTGAGCTGGAGGAGTCTTGTCCTCTTTTGCTTAGGCGAAATTGATTGCGAGTTACAGCTCAGAATTGCGTGGTTAGCAGGAGCAGAGAGAGGTACTTGTTGCTTAGGGGGTGAAACAGGAGTTTGGTGGGGAGCTGTATGATCTGGACAGGTTTTGCTATTGGAGTTATATTAAGAACGTGCCCTCTTGCTAGGGGGGCCGTCATACTGTTGTGCCTTTTTATGCGTGCTTTGGGTGTCAATATGGGGTAGCTGTTGCGTCAAGTGTGCCCCAGAGGTGTGTCTACAATCTAGATGGTTGGCGTTGGGTAGAGGGTATGAAGGGACATTTTGAGCGAGTCCTTTTACGAAGGGGGTCCATCTTTTTGTTGTTTGATATCTGCTGTGTCGGTGGGTTCTGGGTAGAGAGTTTCAGATTGGCTTGTTCGTTGTTGTTGTGTGCAATCTGTCTGTGCAAATTCTGCACTGGCGGTACCACAAGTGAGTGAGGGTGAATCGGTGGGAGAACGAGGAACACGATGTCTTGTAAATTCATGCCTGCCAGTATAACAGTGTAACGCGTTGCCAAGCGAGGCTTAGGAGGGGGCACTACTTGTGTGGGTGGTATACTTTTGCTCTGGAGGTTTATATCATTAGTTGTGGATGGGAGTGTTGCGTAGAAGTGGATGTCAACTATTCCGCTACTGTGTGTGTTATTGATTTTGCAGCAGACGGCGAGGTTGCTAGCATCAGTGCTTTTATATGCCAAGAGCTTGTGAATTTCACCCCTTTTCCTTAAGTGATGTAGAGAGTGTTTCCATTGCCTACTTCATCTTTTTACCTTATTTGGTCCCATGCCTCCCATGTTTCAGCTTACGCGCTTTTGCGTGCTTAAATTAAGGTAAGGGGTACAAAGCTATAAAATGAGGGCAGCCTGCAGATAGACGCAGCTCTGCCAAAAAGTTACACCTTATACCTGTAGCACCAGATAAGCCTTATCTGCTCTGAGAGCAGTGCTGGATGTATACTGCATTGTAAGCCGGTAGTTGGTGGAGTCAGTTGGTGGAGTGTTTAATCCCATCGTCAGTCCAGCTTTAGCTGTAATCGAGCACATTTATTACGGACTTGCAGCAATACCTTGTTGTGTTTACAGGACCTTGTGAGATGTACCCCTTGGCCTAGCCCTTGGCAAGCGCGAGCCAGTTGTGGGTTCGGGGAGGAGCTAGTGGTGCTTGCCAGGGGGAGGTATCCATGTCAAACTCAAGGTAGGGGAGCTTATCCCTTAGCTCTTCCACATCCACCTCCCAACAGAACGCCTTCTAAACCCAGGGGAGCCCTTCCTGGGCGCATCAGCTGCAGAAGTGGCGCGGCAACTGTGCAAACTGTTGGACTAGCCCGCACCCCTTCACGGAAGGTGGCAGCAGCAGCAACAGAGGAGGCGGCAGCAGCAAAGCAGCAGCAGGAGCAGCAACGACAGCAACCAAGGGAGCAGCAGCAGCAGCAGCGACAGCTACCAAGGGAGCAGCAGCGACCACAACAAGAGCAGAAGCAGCAACAGCAACAATGCCGCAGGCTGACAGCACTGACACCAACAAAGAAGAAGGCGACTGGGACTCCCCTGGCACGGGACCATGGATTAGATCCATCAGACAACACTCAAAGTTTGAGCTTGTAAACCTGGCTCGCAAATGTGCAAGCGCTCTGGCGGCTGGTAGGTTCAAGTAGCTAGTCAGCGAGCCTTGCTCTTTTTGATCTCTTCAGAGGTCATCCTTTGCCTTGATCTCGCCCTTGCATGCTCGTGAACTGCCTTCGAGTGTCTTCCGGTTTTTAGTTTTGCTATTCACCAAAACTGGCTTTCAGACACTACCTTTCTTCTAGCCTTATATGTGCATGAGTGCCTTGAATGCTGTGCCTAGACCTCAGAACACTACCTAGCTTGCTTTTATTGGTCTCGGTTGCAGGCCCGTTTGGCTTCAGCTAAGCTGCCCTCGTTTGGCAGAT
>LFCJ01003576.1_pt1 | contig 11383 bp, 8 predicted proteins | sample 643141 | NCBI WGS metagenome assembly LFCJ01 (sample SAMN03766243, study PRJNA286221) | soda lake metagenome | biome: soda lake; feature: Kulunda steppe; material: water; isolation source: sample B1-Br-g2 brine of Lake Bitter-1 | place: Russia: Kulunda steppe | collected 2010-07 | reverse complement strand
TCGTCATGCCCATAATTATGGAGAGCAGCATGTTTAGCTATAGCATCGGCAAATTCATTTCCAATCACACCAATGTGGGCTTTAACTTTGTAAAAGTTGATGGGAGTATCTGATTCGTTAATCATGGGGACGATTTGCTCTAAGAGTTTTCTATGTGTGTGCTTCCTGTGTAATTCAGGAAATAAGAGTTGTTTCCGTAACTGAGATAGAGAACAAGCGCTATCAGTGGCTATGTGGGTACACTTTGCCCTTAGTGCAGAAGCTATGCCATTCAGTTCTGCTCTGTTTATGGTATTGCTTATCCCAGCTCCGCCAGAGTTAACATAGATGGCTGTTTTTGTCGAAGGTATAAAGACTCCTGCTCCAACACGTTGTTGGCTTTTAAATGTCAGGCAACTACCATCAGTGTAGGACCACAGACGTCAGTCTGGAACCTTCAGTCTAAGGTTATCATTTGTACGCGCTGTGAGGTCAGGGGCCATAGTGATAAATCTAGTATTCTTTGTGAAAGCTGAGTCGTTCAATTTCTTCCGAAATGATCTTGGTACTTTGATTACTTTTGCCGCATTCTGAAAAAGAACATGCACCTCATTTTGAACAGCAGCACTGGAACACTTGCCACAATGGCCGTTTCCACCGCGCCAGATGGAGGATTCCACTGCGAGAGTATGTGCTGGCAAACAAAACCTGCTCACATTCCTCATAACATGCTCAGGGAATTCAAGGTGCAGATAGCAAGGTGGCATCAAGGGGGCACCCTCATTCCGCACCCGAGTGCGTGATCAGCTTGAAGATCTAAGGGGGACAGGCAATCCAAGGATGATAAGTCACCAGTTTGTTTTTGCGAGAGGGTTCATGACAGCAATGTCCCTCCACACTTTCCTCATCCTAAACCTCAAGTCAGCAATGAAATCCGAGTAAAAAATAGGGAGCCCCTGCAAGAAAGCTTGTGTATAAGTGTCACAGCCTCGCAATCCCTCAAAGGTGCGCAAAATATCCGAAGCCCAAAATGTTTTAGCCCGAGGCACTAGCTTCAGGTCTGCATGAAGGGCCTGCTTAAGAGTGGCACTGTTAAAGGACAGCAACCCGTTATAAAATCTAATGGCAGCTCTAAACTAATAGAATTGCAGAGGTTCATGTGCACACTCACATAAAACAGCCCAGTTAGGCGCAGACCGCTTCACACCTAGGGTGCCATATAAGAAATTTAAATGCACTTTCTGGAGGGTAGGTCTAAATACACCACTTTTGCACAAAAACCCTGAGCTCCAAACCTGACAGCCACACATACCAGCAGGCACTACATATGCCTTAGCTAGCCAAAGGGAAGCAAAAGGTTTGTCACATAGGGCAGTGTCAGGGAAGTTCAACCCGGCTGGGCCCCGGAGGTATCGACTAACAGGGGCCAGCCACAGCCTTCTCCTCCCAGCTCCCAGCCCCCAGCCCATAGGCCCTTCTCCTCCCGACCATCCCACAGAGCCTTGGTATTGCCCTCAGCCCTAGAGTGAATGCAGCAGCATCCAAATCCCACTTTCAGGCAATTACTGGAGGACTTGTTTCTGTCTGACAGAACCTTCGAGGAGATTTGAGGCATTCTACAAGAAGAGCCAGCCCGTCCCATTCGCGATTGGCCTGATGGGGGGTCCCTGGGGTTTGCCATTCCCTCCCCAGGTCCCACTTTAACCCCCGCCCCCGCCCCCCCTCCTGCTGCCTCTCCTGCTCCTGCTCCTGCTCCAGTCACTGCTGGAGGTGCTGTGTGGAGGAAGGGAAAATGGATGAGGTATGCATTGCAGAGGAATTGGGCGATCTGCGAGGTGGAATTGTAACGTGAATTGCAGCCATCCCCTTCAGGAATCATCCAGCTAATAACTGTGCTGAACCTGAAATAAAGGTGGTTAAAACAATAAAATCCCAAAGGGGTTATCTGAGCAAAAGTCTGGGCATGATCCTTTTTTGATGTAAATTGTTATTTTATCATATAACTAGGCCACTGGCCTCCAGAGTTCCTCTGCCTTGGATTTTTGCTGTAAACCACAATCGAAGATACAGACTCACTTATTGCCCTGACGCCATTTTAGTGACTCCAAAGAAAACATGCAACATAAATTGCCAAGATCAACAGAACCATCCCAATGATCAAGGCCCTACTTTATGGAGTGGAAGGAGGGTGGTTTTGGGTAGGGGGCAGGGTTCTTCAGCGGCAGCCACTGCAGCTGGAGGCAGACCCCCATCACCAGCCACAGCTTTCCAGCCCAGACAGACTCGCCCCGAGAACCTCCCCTGGCAGCGTCGTACCACCCATCTCATTGAGATCAAGTACTGTGAAGACACTCGCCCTGAACAGTAGCTCCAAGCTGCCCATGCTCAGCATGGTCACCTTAGACGCAGCATTGCAGGAGACCATGTTCTTCATGTCATTCCCTTAGGTGTAGGGGGTGTTATTTACATTCCTCACACTTTGGTTCCTCTAAAGAGTCTCGGCCTTGATTCACAAGAAGTCAAGAAACTTGCTCTCAAGCTCCATGCTCATTCTGTGCACTATGCTTATAAGCTTGTTCAGACCAGACAACCAGAGTATTCTTCTCACCTTCAAACTAATCAGGAGAGGTCTGCTGGCTTGTCTGCCCGCAACCCTCCTGATCTGCACTGACTGCTTTCTTCTTTTCTGGTGAAGGGGCTTTTCTTCCCAAGGGGCCCTTTTTCCTTAATTGATGTGAGGAGCTTTTTGCTGCTTGCGTAGTTTTCCCTTTTTACCTTTTTTTCTTTTCTTTCTAGGCTACTGGCAGAATTTGGGGTGAAATGGACGCCCCTAGTGGCCTGGGAGGGTGCTCAGCCTCTGTTTTTGGCCTATATTGGCATAAACAGCCCACGTATGCCCTCAACAAGACCCAACCACACGTCCTTTTACCCCCAAAATACTACCTATATACTTCTATTATGTTGCTAGTTAATATTGGATGTTGAAACTCAGGTTTGGAGGGGGTCAAATTTTGACCCACTTAGGCACCCCTTTTGCTGATTTCTCAAGGGAAATGACCAAAAATTGACATCTCACCAAACGCTGGGTCTTTTCACTCCAATTATTTTTCATTGATGTTTGTTTACTACAAGAGCACCAAAACACCAAAAATCATGTAATCTGGTGGAGTGGCTGATCTGATGTGGACATCTGGCTGTGAAAAGTAGGGTTCACGCCGCGCCGCTAACATCAAAAAAGGAGCATGCCAAGAATTTTGGTCAGATAGCCCCCTCTGAAAAATTCCTTTCAAGCTCAAGTGCTATGAAAAGCTTGCAAGCAGGAATACCATCTGATGTTAAGCTTGAAAGGGATTTGTCAGGGAGACCATGCCCTGGGATCATGCCAAAACCATACCCATTTCGAGCCTCAGATAACCCCCCCAATTAAATCCATTGCAAATTGAGCGATGGCTTTATGAATATCGCACACTAAGCTCCCGCTGCAGCAGTCATGCACAAAAAAAGCTTGGTATTAAGAGTAGAAACATTCATATGACCAAGGAAGCCCCCTGTCATGGGAAAAACTTCAGGCAAGGCTACAAGCACTTATTATGTTTATAAATTGTATACGCAGTGACTCACACGGACGCAGTGACTCACAAGGGCGCAGCCCCCGGCCGGACTTTTTTTCTAGGGTCAAACCGGAAACATTATAAACAGGCCTCCGGGGAACCGTAATTTTTCAAAAAGTAGTTCCGGCCAAACCAAACATGTCACAGACCCCCCTCAACTTCCCTGGGCAGTGTCCAGTACAAACCCACGTATTCGATGAGCTGCAGCAAGCATTGGTATGGCTGCATGTTTAGATGAGGCTGTCATGTTCAGTTTCGGTGAAATGTCATGCCAAGGTACTTGAAAAAGTTAGAGCACTTCAAAGCAGCGCCGGCTAACATAAAAAGTGGGCACCTGCAGGTGAGCACCGCGCATTGAGTTGAAATGGACCACCTCTGATTTTGCAGTGTTGATGGTCAGGTGTTTGGAGCGTGCATAGACCTCAAGCCTATTTAGCATGGTTTGCATAGCATCAGGGGCATTAACTAGAAGGGTCAGGTCATCTGCATACAACATGTGCGTGACCCGCACATCCTCTGTCCCAGTAACTGCTCCTTGCACTCCCTCAGCAATCGTACCAATGTTATTGATGTACAACAAAAAGAGCAGAGGAGACAGAGGGCACCCTTGTTTCACACACACAGTAGGCTTAACCTGTGCAGCTTTATGCCCGTCTTGAAGGAGGTACTGGTCACCAGCATACATGTACAGGCTTTGAAGAGCAAAAAGGAGAATTGCAGGCATGCGTATGTGACGGAAACGTGACCAAAGAGCCTGCCTCGGGATAGTGTCGTTGGCTTGTTTAAAATCAATGAAAGCAGTGTGCAGCCTGGAAGAGTTGCTTGGCTTAATGGTGTGGGAAGCGTTGCTTGGCTTAATGGTGTGGGCAGCTGATAACTAATACAAGAAAGATATCGGGCGGGAGGAAGGAATGTGTTCTGTCAATGATTAACAAATCAGACACTCCCATAAACTTTTACAAAGTTAAATCCCACATTGGTGTGACTGGAAATGCATATGCCGATGCTGTAGCAAAATATGCTGCTCTCCATAGCTATGGGCACGGAGAAGCATTCCCACCACCATCATCTGATGGCAATCCTTTCTCCCATATATGCCCTGCCGGCATATATATTTACATATATGTACTCAGTGCATTGTACTGGCTTGCAGAAGATCTTCTCTAGAGAACAATGAGACTACTCACTAGAATCAGCCTTGCACCACTAGAAAACATTCAAGGCAAACTAAAAAATCACACGAATAAGCATCGATGATATCATAGACTTGAAGATGCTAATACCAGCTCAGATTACTACAACTATTGGAAGAGATCCCGTGAACCTTTCAGCTAGCAATCCTTTTTGGAATAATACTACTTCTATCACAGAAAAGGAAATCATGAAATTCAGAACAGGTAATCTTTACACTTATCAGATCTAGAGAGATAATAGCGTACCGGTAGTCTTTTCTTTTCTTTTTCTTCCCTGTCTTCCAGTAAGTTAGGTAAGTGGTGCTGGGTGAGTAGAGTGTTGTGGATGAAGCCATGGTTGGTTAGACAAGGTCATGTGTAGCCCTATCCTTCATCTCCATTGTAAACGCATCGATATAAGAGAACGGTATATGAATACCCGATATAATGAAATGATACTAACATTTAACCAATTCATCTTGTTGTAAACGCGCCGCTGAAGCTGCTCATAAAAGTGAAATGTAACATTAAGATTGTCGCGAAATTTACAGGTGTAGAATGACCTCTGCACACTCAAGTTTAGCTCCTGCTTGTTGACCAGGGCTGATGAGTAGTGCAACAGACTCTGGTGCAACAGGGGGACCTGCAGGCTCGGCGGCAGACTTCATTGCCAAAGGCATGGGCTACATCAGCAAGTCCAAGTCTCAGAAGTGAGGTCCTTTCTGGCATTGAAGGCCTTACAAATGACAATGCATGAACATGACATCATTCAGCGCTGTGCACTTGCTGCCCTTTTGATCTGACCAACTGTCATGACTGACTGGGTGGAATTGCTTTTGGTGGAAGCATAACTAGCTTACCTGCAATAGAACAGTCATACACACATGCTCACCGTCAATTCCCGCTAGTTGCTAGCTCTAGTGGTCTAAGGACACTCCAGGAGCGTAGTTGAATACCCATGCCTGACCATCCAAAATCTGGCAACCGGGCAGGGCGTTGGCGCAGATTGGTACATCAAAGCCCTTGTGTCGTTATGCTTGCAAAATGAACAGGTCACCGCTCACCCTTTCTCGATGGAGAAAGTCCTTCAACAGCAATGGCACAATACCTACGACAGAATTTGTCAGTATGCTGTCCCTTGTTTGTGAAAAGGTGGGTTTGAAGGTCCAGGCCTGGGGTGATTGATCATGACACTTATGAGCTTGCTGCTCTGTATGAAGGCAAGAGTCTACTAGCAGCTGAGAATAAGTTATTGCGAGTGCAGAGGCAAAAAGCTGCTCCATCTCTGCTGGAGTGCTGAGGCTCGAAGAGGGAAAAGGAGTGTGCACAGGTGGTCAAGACGGAAGCTGCAACCAGTTGTAGTCCTCCACGCTTTAAAGAGCAGTACGCCAAGGACAGGAGTGAGCACGCAAGGGCGAGCATGCACATGCTTGTCGTTCCTCCCTTGCATGGTCATCTCTCATGCATTAGATCATGCTTAAAAGCCGAGCACATTATTCCATCATCTGCTCACAAGCAATGTGGCCTTGTAAACTGCACCTATCTCTAGACACAGCAGATGAACCTGTGTGTCCTGTCTTCACTTGGATAGACTGCCTGTGGCAGAGCCTGCCGCATGAACGGTTTGGAAGGCTTGCTGCTGGCAAGCAGGACGCAAGCATGCATTTATCCTACTTTCACGTACCTGACTGAAGTTGGATCAAGTACTGCTTGGCACAGTGACATGCAATGTTGGGCCTTGCCCCCTTATGCCCTTGTCCCTCCATATTCTGAACAATGGGAATCATGCCCGGGCAGGGCAGAAATAACTAGACAACCAACCAGGGCTGTCTCAGAATGAGGCAACTCTTGGACCAAGGAGAGATGTGGCTACCCGAGGCTGCTCCCAGCCACCCTTTTTCAGGAAAGGGTTCAGCCCTTTCAGGAAAGGGCTGAAAATATTGCGGGGGGGGGAAATGCCCGTTGCCACCAGTGAAAAGGGGATACATCCAAGCAGGAAATACTAAATACCCTTACGGCAACTCGCCAGAAACCACACACCGTTTTGTACTGAACATGACAAGGTGTATGGCCTTCTAGCTTGGGCATCACACTTAGGATTTTTGCCAAGCCTAAGAGTGAAATTTGGGAGGGCTGAGGTGGTCTTTGCAGTGCATTGTGTGAAGCGTGAAGAGAATGCTGCTTCCTACCAGGAACAGGTACACAAGATTTGCCTTTCACCCTGGCATCACTTCCTTTCAAACGGCATGCCTTTTTTTATCGTCTCAGGGTGTGGAGGAGGATGCCAAGCCAGAAGTGTGGCCCTACCTGCTCGGGGTGTACACACCCGACATGACCACGCGCGAAAAGGATCTTAAGCTGTCGTGCGTACGCATTGAGTTTGATGCCCTGATGGAAGCATGCAAGGTGCGTGTGCGTGTGCATTCATACGAGATTTGTGCGTGCATGTTAATGTTGTCTGTTTGCATGCTTGTACCGCACGTCCATTTGATCATTTGTCAGATTATAAACATTTAATTGTTAAGTTGTCTCGTTTCAGTTTGTTTTGGGTTCATACAATCAAATTCTAATTTGGTCGTTTTGGCCTAGCCCATTGACGTCCGTTCCAAGGTTGAAATCCTTTAGAAGTATGATTTGGGGAAAGTGGTCTGCTGCAGCAGCTGCTGCAGTTGTCAATGACCATGAATTGATGCACAAGTCTGTTTGCAAAGCATGACACACACAAACAATAGACTCATAGAGCAGCCCCAGACTCTCCTGCTCAGCTGCAGCTGCTACCTTGTCCTTCCTCTCATGAGAGGATCCATCAAAGTGGGTGGATCCATTTAAGCGCGTGCATGGTCAGCCTGTAGCCTTTGGGCAGGAGTAATGGGCCTTACAAGCCTTGCTAAGGAGTTGGTGCTGGCCCCGGGTCCAATCCTGAAAGAGGGCCCCTGGCCCCCACAATGATATTTGATTTTCCAGTTTGGTTTAGTTCTTTAAACTTTTTATTACTTCTTTCTTTTTCATCTCAATAGTGACTGAACTGATTGTGAACGTACACTATTTCCGTGTGTGCGTGTGCTTGCTTGAACTTATGCGGTTGCATGTTCATTTGCGCCTCTGTGACCGTGCGTTCATGCATGCTTGTGCGTGTATGTACATGTATGAGTGTGCATGCTTAAGGGCAGGGATATGAAACATATTTTCCAATTCTCTAAGCTCGTTTTCGCCACACACTCTTGCTGGCTTGGACTGCATTGATACTTGGGCGCATGGAGGCCCAACAAGCAAAGCATGCACACAACAGCTGAGCACACTTAAGTCATGCACAACATGGTCATGTTGTATCTTATCAGGAAGCAGAGGGCCAGATAATGGCAATCATTTCTGAACAACACGAGGCAGTAGCCTTGCAGCAGCAGCAGCAGCAGCAGCAGCAGCAGCAGCAGCAGCAGCATGGATTGCAAGGTAGTGTGGGTGGATGTTCAGAGGCGCTCGGGCCCAGCAGCAACATCAGAAAGCGTTTTAGGTGAGGCCCAGGGGCTCTCATGTTACACTTATGCTTATTAGGTGGCCTTATCGCTATGAATGGGACTGAGTGCAGGACACAATACGGCGGAATTGTGATGCAAGTTGTGGCAGATGACAGATTGTGCCTGTGCAAAGGCTGTTAAGATTTCTGGGCGAATTTGCTTGCATGTTCAGCATTCTTATGAAGTAGCATTGTAGGCGTTCTCAAGCTCTAAAAATCTTGAAAAACATGGTGGTGTGTGGGGAATTAAAGATCAATATGGATGTAATGCATACATCAAAACCCAACAAAGCCATGTGTTTATACAAAGGAACAAGTGCATTGTGATCTAGAACTCATACGCAAAGCAGTAGTCACATGGTCAAAATATTTTAGACTTATTGGTGCTTGTAAGTATGCTAGGAGCTCACAAGCACTACCTCATACAAGGGCATTAAAGCATCTGTGTGGTGGGTGCAGGCTTTCTCTGAGTTGCCTTGAGTGCAATTTTGATATGCAGACAGAAGTATGGAGTATAGGTTGGTCCACTGAGCCTGGCCATGTATTGATCCAGGCAGTAATGGCAAGCATGTGCACCTGAGCTGTAGGCCGTGCATGTGCATGCATGTTTGTTTGCATGTGCTTCTTCAAGTAGCCTACTTGAAGGTGTACCCACGCTGCTCTGTTTGCATGCAGCTTGGGGATTATCGGGCAGAGGAGGAGGGGCAGCGATGAGCATGGAATAAGGAGTAGGAAGGGCATCAGTTCTGTGGCATCCCCCTCCGGCCCTGCTGCTGCCTCTTTGGGGATTGACAGCTCCCATGAAGGTCCTAGGAGCAGCAGCACATCCAAAGCTGACCAACATTTGCAGCCTGAGCCCAAGCAACTTCAGTTGCAGCTGCAACAACAGCAAGCAGAGGAGGAAGAAGAGGATATGGATGACGAGGAGGACAGCCATGCTTTGCTGCTCCAGCCATCCTCACAACCAGCTGATCCAAGCAGCATAGTGCCCCCCCGACCACCAAGCCTGCAGTCTTCAACAGCCTTAGCAGGGGGACAGGAAGGTGGGCGTCTGTGTGCACGCCAGGACACACACTTGTGTGGGCATCCACTGTATCAATGCTCATGCTGGCATGCCATCGCCGCATTGCTTCTGTAGGCTGGTTTGCAAAGGTCAGGCAGCCTGCCTAGGTTACAGGATTGCATGAGCACGGGTGATAGCTATGTTTGTTGGATATGTATGGTGATGCATGAATTCTGTTCGTTAATGTCGGATTTTGAATACGGCACTGTGCAAAGCCATACCAGAACTTTGGGAAATATATATATCTGCCTTTAAGCTACTCTCCTTCCTGCATGCAATGGGAACAGCAAGGGCTCTTAAAGCGGAGGTCGGCATTCCAATACATGGTGGAGAGGCCTGGCCCTGACCAATGATAAGTTGCATTAAATCTTATCATGCTGATGTCCTGCGGTGGGGGCCAATGACCCAGAATATGATGTGGTGGAAATGTGTAGCCTCTACATGTCAGTGGCATCGTCAGACAGCCATGCTTGTGATTGATGTGCAGGCACTGCTGGCAGCACGCCACCCTCTTTGGTGGCCTGCAGCGAGGCATCCCTTCCAAAAAGCCTGCGACAATTTTGGGAGGCTCAGCGCATCATCATTATGGACGCTATCAGGTGCTTGTTGTTAGAAGCATCTCCTTATGTTGCTTCACCAACTGCAAAAATCTCAACAGTCACCATCAATAGCTTGGCACCTGTAATGCAGAAGCTGCGCTTAAATGCATCCTCTTTTGCTGATTGCGCTCAGTATGATCGTTGATAAAAAGCCTGAATTGCAGAAATGCATGCTCTTGCTACCAAGCAGGGCATAAACATGCAGTCTTACCAATCAGCATAAATGCTATGTGAGTTCATCTGCTTTGGTTCCGCTGCTACTATCCTGCTCATCTTGGTTGGCCAGAGGCTAGCAAGCTAGATAGTCCTTGCATGGACCTTTTTAGAAGGTCTAACAGTTATTTCTGGGACCCTGCCTGCTTTCCAGATGCTTATGCAGGCAGGAGTGCTCATGAATGAGCCTGCCAGGTGCAAGCTGGGGGTACTGCAGGGGCCTTTCCTCATTTGAAGAGGGAAGGTGCCCCTCTAGGGGTTAAAGAGCCCAGGCAATTTGATTGTGAGCGGCACCCCTTAGTTTCATTCAGATTTGGCCAGCCCCAGGGAGGTGCTCTTTGTGGTCCACCGCATACCGCATGGCTTGCTGTGGCTTGACCCAGCAGGTGCTGTCAGGGGACTGTTATTACCACTGATTATGTTGACTTTGCTTCACATGCGCTCCTGTCTCCCCCTTCAGTGCATGAATCCATTCTTGGTGGCTGTGTGGCCCAGAATCGACTACAGAAATTGCACCGGGCAAACACGCATAGGTCGTCCCCACCACTGGGTCACCCCTTTCTTAGGCAAACGTGGCCAAATAGGCCTCTCAAGGCATAACTTTGCATCCACTGCACCGTTTCCTGACCTGAGCACACCATTGGATAGCTTATATTTTTCCAGTTCTGATGGTGGTCTTGGGGTTGAAATTAATGCGGTGAGTGGAAGGCAATTTCGGAAAAATGGTATGTTACGTTGGAAGAGTGCGCGCTAGTTCCCACTCCCAGCCCCAAACTCCAAGCTAGAGATGCCTGCAGATGTGTAAAATTGGGCCGCACATCCTGTGTGGATTTGGGCGCAGGATGCTCTCCCGTTGAGCTGTGCACTCAAAAGAGGCAAATGTTATGCAATTTTGGCCCGCAGCTTTCCACCCACACCCTCGATCGGCTCCATTTTAAATTTCCTAGATTTGATTTGATTGGCCGCTACCCTCAGACTTGGTCTTGCTTGAAAGCATGCATGTGTTGCGGAGTTATCGCATTTCCTGTGTTTGGACCCTTATCCGGTCACGACAAGGTCACCCACGGAACACACCTTCCCGACCGCCTCCCCCTAATCCAGCTTTGCAGCATCAAATCATCATGCAAGAGCAGCTAAAGTCCTGGAAAGCGGCAGGATTGGAGCAAGTTTGGGGATGCACCATTTGCCTGCCAAAAGGGTGCAAAATGGTGCCAGAATGGCCAAAGGCGCAC
>LFCJ01003572.1_pt1 | contig 11389 bp, 6 predicted proteins | sample 643141 | NCBI WGS metagenome assembly LFCJ01 (sample SAMN03766243, study PRJNA286221) | soda lake metagenome | biome: soda lake; feature: Kulunda steppe; material: water; isolation source: sample B1-Br-g2 brine of Lake Bitter-1 | place: Russia: Kulunda steppe | collected 2010-07 | reverse complement strand
GGACAGCTCCAGCAAACACTGTTACGAAACCAGCATATTGGAGGGTGATGTGGGCAATCTCGAACAAGTTACCGAGCATATCGGTATACTGGGTTTTACCAGCATCACACTCATCGATTTCTTCTGGATCGTCACAGTATTCGTCGTCATCATCTTCGGCCATGACGGTACCTGCGGCGGCCCCACCCCCAATAAGGATGAAGGAAACCATCAGCATTGACATTACAATTCTTCTAAGTGAACTGCTACTCACTGTACGTGCCATGTGTACGTGTTAGAGAATCGATTGCAGTGATATAAAATTACCGGAGAATTAGACTTCTAACTTTCAAAATCAACAGACAACAGCGTTGTCAGGTCAATGGTTTGGAACAAAGTAAGGGTGTTTCAAAATCCGCCCTTTATATACCGTCGCTAACCACACTATCATACTGAAAGTTGAAACGGGGTTAGGGTGTTTCAAATCCAGTTTCGTGGATTGAAATGGATCAGAATAAGCAAAATTTGGTTGAGTGTAGATCCTCGAAGGATGGGCAGCTTAGAAGAGACTTCTGAACGGACTTGTCCTACTCTTATCCTCTTTTCCGCTATCTTCTGGCTCGGTACTGCTGTTCACATCTTGGTGTGGTTTTGATTGGACTCTCGTCTTCTCACCATCGTCTGATCCTTCGCCGTTTGGGTGCAGTGAAGTTTTCTCAAGGAATTCCTTTAATTCGATATCTTCCTCATTCTCCAACGCTTTTTCAATGCGATCGAACACTAGCCCCGGTTGGATTCTACATAGGAGGACTATGACATCTCTGAGCATTTCTATTTCTTCTTCCTTTTGCTCAACTTTGTCTTCATATCTTTGGAGTTCTCGATAGACACGATCTATTTTATCCTCCTCCATTTCTATGTCATGGGCATGTTCCATTTTGAAATTCTCTAGTCTTGAATTGACACCGTGAATATCACTCTTGGCTGTATCTATACTGTCTTTGACAGAGTGTTTATGCTCTTTATGTGTTTTCTCGAGGTCGTTGAGGTCTTTCTCGAGACGTTTGACTCGGGATTGGAACCCTTCAAGTTTCGAGTCGATTACTTTTGCTATTTCTTCGCTGTCAGGGGTTGTGGTCGTATTTTCGTCTGTTTCAGATTCTGAGCTTTCTGTATTCTGACTTTGGGTTTGGGTTGTCTGGCTGTCTTGGTTGGACTCTTCGGTTTTTTCGTCTTCTTCAATCAGTTCACTCCCAGTGATGATCTCAGAGCTGGTATCTTCAGTGTCTTCGGATTGGGTGCTCTCATTGGAATCATCTTCAGACTCCTCGGTGTCGAATATGGATGCCCCCTCTTCTTTGGTTAGGTCGACTGTGTTATCTTTCTCTTCTTGTTGTTCATTTGCTTGTTTCACACTCGAGTCGTCTTCAATGTTCAATTCAGCTTCGTCGTCTTTCCACCCGCTGTCTCCGCTGTCGGATTCTTGATCTTCGCTGTCGAAATTAAACTCGGTATAGTAATTGTCCTCGTCCTGAGATTCATTGTTGGCACTTTGGCCAAGTGTGGGTTTGAAATCTGATGCACTCTTTCTTGGTTTTCTTCTCCGCCCTTGTGATCGGTTTAGTTGCTTGTCATCTGTTTCTTCTGTTTGGTTTTTGTTGGCGTCGGTGGGGTTTTTCTTGCCCCTTGACCTCTTTCGACGACGTCTGTTCTTTCGCCTGTCGTCCGTTTTGGTCTCGGTCGGTTGGTTGGTCTGATCGTTGTCGTTGGACTCCGAATCCGAATTATTTGATATCTTATCGTAATGATCTTCGTTGTAGTAGTCAGTTACTTTGGCGATCGCCTTTCCGATTGTTCGCTCACCATATGTTGCTCCATTTCTGTAGTGTTGTTCATCCCACTTGGGTCTGTAGAGGCCCGAAGCTCGGAATACTTGGTCGATGTATTCAGGGTCTCCTGAACACCAAAAGGCGAGTAAATCACAGAAACCGATGTCTGCTTCCGAGTGGGATTCATTTGGGTAGATATCTTCCCAGCGACCTAGCCACAGTTGGTTGAATTTGTATCCATTGCTGGAACCTTTCGCTTTTTTCACTATGTCTTGGAGATGTTGTGGAAGTTGATCGAGGTTTGCTTCTCCGGGGGTTGATTTAGGCCGATCGCCATCTTCGATATCGACATGGTCCCAGTCTGAGGATTTAGTATCGATTTCTTTTTGTTCAGATTCGTCTTCATCGTCATCGTCGCTTCGCAAATGCTTCTCGTAGACTACGTTTAGACCCTTCTGATTTGAGTTGATTTCAGGTGGTTCGTCTGGGGAGATGGGGTTTCCATCTGTATCGACGAGGTTTCCTGTGATAGTGAAAAAACGGCCATCTTCATACATTTCTACGTCCCCTTTCCGGTTTCGATGGCCTGGGATCTCGCCTTTGAGTATGATGTGAGCCCCCGTCCCCGATGGACTTATTTCTGTCCAGCTGCCAATTTCGTTGATCGCTTCTAAGGCCCACTCATCCCATTCTCCTGTTTCTGGATTTCGGCAATCATCAAGATCGATACCAACATAATCGGCCTCTTGAGAAAAGACAAACCCCACACCGTCGAAGTTGAGTTTCGCTGTCTGTGACATCGCTTTTGGAAATGGTGCCCAGGTATCGCTGTCTTTGGTACTTCCAAATCCGCCTGTGTTTGGGTCTTTGGGGATTTTTGTCTCCTTCCCATCTCGTGTTCCCACCTTCCAGCAGAGCCATTGATCCATTCTTCTCAGTTCTTTAGGGATGTTGCTGTTTTTGATATCCATGGTTAATTGGGTTGATTGGTTGGTACCTAATTCGAAGCCCCCTCACAAATAACCTTACATTTGAGGGGTATGATAGGTATCTAACAAATACTTCTACCCTCCTCGAGTTCTAAAAATAAACTCAAAGCTATAATCCACAGGGAGGGTGCTGGTTTCTGGGGACTATTGCCAAAATAACTCCAACTCTAATTGCAAGTCTGAGGGTGACACGGGAACGTATTCTTCAATTTCATGGTCGGGAAAGTACTCCTTTGTGCCGCCAAATTTAGATTGTGTAGACATGTAACGCTCATCGACGAGGATTCTCACTCCGACATCTGTGTCTCCTCGGATCACGCGCCCTAGTGCCTGTCTTGTTTTCCTGATCGCTGGAATGGTAAAGGCGTATTCAAATCCACGATAGTTGAAACGGCTATCGTAGGCATTTTCGATAGCTTTTGCTTCTGGACTTGATGTGTTTGTAATTGGGACACCGCAAACTACGACGGCGCTTAGTTTGTCACCGTCAAAATCGACACCCTCGATCAGTGTTCCTCGAAGGCTTGTGGTTAACACCTTTCCATCGCCCTCAAAAAACGCTTCTTTGAGTTGCTCTGTAGCCACGTCCGAACTACTGGTATCAGTGAGGACTTTTTTATCGACCTGTCGGCTCCTATTTAGCCTATTTGTTGCCCATGACGCCTCTTTATACGATGGCATACAGATTAGAACATTTCCAGGTGTAGTACTGACGGCACTACTTAGTATTGAGGCGTAGGTGTCTCTGAGATTGGGGTTTTCTCTGGGTGGCCACCGATTTTTCCATGTGAACCGTGGGGCATTGACAATGAATGAGCCTCTGTTTTCCTCGGGAAAGCCTAATTTGAACACAGTTCGTTTGACCGTTCGTTTCCGATCTTCTTTTCGAGTTTCGTTTTGTGGGCTTTCTTCGCCTATATCATCGACGTTGAGTTTTGCCATGTTGATTTGATCATTTTCCTCTTCTTTTTCAGCTACGTTCACGGCTTCGTCTCTGGCCTGGGTTACAAGGCTGGTCGGAGGTTGTGTTCCTTCTTTGAGGGCCGATATCCCAGTGACTTCCTCGTAAATGTTTAGCGGAGAGAGTGTTGCAGACATTAGCATGGCACCTCCAAATGCGTCTAGTGTGCCTGCGATTTCTTTCTGGGGGATATTGTTGTTGATTCGAATTTCTGCATAATAACTCCGTCTCCAAGGGCGGTTTGATGGTGGATTGTCGTCAACTCTTGTCCTCGGATTGAGCTTGATTTCTCGGAAATACTCAGTGTTGTCTCCATTCCACCATCTATTCAACAGCTCGTGTAGTTCTCCAATTGGGAAAGAGCCGTCTGGACTTTTGCCGTCTACCTCTTTCGAGATAACGTCTTTAGTGACGCTCACTACTTTCGAGACCTTGAGAAATAGCTTCCATATCGATTCGTATCCTTGGTCTGAGACCCATTTGGATATTGTATCCGGTTTAGGATTTTGAGGTGGTTGGAGTGGGATCGTCACCTCTTCTCGATCGCTGTGTGTGGATTTTAGTTTCCATTCGTTACCGTGATTTCGCTCGAGGAAGTCCATGATCTTGTTTGAGAGGATCTCTTGAATCTTTTTCAGGAATTTCGAGCAAGTCGTCAAATCAGATGGGGAGAGGTCGGTGTTTGCTATTATCTTATTACTGAGGCCCTGTTTTCGAATATCTCCTTTTCCTTTGAGCCAGCCATGAACTTCGTTTATATCGATTATCGCCCTGCGTAGATGGCTGAAAGAGGTTTTGTATGATAGCTGGTCCCTGACTTCAGAGACTAATGAGTGGGCTTCGTCACATATCAACAGTGTCGACTCGTCAATGATCTCCCCGGTCAAACCGGCAACCGTTCTTGGACAGAAAGCGTGTTTATAATTTCCAAATAATATGCTGGCGTCTTCGTGCATCCGGCGCATTTCAATATGCGGGCACGTTCCGTTTCTGGAACCTTCTGTCAATATTTCTGCACCAGATGTTACTCGATCAATACTCAGAGGGAAGGAATCTTGGACTGAATTGGTTATATGCGATGCGTAGAAAGGGCAGTATTCCGTCCCTCCAACGTCTGGGATCGTATGTTGGTACGGTGTAAATGAGTCTTCTATCTTGAGACGGTCTTTATCTGACTCTGCTCGAACTGCTAAACCGAAAGCTGCATTGACTTCCCTTGTAGTTCGTCGTTCTTCGACCGCCTTTTTCATCAATTGTCTAGTGTTATCACGCAAGTTGACGCATTTGTGGTAGATATCACTCGAATTGATAATCCCGGTTTGGACATAAGGGCAAAGATCAGATTTGCCGACAAGGGTTAGCCCGTTAAAATAGGTGTCTGAATTCTCATTGATAGTCTGAAAATCATCCTCGAAAGCGGTTAGTTGCTGTTTCTTAGAGGTGATCACTAAAACTCGATCATATTTGGTATTCGCATCTCTGACGATGGATAATCCTGCTGTTAATGCGATCAGGGTTTTTCCTGTGCCACACGGCCCCTCGAGGACATGAATGCCTCCGTTTCGAAGGGTGTCAATAGCCGTATTGATCCCTATGGCTTGGTTCTCGTATGGTGAAAACGGGAAAATATCTTCCCAATATTTGTGTACTCTCGAGTCACCACCAGTCATAAGATGGCCTCAGCTGCTCGATTTTGTTTTGACGATCTCTCCTGACTCGTTGGGGTCTAAAATCAACATATCAAGCTCATCGTGCCACTCTGGTTCGTACCTTCTCGTCTTTTTGTGCTTGATACCGTTTACTTCCAAGAAGGTCTTTCCAGAGATAACTGCGCCTGAGTCTTCTGGTCGACGCAATCGGTAATGTTCGTCATTATCTTCATCGAATTCGTCGATCGGTCTGATTCCAATGATTTCCTCTCCCCGATGATACAGCAAAATCACTGCGTCATACCCCTCGAGGTAATTGTCACAAACTGTCTTGTTCGGGCCTATTGTTCCACTATTTCGAATAGTGACGTACTCTCTTTGTTGATTTCGACTGTGGGATTCCCAAAGGCCGTCATCTAAGAGTGGATCACTGCTACTGTCGTCTGTTTGAGGCTGTTGTTCGGACATAGGTTATCTCTTACTAGGACTACTGCCTATAGAGCTATCAGATAGGAACTGACAAAAATGTTGCGGGGTCTGATATTAGCCAATAAGGAAGTTTGGCTGCACACCCGACAGTAGTATTGGTAAATGGGGTTCTGATCCATCTATAAGGATTTGTGTTCAAAGAAAAATGAAGTGACCTCAGGATCACACCGATTGAGTTAGTCCGATTTGTTTATTGCTGTGTACCCTGCTTTCAGGTCTTCGAAATTAATCTTGTTGCCTTGCCTATCGACAGCAGCATATTTCGCATGTGTTACTAGCCCCTCAATGTCTGCACCGGACCAATCATCGAGGGAGTGAGCGACACTTTCAGCTTGGCTACTCGTAATATCACAAGGGACATCAGCCATTTTCACTTTCAGAATCTCCTTGCGAGCTTCGGCATCTGGAAGGCCGATTTCGATCTGGGAATCGATACGCCCTGGTCTAAGCATGGCTTCATCGATCATCTCCATTCGGTTCGTGGTGAGCAGGAGAATGAAGTCCTTTTCGTCTCGAGTGAGGTTCGAGAGGAAGGTGTTCGTAACTTTCGAATCCTCCGAATGGCTATTGTCAAGGTCTCCCCTTTCAATAAGCAACTGTTCGGCTTCATCGATGAAAATTATACCACCCAGCTCCTGAGCTTCCACAAACACTCGCTGAATCATACGGGGCGATTCGTTGATGTGCGCGTGTGTCAGATGTGCTTGGGTCAGTTCGACGAAAGGGCGATTGAGTGCGTTAGCCAGACCCCTTGCGAACAAGGTCTTACCCGTCCCTGGGGGACCATGAAACAGAACACCTCGAGGTGGATCGATCTTGAACCGATCGTAGATTTCACTATCGTCTTGAAGTGGCTTGATGATCTTTTTTGTAAGCCTCTCTTTCACATCGGGATAGCCTCCGATATTTTCAAATCGAGTGTCTGGCGGTTCCTCCCATGGGAACTCCAACATCTCTAACTTCGGACACTGCTGTAGCAAACGCTCTTTCGTCGTCAGGGACTGTCCATTTTCGTTGAAATCCCCGTGCGTTTGATTGGTGGAATTTTGATCCTTGGTCCCACCAAGTTGTTTATCGAATTCGTGGACCTGATCTTCGTCTTCAGTTCTCTCTCTACTCTCTTTCGGGATTGGGGGCGTGTTTTGGCTCTGACTCATACTGTTTCTTGGTTTGTTTTTGTCTCCGTCGTGTTCAGCAACCTCTGCATTCGGTCGTGGTTTTGTTTCGCTCTCGCGGTCATCACCCCATTTGAAAGGGTTGATTGGGTCTGTCTTTTTTTCGTATATTTCTGCGAGTTCTTCTCGCTTCTCTTCCGAAAGACTCGGCTTGTCGGATTCTCCGTTGTTCGAATCTCCGGGTGTGAGTGTATGATCGACATTGTCTCCTTTTGGAGAGGACGTTTCACGTTCCATTTCTGACTGGTGTTTTTCCCGACTTTGATCTCGAAATCGACGCGATTCAACTGGATTCCCAGTTCTTGATGTCACAAGCACGGTTACGGCCATCAACCCACCTGAGAGGATGATTACAGCTCCTACGTAGTGGGACAAAAACCCAGACCCGATAGGCATTATTGGGTTTGAGACAGCTATCACCATGGCAACTGCTGGGACCGATGCTGCTACGATCCCGCTGTGAAATGGGTTCCATAGGTCTCCATAGAAATGGAGTGCAACGCTTGCAGCGATGAAAGGCAAGAGTAGAGCTGTCTGCTCGACCAAGAGTGCAAGCACTGCTAAGGCAATGAACCCACCAATGCTTACTATCTTGAATTTGAGGCTCCACCTACATCTGGTATCGGTATAGTAACTCAACCAGACGTAAGCGGTAGCAAATCCTAGGATCATCTACAGCCTCCTGGTACGGATTGGAAGTGCCTTTCTACAGCGGAATTCGTGTTCGTATGGCGGTTCGTCATGCAGTCGGGAATCGTTTGTCACCTACCTACAATTGGGTTCTACACGCTAATAAAGTCTTTTTCAGGAGGTTTTGTATCAGAAATTGGCTTGAGGTATTGTATGGTCGATCGGATATTGCCTACTGAGCTATCTTGAAAAGACTATACAGTCTTGAGTTGGAGAATCAAAAAGACCCTCCCGCCTCCCGTGATCAAGTCATATCCATTCTATCAGGGTCAACTTTCTTCAACCGAGAAAATCACTTGTTCTGCAACACCCCTCTCGATGCTGTACCACTCGATCAGGAGTTCAATAGCATATTCGGTGACATTATTCGTATCGTCACTTTCGTGTTTAGCTATTTTGAGTGCTGGTTTCCCTGTGGGTCTGAGATAGTGAGATAGACTTTCTTGATCGAGATTTTCTGGAATGTAATATTCTATATCCTCTACTCGAAGACGCCACGCTGCGGGAATGGTATCTTGTTGAGGAGTTACAGAACCCACCTCACTCAAATCGATTTTTATCTCGACAGGGTCAATGATGGCTTGTTTTGGCCCAGTGAAGTTTTGCGGAGTGAAGACAGAGATGTCATTTGGGCAGGTTCCTAGAGCGTTGACTTCTTTAACTGTTAATTCGTTCGCTGGGGGGACCCAACCACGAGATGTTAAAATATCGTATCTAATGTAGTCCCGGTCTCCAATTGGTTTGTTTATTTCCCACTTGTTGAATCGATACAGCCCTAACATTTCTTCAGGTAATTCTGATACTTCCGATAATCCTCTGTCTGATAAGAACAAAGGAATAGAGTTCTGGTTTTCTTTTGGCATGGGTTTAGTTTGGTTTGATTGATGTTAAATCGTTGTACTCCGTAAGCTTAGGGGCTATTTGCAACTTTGTCTTGCCAATTTGAGGGCTGATTCTGCGTGTCCCTTTGGAGTTGCAATTCCTTCATTGGCGTTTTGGCCTAATTCGAGGAGCGTTGGGATGATATAGTCTTCATACGTTTTAGATTCCATTCGCAGGTTGTTTGTCCATCGCGATGGGAACGTTGCATCTGGTTTGTGTGGGTGAGCTCTAAATCTCCATCCAGCTCCAAATCGGGCACCTACAATCGCTCCAGCAATAGCACCGATAGTGTCTGCGTCTCCACCCATGTTCACAGCAGTTATTACTGCTTCTTCTGGGTCTTTTGATGTTAAACCGATATAGAGAGCAGTCTCGAGAGTATCTACTACATAGCCCGTGTTTTTCAGGTCCTCTTTTTCTATGTCTTGAGGGATTTGTTCTAACCGAGTAACCAATTCAGTGGGCGCATCTGGTGATACATCTTTCAGTGCGTCTTTGAGAGGTGTTTCGGAACCTTGTATGATGCTTGCTAGCGTCAAATTCAAGATTGCAGTTCCATATTTGCATCGTTCGTCAGCGTGGGTGATCTCAGATGATGCTATTGAAACTTCTATGAGTTGTTCCCTATTGTCTGGGTAGGCGATCGCTAGTGGCGCACAACGCATCACACAACCATTTCCGGCAGCGTTAGAAGCACCTCTTTGCTCGAGCGTTTTATATCCGGCTTCCTCTGTTCCGTAACCGTTTTTGAGCCAGTCGATTGAAGACATAGTAGTTAGTCCAATATCGAACGGGCCATTGCGGAACCATTCGATGAGTAGCCCTGCATAATGATCTGGATCGAAGCTATTGTTCTTCAGTATATTCGCAATTAAATAGAGGGCCAAATTGGTGTCGTCTGTGACAGTCCCTGCTGGCTGGTCGTGGGAACCATCCCCCTCAAAGTCTCGGATCACACCATATTTTGATTCGATTTGTTCTGGTGAGAGGAACTCGACGGGGCGACCGAGAGCATCTCCACAAGCCAAGCCAAATATAATCCCAATAGATCGATCAAGTCGAGTAATTAGTTCATCAGATGTTACTTCTCGGCCAATTGTGTTTGGATATGACGCTTCCAACCCCCACGTACAGCGGATGGCATCAGCATCCATAGATAGCCGATGGCTTGATTTGTGTTCGTATGGGTCTGGGATATACACACCGTGTATTTCACGATAGGCTTTGACCAACTCGAGATCGGATTTGAAAGGGTGAAGCTCATTGAACTTCCCACCTGTTGGTTTAGAATCGACCAAACTGGCGTAATCTACCTTAAAATAAGTATCAACTGGTCGGTAGTCACCTTGGTCTGGTGGTGGCGTTATATTTGATTCTTCATTCATGCTACGATATATCCTATTATCGCTCTTATAATTTGGCATGGTACCCAAAGCGCAGAATAAAAACTCAACTCTCCTCCCATGACCTCTTTATACAAAAATAAAGGAGCTAATTACAGCAATTCTGCCCCATCGTCATCGATATACAAGTCCTCATCTGCTTCCACTTCCGCTTCGGAAGCGTCTACAATGCTATTAACTGCATGGTTTGTTATGTCTTCGTCGTCGACCAACTCAGGGTTATCGTTAATATGATTTCTCCAGGTTAACAGACGTTCGACACCTTCTTCGGTTTTTGGTGCCGCTCCATCTTCGGTTGCCATTTGTCGGACAAATATGTCCATCCCGTTGTGGGCGCTTTCAGATGCCTCCTCTGGAGATTCAGTTGTTTCTTTTATCAACTCTGATGGCTCGTGATCGATTTTGTCTGTGAAAGATATGTTATCCGTTTTCACCTCTTTCTGTCCAATCAAGTGTATTTCACCCTCTGTTTGGTTTTGAAAGCCTGCGGAACCTTCTGATGACTCTTTATTGTAAGCTAATGCATCGACTGCAAGTGTGTCTTCTTCAGAGGCGTCATGCTCTACTACAATCGGCACGTTACCATACGTATTAGCAAATTCCTCTGCAACATCTTCTTCTGTGGTATATGCTATGGATTGTTCTGGCTCCGGCATTTCAACAGTTTCAGCATCAGGATCGTCGAATAGTTGAGCAGTGGTTCTTCCACCTCGGTATATCATCCCCCGATAGATTGGTGCATCCCCATCTTCATTCGCGACATTTTCCTCCACATAATCATCGCTTGCTTCTACTAAACTCTTGTAGACGCCCTTCTCTTCCTCAGTAACCTCATGGTCCACCTCTTCGCGTACTGGGTGGTCATTCCCTAAAGCTTCGTTTCCGATTTTTTCGACTTTCCCCACTTCATCGGAATAAAAATCTGAAGATTCCTTTCGCTTTTCAAGTCCCTCATATACCTCATCTACTGCTTCTTCTCCATGTTCTGAGACAAGGCCCGCATACAAGGATTTTCGACTATCTTTGTTCAGGACTGTTGTCCCACTATTACTGGTTTCACGCTGGATGTCTTCTGTCTCGCTATAATCTATTTCACTGGACGGAACACCGTCAGTTATGTCGGTTGTACTTTGGTCGGGCTCTTGTTCTTCTGTCTCCTGTTTGCTTTCTATGGATTTGGTTTCTTCTGAGACTGCTTCTTCTATATTGGCTAGTTCTTGCTCTATGGATGATTGTGAGGCAGATGCTCCCGCTTCAGTAGTGTTCTCACCTGTTGATGGTTCTGGATTAGAATCTTCTATTTCCGCTAAATTGTCCTCTATGGAGGATTGTGAGGCTTCGCT
>LFCJ01003571.1_pt1 | contig 11390 bp, 10 predicted proteins | sample 643141 | NCBI WGS metagenome assembly LFCJ01 (sample SAMN03766243, study PRJNA286221) | soda lake metagenome | biome: soda lake; feature: Kulunda steppe; material: water; isolation source: sample B1-Br-g2 brine of Lake Bitter-1 | place: Russia: Kulunda steppe | collected 2010-07 | reverse complement strand
CCTCGCGGTGGCCGTGGCCCTCGTCGACAAACGCGACAACCCGCGTTCGAAGTTCTATCGGATGTGGCTTGCCCATCTGTGACCCCAATATCTGCCTCAAGGGACGGGAACCACATCATGGCCGATCCGGGAATCCTGAATCCGAAAGGAAGCGACGCGCTCTAAGGCCGCTGGTATTGTTCGCATAGTGCGCACGTCGGGCGCGGGCCCGGTGGCGCGGCTCAGACCGCGGCGCGCGATGCGGGCGAAAGGGTGCTGGCGCGCGCGATCAGCTCGAAACCGAGATCGACGCGGACGGGCGGCTCGTCGCGCCCCTCCAGCCGCGCGAGGATCTGCTCGGCCACATGGTCGCCGATTTCGCGGCGCGGCGGCGCGACCGTGGAGAGCGCGGGCACGGAGTTGCGCCCGAAATCGAGCCCGCCGAACCCGATCAGCGCGACCCGGTCGGGCACCGAGACACCGCGCCGCTGCGCCTCGAACAACGCGCCGAGCGCGACCAGGTCGTTGGAGAACACCACCCCGTCGATCGCCGGGCGCCGCTCGAGCAGCGCGGCGAAGGCCTCGGCGGCGACATCGGTGGAGCCTTGCGCCCCGGCATCGATGATCTCGGGCGCGGCGAGCCAGCTATGGCTGCGCACGGTCTCGGCGTAGCCCTCGGCGCGCTGCGCGGCGCGGTGATCGCGCCCGAGCCGCGCCCCGATGAAGGCGATCTCGCGCGCCCCGCCGGCGATAAGGTGGCGCGTCTGCATGCGACCCACATCGCCATGCGAGAAGCCCACGAGCCGGTCGATGGGCTGCGGGCCGAGCTCCCACATCTCGACGACGGGGATGTCGGTGGCCTCGAGCATGCGCCGCGTGGCGCGGTTATGGTGCAGCCCGGTGAGCACCATCGCCGCCGGCGACCAGGACAGGAAGGTGCGCACGAGCTGCTCCTCGGTCGCCGCGTCGTAATCGGTATGGCCGATCAGGATCTGGTGATTGGCGGCGTGCAGCCGGTCCTGCAGGGTGGTGACGGTCTCGGCGAAGAAGGAATTGACGATGGAGGGGACGACGACGCCGACGACGCGGGTCTGCGCGGCTGCGAGCGCGCCGGCCATGCGGTTGGGAACGTAGTGCAGCTCGTCGATGGCGCGCTGGATGCGCGCGCCGAGCCGGGGCGAGACCTCGCCGGGCGCGCGCAGATAGAGCGACACGGTCGAGGTCGCGACCTCGGCCATGCGCGCCACATCCGTCATCGTGGCGCGTTTCGTTCCGCGACGCTGCCTTGAGTTGGCCATGGATCACTCCGCTCGACGCCGTCTCTAGCCTGAAGGCACGGGCCGTGTCACGCCGCCGATGGAACGCGGCGCACCACCATTCGCGATGGGGCACGCCGCGCCGCAGGGCACGGCCGGGAGGAACGGCCGGACCCGGCCCCTCACCGCATCGCCGAGCCGCGGTCGGACTCGACCTGCTCCTCGGCGCGCTGGACGGCGGCCTCGAACTCGTCGAGGAACATCGCGCCGGCCTCGCCGAACTCGTCGAGATACCAGTCGCGGATGGGGGCCGCGGCCTCGCGGAACATGTCCATCTCTTCATCGGTCGGGTTGTAGATCTCGCCGCCCGAGTCGATCCACTGTTCCCAGGCGTCGAGCTCCTTGCGTGGCTGAATGCCGAACTGCACCGTGGACATCAGCGCCCCGCCATCGAGCACGATCTGCTGCTGCTCGGGGGTCAGGCCCTGGAAGGTGTCGTTCGACATGAACCACATCGAGGCCATGTAGGCATGCCCGTCGAGGGTGATGTAGTTGAGCTGCTCCTCGAAGTTCATGTTGGCGATGTCGGAGATCGAGTTCTTGGTGCCGTCCACCACCCCGGTCTGCAGCGCGCCGTAGACCTCGAGCCACGGGATCGGGGTGGGTGAGCCGCCCATCTCCTCGACGAGACGCTGCTGGATCTCCGACTCGATGGTGCGGAAACGCAGACCCTCGACATCCTCGGGGGTGCGGATCTCGCGATCGCTGTTGGCGAAATGGCGCCAGCCGCCGGTCTGCGTCATCGCCAGCAGCAGGATCGCCTCGTTCGATTCCTCGAGCACCTGGTCGCGCACGAAATTCGTGAAGTCCGTATCCTTGAGCGTGAGCTCCGCGACCCGGTCATCCGACAGCGCATAGGGCACATCCATGCCCTGGATCGGCGGGTAGATCGCCGCCGCGCCGCCCGCTGTGGCGGTGTAGAGATCGACGGTGCCCGCGCGCATCGCCTCGAAGCACTCGTTCGCCGAGCCGCAGAGCTGATCGCCCACGAAGATGTTGACCGTCACCTCGCCGCCGGTGCGGCTCTCGACATAATTCTTGAAGACCTGCGCGGCATCGTATTCCTGGTCCTCCTCATTGGCGAGGAACACGAGGTTGAGCTCGGCGGCCCCCGCCGGCACGGCCATCGCCCCGCCCAGCGCCAGCGCCGAGCCCAGAAGGGCCGCGCGGGCCCGCGTCAGTTTCGTGATCGCTATCATCGAATTTCCTCCCTTGGGTTGATGATCAGACATAGCCGAGCACCCGTGGCAGCCACAGGACGAGCTCGGGAAACAGGATCAGGGCGCCGACCACGGCGACCTCGAACAGGAAATACGGGATCAGGTCCCAGGAGATGCGCTCGATCCGCTCGCCTGAGATGCCGCTGACCACGAACAGCACCAGCCCGAGCGGCGGCGTGATCAGCCCGATGATGAGCACGATGCACATCACCACGGCGAAATGGATCGGATGGATACCGAGATCGATCATCACCGGCGCGAGGATCGGCCCGAGGATCAGGATCGCCGGCCCCGCATCCATGATCGTGCCCACCGCAAGCAGCAGCGCCACGATCACGAAGAACAGCAGCAGCGGATCGTCCGTGATGCCCAGCACCAGCCCGCTGACAAGCTGCGGCGTGCCCTTCAGGCTCACCAGCGAGGCGAACGACACCGCCGCCCCCACCAGGAGCAGGATCACCGCCGAGCGCAGCGCCGCGTTGCCGAACAGGCGCGGCAGATCGGTCAGCTTGATCTCACGGGTGATGACCAGCCCGAGAATGAGCGCGTAGAAGGCCGCCACGGCGGCCCCCTCCGTGGGCGTGAAGACGCCGCCGACGATGCCGCCGATGAGGATGATCGGGGTGAGCAGCGGCAGCACGGCGCGCTTGCTCTCGCGGGCGACATCGCCCCATGTGGCGCGCGCGGCAGGTTCGGGAAAGCTGCGAAACCGCGCCACGATGGCCACCACGACCATCAGCCCGAAGCCGATGATCAGGCCCGGGATGATCGCCGCGGCGAACATCGCCGCCACCGAGACATTCATGATGAAGGCATAGAGTATCATCAGCCCCGAGGGCGGGATGATCGAGGCGAGCACCGCCGAGGCCGCCGTGATCGCCGCCGAGAAGGACTTGGTGTAGCCCGCCTGGTGCATGCCGGGGATCATCACCCCGCCCAGCGCCGAAGCGTCGGCGACCGCCGAGCCCGACCCGCCCGCGAGCATGATCGAGGACGACACCGAGACCTGCCCGAGCCCGGCCTTGCGATGCGCCACGAAGGTTTCGGCAAAGCGCACGATGCGGGTGGTGATGCCGCCCGCCGTCATCAGTTCGCCGGCGAGGATGAAGAAGGGCAGCGCCATCAGCGGGAAGCTGTCGATGCCCGCGAATAGGCGTTGCACCAGCATGTTGAGAAACCGCAGATCGCCCTCGATCAGCAGTGCCGCCCCCGGTGCGAGCAGCATCACGAAGACGATCGGCGTGCCGATGACGAGCAGGAAACCGAAGATGTAGACATAAAGCAGCGCCATCGCTCAGGTCCCCGTCTCGACCGCGCTGCCGAAGACATGCACCTTGTAGCGCCCCGGCTCGGCGAGATTGGCCAGAAGCCGCAACAGCCGCTCCAGCGACACCAGCGCCACCAGCCCGAAGCCCACGGGCATGATCGCGTAGACATAGGCCAGCGGCAGGCGCAGCGAGAGCGACACGCTCGTCGCGTTCACCGCCAGGTTGTAGGTCAGGTAGATTGCCCCGCAGAGCAGCACGAAGACCGAAAGCTCGATCAGGATGCCCACGATGCGAAAGACGCGCGTCTGCGCGATGGCGGAGATGAAGAGATCGAGGCTGACATTCAGCCCGTAGCGATGCGCCGTCGGGAAGTAGAGGAACGCCATCCACACCATCATCGTGCGCGACACCTCCTCGGTCCAGCCGAAGCTCGTCCCGAGCACATAGCGGTAGAAGACATGCACGATGACGACGCCGAGCATCCCCATCAGCAGCACCGTCGCGACATGGCCCGCCCCGCGCGTGAGCACGGTGTTGAGCTGGCCGAGCTGACGGATCAGCGTGTCCATGGCCCCTCCCCCTCTCGGCCGCGCGCCGCCTCCCATGCGAACCCGCGACTGTCTATCGTAGCGTTTCGAAAATCGCTAGCAGCTTGATGGCGACCTGTCAATCAAGCCCAGACTCCGGTGCATTGACACGATTATTTTCGGATTTCTTGCTATTTTGCAGCCCAAACGAAGCGAATCGCCCGCGTTGCGATCGGTTTGACATCGAGGCGAATCGCGGCTCTAATATCGCAGCGTTACGAAACGGCGGGCGCCGCCGCGGGAGGAGCCATGGCACGGCGAAGCATCGAGGATCTGCGCAGTCAGCGCTGGTACGGCGCAAGCGACATGCGCGGCTTCGCCCACCGTCAGCGCACCCAGCAGATGGGCCTGCGCCGCGAGGAGTTCATGGGCAAGCCGGTGATCGGGATCGTCAATACCTGGTCCGATCTAAGCCCCTGCCATGCGCATCTGCGCGAGCGTGCCGAGGCCGTCAAACGCGCGGTCTGGGCGGCGGGGGGCTACCCGGTCGAGCTTCCCGCGCTCTCGCTGGGCGAGGTGATGGTCAAGCCCACCACCATGCTCTACCGCAACTTCCTCGCCATGGAGACCGAGGAGCTTCTGCGCTCGCACCCCATCGACGGGGCGGTGCTGATGGGCGGCTGCGACAAGACCACGCCGGGGCTGATCATGGGCGCGCTGTCGATGGACATCCCGGCGGTGTTCTGCCCCGCCGGGCCGATGCTCAACGGCAAGTGGAAGGGGCAGACCCTTGGCGCGGGCACGCATACGCGGCATTACTGGGACAGGCTGCGCACCGGCGAGATAACTGAGGCGGAATGGATCGACCTCGAAAGCCGCATGACCCGCTCGAACGGGACCTGCAACACGATGGGCACGGCCTCCACCATGACGACGATCGTGGATGCGATGGGCCTCACGCTGCCCGGTGCTTCCTCGATCCCGGCGGCGGATTCGGCGCATACGCGGATGGCCTCGGAATGCGGCGAGCGCATCGTCGAGATGGTCTGGGCCGACCGCAAGCCCTCCGACATCCTCACCCGGGCGAGCTTTCTCAACGGCGCGCGGGTCTATATGGCGCTCGGCGGCTCGACGAACGCGGCGGTGCATCTGATCGCGCTGGCGCGCCGCGCGGGTGTCGCGCTGACGCTCGACGATCTCGACGCGGTGGCGCGCGAGGTGCCGGTGCTGGCCAACCTGTTTCCGTCCGGCAACCGGCTGATGGAGGATTTCTACTACGCCGGCGGGCTGCCGGCGCTGCTCGCGCGGCTTGCGGAGATGCTCGACGCGCAGGCCCTCAACGTCACCGGCGGCCGGCTCAAAGAGGTGATCGCGGCAGCCGAATGCTACGACGACGACACGATCCGCTCGCTCGCGAACCCTGTCACCGAGGGTGCAGCACTCGCCGTGCTCAAGGGCAACCTCGCCCCCACCGGCGCGGTCATCAAGCCGAGTGCGGCGGACCCCGCCCTCGCGCACCATCGCGGCCGCGCCGTGGTCTTCGACAGCCAGGCCGATCTCGCCGCGCGCATCGATGATCCCGCGCTGGACGTCACCGCCGAGTCGGTGCTGGTGCTGCGCAATGCGGGGCCGCAGGGGGCGCCGGGGATGCCGGAATGGGGCAACCTGCCGATCCCGAAGAAGCTGCTCGCCCAAGGGGTGCGCGACATGCTCCGGATCTCGGATGCACGCATGAGCGGGACGCATTACGGTACCTGCGTGCTGCACGTGACCCCCGAGGCCGCGGTGGGCGGCCCGCTCGCGCTGGTGCGCGACGGCGACGAGATCGTGCTCGATGTTGAGGCGCGCCGGCTGGAGCTCGACGTGCCGGAGGCCGAGTTCGAGCGCCGGCGCGCGGAATGGACGCCGCCGGTCCCCGCGACCGAGCGTGGCTACACGGCGCTGTTTCGCCAGCACGTCACCCAGGCCGATCAGGGCTGCGACTTCGACATCCTCGATCACGGGCGCAGCCAGCCCGAACCCGAAATCTACTGAAAGGCGCCGCGATGCAGATGCCCGAGAACCGTTTCAAGCGCTGGATGCGCGAGCCCCCGGCGCGGCCGCCGCTCGGCACGTGGCTGATGACCGCAAGCCCCGTGACCGCCGAGGCGATGGGCTGGGCGGGCTTCGATTTCGTCGTGCTCGACATGGAGCATGTCCCCGTCGATGTGCCGCAGGCCGCCGAGATCATGCAGGCCGTCGCCGCCACCCCGGCCGAGGTGGTGGTCCGCGTGCCCTGGAACGATGCGGTGATGGTCAAGCGGACGATGGATGCGGGCGCGCGCACGATCATGTTTCCCTTCGTGCAGAACGCCGAGGAGGCCCGCGCCGCCGTTGCCGCCACCCGCTACCCGCCTGAGGGCGTGCGCGGCGTCGCCGCGATGCACCGCGCGAGCCGTTACGGCATGATCGACGACTATCTGCGCCAGGCCAATGACGAGGTCGCCGTGATCGTGCAGCTCGAAACCCCTGACGCAGTCGCAGCGATCCCGGATATCGCGCGCATCGACGGCGTGGATGCGGTGTTCACCGGCCCGGCGGATCTCTCGGCGGCGATGGGGCGTCTGGGCGGTATCGCCGAGCCGCAGGTGCAGACGGCGCTTCGGGACGCCGCCGCGGCGGCCACGCGCGCCGGGATGCCCTGCGGTATCGTGGGCGGGACGGCCGGGATGGTGCGCGGCTACGAGGAGGCCGGATTTTCCTTCGTTGCAATCGGCTCCGATCTCGCGCTGATGATGGGGGCGGCGCGCGGCGCGCTCAAGGAGCTGCGCGGCGGCGACGCCCCGGCGCAGACCGGCGGCTATTGAGGAGGCGGCATGGGTTTTGAGACGGCATGCGTGGCGCAGGCGGCCCTCGGAGAATGCCCGCTCTGGTCGGTGCGCGAGCAGGCGCTTTACTGGGTTGATATCGAGGCGCCGAGCCTCAACCGCTTCGATCCCGCAACGGGCGAAAACACCTCGATCCCGATGGACGAGAATATCGGCTGCATCGGCTTTCGCGCGGGCGGCGGGTTCGTCGCGGGGATGCGCTCGGGGGTGTGGCTGCTCGACGGGGCAGGCCGCAAGGAGCGCCTGCTCGCCAACCCGCAGCCCGACACCTCGATCAGCCGCTTCAACGATGGCCGCGTCGATCCCTGGGGCCGGTTCTGGGCCGGCACCATCCACGAGCCGCGCGACCGCGCTGGTGGCGCGCTCTACGTGATCGGGGCCGACGGGTCCTGCCGCGCGGTCGGCAAGCCGGTGCGGACCTCGAACGGGGTGGCGTTCTCGCCCGATGCGCGCACCGCCTATCACTCCGACACCCCAGCGCATGTGATCTACCGCTACGCGCTCGACGCGGATGGCGCGGTCACCGATGCGGGCATCTTCGCCGAGTTCGAGCACGGCGCCGGCCGCCCCGACGGGGCCGCCGTCGATGCCGAGGGTTGCTACTGGACGGCGCTGTTCGAGGGCGGGCGCGTGGCGAAGCTGTCGCCCGAGGGCGCGGTGCTCGCCGAGTTCCCGGTCCCGGCGCGCTGCCCGACGATGTGCGCCTTCGGCGGCGCCGATCTGCGCACCCTCTATGTCACCTCGGCGCGTCACAAGCGCCCGGCGGACGAGCTCGCCGAATGGCCCGAATCGGGCAACCTCTTCGCCATGCGCACCGATGTGCCGGGCCGCCCCGAGCCGGAGTTCGCGGGATGACGCATCCCGCAGCGAATTACTCGTCGCTTGACGGCGCGAACGTGCTGATCACCGGCGGAGCGACCGGGATCGGGGCGGAGCTGGTGCGCGCCTTCGCCGCGCAGGGGGCGCGGGTGGCGTTTCTCGACATCGACGCGGCTTCGGGCGCTGCGCTGGCCGAGGCCGAGGGCGCCGTATTCCGTCCCTGCGATCTGCGCGACATCGCCGCGCTGCGCGACACGATCGCCGATCTCGAGGCGCGGCTGGGCGCCTTCGCCGTGCTCGTCAACAACGCCGCGCGCGACGACCGCCACGACTTCGAGGCCCTCACCCCCGAGTACTGGGATGACTGCATGGCCACCAATCTGCGCCATCACGCCTTCGCCGCCCAGGCGGTGCTCGGCGGGATGAAGGCAGCGGGCGGCGGTTCGGTGATCAACATGGGCTCGATCTCGTGGATGCGCGGGCGGCCCGGGATGCTCGGCTACACCACCGCCAAGGCGGCGATCAGCGGTCTGACCCGCTCGCTCGCCGCCGAGCTCGGGCCCCACGGCGTGCGGGTCAATTCGGTGGTGCCCGGCGCGATCCTGACCGAGCGGCAGGAGCGGCTCTGGCTCACCCCCGAGCTCAACCAGCGGCTGCTCGACGAGCAGGCGCTGAAGTTCCGGCTGCAGGCCGCCGATGTCGCGCCGATGGCGCTGTTTCTGGCCTCCGACGCGGCGCGCGGCTGCACCGGGCAGGATTTCATCGTGGATGCGGGGCTGACGCTCAACTGACGCCCCTGAAAGGACGCAAGATGACGATCAGATACGGCCTCATCGGCGCGGGGATGATGGGCCAGGAGCATATCCGCAACGTGGCGCTTCTCGACGGCGCGGCGGTCACCGCTGTGGCGGACCCCGATGCGGGGATGCGCGCGGGGGCGGCCGAGCTCGCCGGCGCGCGCGCCTATGCCGATCACCGCGCGCTGCTCGACGCCGAGAGCTGCGACGCCTTCGTCCTCGCCGCGCCCAACGATCTGCATCTGCCGCTGATGCGCGACATGCTGGAGGCCGGCAAGCCGATCCTGTGCGAAAAGCCGCTGGCCACGAGCGCCGCCGACTGCGCCGAGATCATGCGCCTCGCCGAGCGGCGCGCACCCGTCTGGGTGGCGATGGAGTATCGCTACATGCCGCCCGTCGCCCGCCTCATCGACGCGCTGCGCGATGGCGTGGCCGGGACCCCCCGCATGGTCGGCATCCGCGAGCACCGCTTTCCATTTCTCGACAAGGTGGATGACTGGAACCGCTTCAACGCGCGCACAGGTGGTACTCTGGTCGAGAAGTGCTGTCACTTTTTCGACCTAATGCGCCATATCCTCGGGCGCGACCCGGTGCGCGTCTACGCCACCGGCGGCGCGGATGTGAATCACCGCGCGGAGCGGTATGATGGCCGCGTGCCCGACATCCTCGACAACGCCTTTGTCTGCGTCGATTTCGAGGGCGGCACGCGGGCGATGCTCGATCTGTGCATGTTCGCCGAGGGGGCGGAATGGCAGGAGAAGGTCTCGGTGGCGGGCGATGTCGCGCGGCTCGAGGCGCGGGTGCCGGGGCCGGCGCGCTTTTCCCCCGACGGGCAGGAGCGCCACTCCGAATTCGTCATCGAGACCCGCGCCGAGAAGCGCCCGCGCCGCGAGATCGTTGAGGTCGATGAGCGCATCCTGCGCGCCGGAGACCACCACGGCTCCACCTTCTATCAGCATGAGCGGTTTCTGAGCATGGTCCGTAATTGCGGCACGCCGGAGGTGGGGCTCACCGATGGCTACTGGTCGGTGCTGGTGGGCGAGGCCGCCGAGGCTTCGGTGCGCAGCGGCGAGGCTGTCGATCTGCGCGGCGCGCCGTGATCGAACCCTTCGGCACCCTGCCCGATGGCGGCCGCGTCGAGCGGATTACGCTGCAAGGCGGCGGTCTGACCGCGCGGTTCCTGACATGGGGCGCGGTGCTGCAGGATCTGCGCCTAAATGGGCATGCGCCGCCGCTGGTGCTCGGTCTCGAAAGCCTGGATCACTATCTCGCCCATTCGCGTCATTTCGGCGCGACGGTGGGGCGCTGCGCCAACCGCATCCGGGACGGGCGCTGCAGCATCAATGGCCGCGCCGTGCAGCTCGACCGCAACGAGGGCGGGCGCCATCACCTGCATGGCGGCGCCGACAATGCGGGGTGCAAGCTCTGGCGGGTGGTGGCGCAGGCACCCGACGCGCTGCGCCTCGCGCTGACACTGCCCGATGGGCACATGGGCTATCCGGGCACGCTGCAGATCGAGGCGGCGTTCTCTCTGCCCGGCGACGGCAGCCTCGATATCCGCTACAGCGCGCACAGCGACGCGCCGACGCTGTGCAACCTCGCCCATCACAGCTATTTCGATCTCGACGGGCGCGGCGATGTGCGCGGCCACGTCCTTGGGATCGCGGCGGAGGCCTCTCTGCCGGTGGACAGCGACAAGCTGCCCCTCGGCGCGCCAGCCCCGGTGGCGGGCACGGCGTTCGATTTTCGCACACCGCGCCGGCTCGGGGCGGCACCGATCGATCACAATTTCTGCCTCGCGGACCGGCGCGGCGGGCTGCGCGAGGTGGCGGTGCTGGAGGGGCGGGCGGGGGTCGCAATGGCGCTGCACAGCACCGAGCCGGGGCTGCAGGTCTATGACGGGCACAATCTCGACGTGCCGGTGCCGGGGCTAGCGGGGCAGCGGATCGGCCCCTATGCCGGCATCGCGCTCGAGCCGCAGATCTGGCCCGACAGCCCCAACCAACCGGGCTACCCGCAGGCCCTGCTGCGCCCCGGCGATACCTATCACCAGCATACCCGGCTCGTCTTCACCCGCGATCAGAGCCGGGCGTTGTAGCAGAAACCTTGCTGCGCAAATGGACTCATGCCCGCACTCCCCTTTCCCCGGCCGGAGCCACTCCAAGGCCTCGGTGGCGGGATGCCGAGCGCGGTGAAACCGTTGAGCCTGCAATCCGGATCTGGACCCCGGCAACCTGACCGTCGCATTCGCACGCCGAGAGGCGTTGGCCCGGGAGTTCGACGCAGTACATTCGATCGCCGGGAAAACGATCCCCCGGATCGTCTTCTTGTTCGGCTCATATCGCTGCGCGGCTTCGGTGATGGCCGTCGCTCCATCGTTGCCCGAGCGCACGGCCCAGGCGTTTCGATGTCCGCAATTGCTCGTTGCGGGCCAGGCATTGATGCGTCCGGAAGGGTCGTCCATCAGGGCGCCATCGGTTCAAGCCCGATGGACGACGCGCGCCCCTGGGTCCCGGCGCTCTTCACCGCCACGAAGCGCATGCTTGGGCGCGAGGCCGCCTCCGCGATGGCTTCCGCGTCCGCGCGGTCGTTCTTCT
>LFCJ01003570.1_pt1 | contig 11398 bp, 17 predicted proteins | sample 643141 | NCBI WGS metagenome assembly LFCJ01 (sample SAMN03766243, study PRJNA286221) | soda lake metagenome | biome: soda lake; feature: Kulunda steppe; material: water; isolation source: sample B1-Br-g2 brine of Lake Bitter-1 | place: Russia: Kulunda steppe | collected 2010-07 | reverse complement strand
ATGAGATGGGTGGTACGACGCTGCCAAGGGAGGTTCTCGGGGCGAGTCTGTCTAGGCCGGTAAGCTATGGCTGGTGATATATATATGCCAGTGGTAAATCGTGAAACATGTCTGCAAATTGAAGCCTCAACGAACAAATTTGCATGCAAGGGCACAGAAAAAGAGCGTGCTTTTCATCTTGAATTGCCTGCAAGCCACACTTATAACAGGTACCATCATAATGTTCCCAGCTTCTTGTCTCGACTCGCAGCGCATGGGAATGTAACCTGAAATGTGCCACGTTGCGCTGTATTTGCTTGCCTAAATTCAGATGCTGATACCTAGGTACAGAAAGAGGCGGTCCATCAACAGTCACCGACCTAAGAGGCAAAGCAACCCAATTATGATATTTTGCAGCTTTGTCCATCTGATCTACATTGCCTAGCTGGTTTGCCTGGTACTAGATACTCCTCAACCTCTTTCTCACATCGACAACAAATTGTGACTGCCCACAATGTGGGATCGTTTGAAATTTTCTCACGCGATGCTGGAAATCACCGCTTCTTTCCAAACCATGAAAAGCATCCAAGAACTCAGCACTCCAGCACTTCTTGTTGATAGTGCTCATCGCAATATCAGCCTTGAGGACTTTGGCAAGAGTGCTACTATCACTGCATAGCAGAGCATTATAGAATCTCACAGCCACTCGGACCCAATAGAATTGCAAGGGCTCTTGGCCACACTCACGTAACAAAGACCAGTTGGGAGTGGAGCGCTTTACGCCTAAGATACCTTAAAGCAAGCACATGTGAACTGTTTGCAGAGGGCAGTCCATCTCAGCTCCTTGCTTCATGTACCTAGTGCCCCATATTTGACTTGCATACATGCTTGCTAGAAGTGCATAACCTTTAGTCAACCAAAGCATGCTGTGTGGTCTGTCTGTTAAGCGGTGCCATGACAACCAGCCATGAAAGGCGTAAGCATATGCTCAGCTGCAGCAGCCATGTTGTGCGTCTTGGTGAAGACCATGCCCAGGTATTTAAAAGATTCTTTGTTGGCAAGCTACAACCCTCCTGGCGTGAACACAGGTACCCTTGTGCGTCGAGAGTTAAAGTGCACCACCTCTGATTTTGATGTGTTCACAATCAGTCCCTTCCTTTGAGCGTAGGCGCTCAGCCTATCCAACATCATCTGCAGTTGACCTGGCTCATTTGCAGTAAAGCTCAAATCATCTGCATACAACATGTGTGTCACGCAAACATCAGCTATTCCTGTCACCAACGTGTGAGGAATGTAAACAGCACCCCCTACACCTAAGAGAATGACACGAAGAACATGGTCTCCTGTATTGCTGCGTCTAAGGTGACCATGCTGAGCATGGGCAGCTTGGAACTGCTGCTCAGGGGAAGTGTCTTCACAGTACTTGATCTCATTGAGATGGGTGGTACAACTCTGCCAAGGGAGGTTCTCGGGGTGAGTCTGTCTAGGCCGGTAAGCTGTGGCTAGTGATGGGGGTCTGCCTCCAGCTGCGGTGGCTGCCGCTAAAGAACGCCGTTCGGTGACCCTGCCCCCTATCCAAAACCACCCTCCTTCCGCTCCTTAAAGTAAGGCCTTGATCATTGGTATGGTTCTGTTGATTTTGGGACTTGATATTTCATGTTTTCTTTGGAGTTACTAATGGCGTCAGGGCAAGAAGTGAGTCTATCTCTTCGATTGTGGTTTTTAGCAAAATCCAAGCCGGAGGAACTCTGGATTCTGCTGTCACAGGTATTTGAAGATTTTGCATATGATGCTTGTCAGCACTGCCCACATCTGTGGATACAAGACAGGATCCTAGGGAACCTTAACTTATGGCTTTTGTCATAAGTCTGCCTGCGATATTTTGGCGTTCGGTCACCATATTTCTAATGATGGGATGCTGGCACCCTGAGAGGATGTGAAGTACACTGTCTTGGCAAGAGCAGATGGGGCAACTAGCCTGTTGGACTGCTTGAAACAGACAGCGTGTTTTTGGTTGTAGATCGTGCCAGACCAGTATTCAATCAGTCTCTTTTTCCTTGTGTTCCAGGTATAGACCAGAAAGCATTCAATTAAGTTACTGATTTTGCTGTGGGCACTCTTATTCTTAATTAAATTCTGGTAGTAGGTGTAGTAGCTGGTATCAGTTTGTGCGTTGCCTAGTTTGTGGACCTTATGCATGTGTGCTTGTAGCGCGTCGCGTTTGTTGGGGAGGTAACGCATATGGGGTTGGTAAGGTTGGGATTGATTACCATTGTCAATAATAGGACATTGTGTGTTTGGATCATCCGTGGAGGTTGCAAGCCAAATAATGTTGTGAAAAGGGTTACCTTCATGCCCTGCCATTTTTACACCAGTGTCAGCAGCTTCAGGATGTTTGGCCACATGCTTTGCTATCTGATCATCGCTCTCATTACTAATCGTAGTACCAATAATGCGGGTGTGGGCTTTTACTTTCAGGAAGTTGATGGAGAGTGTCGCAGTGTTGCAGATTGCTTTGATGATTGTCTCTAAGAAGTTGTGGTGGATGTGGTAGGTGTGTAATTCTGGGTACCTGATCTGTTTTCTAATTTGTCTCATTGAGTTTTCACTGTCGGTAGCTATCAGAAAGTAGTCATGAGTAATGGCTGCAGCAATCCCTGCAAGCTCAGCCCTATTACAGTATTAATAATAATGGAGCCATTGGGATTCATGTGATGAATTCTGTTGGTGTCAGGTATGTAGACGCATGCTCCAATGATCTGCTGATGATCATGACAAATGCAGCTCCCATCTGCGTAGACAATCTTCTTCCAGTCCGCTACTTTGCCAGGGCGCTTCCAGTCCGCTACTTTTCCATTCCGCTACTTTGCTGAGGCCAGATGAGGGCTTGGTTTGTCTTGTATTTGTGTAGTTGTCTTTTGTCCAGGGTGCGGTGATGTGTCTTGGTTGTGGCGCTTAGCAACTAGGAGGTGGTCAGGCTTTAATCTCTTGAGTTTGTTTAAGCCTGGAGGTGGTGCGCCAAGTGGGGCATACGCATATGAGCGTCCTTGTTCACTCTGGTTATGTTCAATTTAGCCTCAGGGATGATGGCACATGCCAGGTGATTGAGCCACTCGGGGTTGCGGTTGTTTAAATTCAGCCTGGCTTGTGTGTTCCAAACTGCAATTATCTGCAGGTCCCAGTGGTGCTTTGGGAGAGGGGTGCGAGAATCATTCCAGAATGGGATATCAGCGTACTGAAGGTTTTGTGATGAGATGGTTCCCATTAGGCTGCACATTTAGTTGAACTGGTTGTATAATGCCATGTATGCATTTGTGCTCATGGATCTGCCCCAGCAGGGGAGGAGCATGAAGATTGCTGTGGGTATGTCATGGGGACTGTTAATGGCAGAGTAAATGGCATGCCTTAAGGTCAATTGCATGATATCATCGTCATAGATGGGATGACAAATAGAGAAGCCAGAGAAAGAGGAGGAGAAACAGTCAGTGAAGGCACCAAATATAGTGCCACGTGGGTGGCTGCTCCAGTAGTGTGGGAGGTCTGGATTGAAGTCCAGTGGTGAGGCCATTTTCTCTTGTGCCACAGCTGCGCAATGTTTGAAGGCTGCTATGACATGGGGAGGGAAGATAGGATGGAAGGAGTCTTTTATCTTTTTGCTATCAAATTGCTTGACGGCCCTGGCTTTGCGTACAAACAGTCCAACCAACTCAGAAGCAAAGCTCTGTATTGGAGGGCTGACATTGTGGGGAAGGCCTGTGCTCTTGGCTTTGTTGTATTTTTGATGGAGAATTTGTAGGCGTTCGGTACACCTACAAAGTATGCCACTCTTCCACAAGTCTCAGACGCTACAAGGGCTTGTATATACATCCCTGATGGAAAATGTGTTGGTATGCTGAGTAATAAGCTATACATAAATCTAGCGAATGCCTTCCACCATGCACGGGATTCAGCTTATCACAATCAAGTCATGCCTTCACCCAAAGACCTTAACTCTGAATTAGTTGGTCTCCTCTCTTACAAACAGGAATGCAACTCAAAGGTTCGTAAGCAAATAAGTCAAAAAGTTAAAGACTCACACATGCAAGCCTTACCTGACCACATACCTAAAGCACTTCAAGCATGGGCTATGGTGACCAAGGACAGAACAGCAACTGATTCAAGCTATGGCTGCACATTCAAAGTGGTGTGGAGCAAAAGGAGAAGAGTTATGGTTTTTGGAATGCTCAATCCTTTAGCTTCTCAGTTCACAGGCTTCTCGGTATGCCACTCTCTACGACAATAGTGTCAAGCTTAACGTGGTGCGTCATGTAATCTACTCATCTCTTTCCACTGAAAGTGCCACTGCAACTTTTCTGCTTCTCCCAAATTGGAAGGGCCTTAATGCAAATGCTTACATGCAGATTCTTAGAAAATATCCAGAGCATTTTACTATCTTGGGCACTATTCCCCAGGCATCAGTGACCTATCGCAGACAAGATTTCTGGTTTGGAAACAGTACAAGTTTTCCAGCTCCTGAATGGGATCTTGAAATTATTGTTATATCATATTCCAAATGACTTATATGGAATAAAGAAGCACATGCTATTTGATGAGAACCCAAGGTGGTGTGCAGCCTTGTCTAATGCCATACCAGAGGCAACTTTCCACCCCTGCCCACATCCATCCACCCACTCAGAATGCAGCAAAAATAATCAATATACCAAGATCATTTCTCAAGATATTGATCATTTCTGAAGAAATTGAACGACTCAAACTTTACAAAGAATACTTGATCTCGCACTACGGCCCCTGACCTCACAGCGCTTACAAGTGATAATCTAAGTGTAAGGGTATGATCATTGCAACAGGAAGGTTGCAATTGCTAACCGGTGCCAGCCGCGAGGGGTCATAAGGGTTGGGGTGCAAGTCCCCCCGCTCCTTCAAAGGAGTAGGAAGGTGCCAAAGTGGCATCCACCACCGGAGTTGGTCGGACCCTAAAGGCCAGGTCTATCAGACCGTTACATTTGGTATCAGAGCAGAGGTCCCCAGTTCAAGTCCGACTGGGTGCAGACTTTCTAGATCTGCAGATCCGCGGCCTTGGGAATGTGGCACCGAGGTAGCCCCGCTAAGCTTGAGGGACCAAGCTTCATAGGCGACGGGTGAATATAAGGATATGATCATTGCAACAGGTGGTTGCAATTGCTAACCAGTGCCAGCCGCGAGGGGTCATAAGGGTTGGGGTGCAAGTCCCCCCGCTCCTTCAAAGGAGTAGGAAGGTGCCAAAGTGGCATCCACCACCGGAGTTGGTCAGACCCTAAAGGCCAGGTCTATCAGACCGTTACATTTGGTATCGGAGCAGAGGTCCCCAGTTCAAGTCCGACTGGGTGCAGACTTTCTAGATCTGCAGATCCGCGGCCTTGGGAATGTGGCACCGAGGAAGCCCCGCCAAGCTTGAGGGACCAAGCTTCATAGGCGATGGGTGAATGTAAGGGTAGGATCATTGCAACAGGAGGTTGCAATTGCAGTTGGGCGGGCTTGGCACGAGGCCGAGGTGAAGGTCCTGAGAGTGTTGGCAGGGGAGGTCCGGGGTACCAAAGATGCCCTCTGATGATTTAATGGAGATAGTATTCTTTTCTCACAAGTGCACGCTTTCTCTGTGTCTCATGAGGTGGAGTTTGCTTGAGTGGATGCTGATAAGTTGGCACAGGCGCATGCAGTAACTCGTTCGTCGCCTTGTATGTAGGTCGTTGTCAGGACACCTTTGGTGAGATCATGAATGTGTACCACTTACTTGGTGAGGAGGTCGAAGTTGATTGTGCCACGCCTTTTTGAAGATTTTTTGAAGGTCTAGGCTTATTGTTAGTGTAGTGGCCAGGCGTGTATGGTATTCAACACAGGTTGAAGGTGCCCCTGGCCAAACTTTTTGGGTATCTTCTCCTATCATAGCAGTGGGGCTGGACTTCCGGAGCTTAGACTTTTGCTTAATAACATAGCAGATCTTGGTGTCCCAGATAATCAGATCAGCTTCGGTGCAGGGGTTGACAGCAAAAGTGTAGGCAAGGCTAGGAAGGATGGCTGTGTGTATAATGGTTATTGATGTGGAGAGGCTTAGAAGGCGCTAAGGGATTCTAGCATTTCCCTGAGGTTGCATGTAATGGATTTGGTGTTTCCAATTGAGATCCACAGTGACCTCAACTCCAACGTAAAGGAAGGCGCGTGCCTCAATGGAGTGAATCACTGTGATGAAACACGCCCAGGACGACAAGTGCAAAGGGCAGCTGAGCAAGATGGAAGACACAAGAGCTTGCTAGAGGCACAGGGTTTTGATTAAGTCTGCTTGCAAACTTTCATTTTGGGAGCAGGAGGTCTCAAAACTAGCTGTACTCATTGGTCTGACAATGCTTCAATTGCCATACAGAATTTGCATATGCACACAGATAGGCTGTGTACTTGCGGACTCTTGTGCAAAATATAAACATAAACGCACAATGTAACAGTGGTCCCTTTAAAGGCAGTACAGCAGCTGATGCGTCAGCCCATCTACTATGGGAGAGCAAACGCTAGGAGGTTAGATGAAGGCTTGCAAGCGTTGCACATTCAGGATGCAGTTAGGACACATTACATACATAGTCAAGTAGGGCTTAGCTGCGCATGCCTGCCATGTATCTGTACAGATGTGCACATGTGGCTTTCAGTGGATTTAGTGGGGAAAGTGGAAGAGTCGCAAGCATCGATCTCGTCACCTCCTTTGTATGATTTCAGTGCACACGTTTACACTGCGCACGTAGCAGCTACATAGCGTATGCGCTTTAGTGCTCGCTTGCCCAAGGGCATAGACTCCAGGTTCCGGCACGCACCTTTCATACACACACACTGTTAATGTTTTGTTTACACACACACACACTGTGTGTGTATGTGTGTGTGTGTGTGTGTGTGTGTGTGTGTGTGTGTGTGTGTGTGCGCGCGCGCCTCCAATCCACAATCTGTCTCTCGGGCCTATGTATTCACTGGGAAGTGATCAACTGAAGCTTGTGAAGGTTGATGACAAGGTTGAGTGACAGCAGAAACAATGGTGCACGTCATATGAGGACATCACAAAAGCAGAGAAATAAACGCATTGCGCGTGTGGAACACGTTTCTAGTCGTAATAGGGCGAGCACTTGTCACCACTTCCCAGGGGTAATGGGCCACGCGCCCAGAGCAAGCCAGGGGTAATGGGCCACGCGCCCAGAGCAAGCCATCAGGCACAGGCATATGTTCAAGATTGATTTATTTTTTAGAACTGCTCACAGAATATTGTTGCACCAGTGCCGCTAGCCTGAAGGCCTTGGATTTTGCCGAGACGTAGCTAGAGGCTGTCCAGGCTCCCTGTCATCGGACGACACGACTTCTTCTTATATAAGTTGTGAGTTTACTGATTTTGTGCATGACATGGTCATGTCATTGCAATTGGTCCATATATTGCTCGTAGACCGGTCTCTGACATCCCTCCCTTTAACGGGATCCCGTTCCGGAACGTCCCGATATCCTGATATCGATATCGCAGACCATATCTCCCATTGCACGCATCCCCACGCATACAATTTGCAATGTAATGCAGTGCAGGCTCACTTTTCAAGCGTCCAAGTGACAAAGGAAAGAGGAAGGATGATGCGGCATCTGACCCACGGGGTAAGTGCCTGTGCAGGCTTGTAGCCTCTGTTTAAGTTGCTCAAGTGAAAAGGGATTGAGGAGAGTATCAGCAAGTTGCTGAGTAGTAAGTTGATCAACATAGTATTCATTCATGAACTTGCATTTATAAGAATTCCTTTAGGGATGACAAACTCGCCGTACCCAAACAAAAAAACATTGATTTATCATTTAAGATTTAAGTGATCTGATTTACTGCCAGAATTTGCCCTCATGCTAAATATGTGGTGACCCAGGCAACCAGAATGTGTAAAAAGACAGAGCTCCATCTTGGATACCGCGCTTGCCAATCGATAGGGATATGTATTGTTACATTCTAATTCCCCCCTGTCTAAGTATGGACGTCCCGGCCGTAGCGGGGAGTCGGTCTCTATGCATCCTTGCCCAGTTGGGCAAGGATCCCTTGCAAGGGATGCGTCAGTCTTATGTCTTGGTCTTGCATCCTTGCCCAAGGAATGCGTCTCGGTCTGGTCGGGATTGGCAAAGCGGGTCGGTCCGCAAGGATCGAACCCAAGCCCCAAGCGCGTGTGGTCTGGTCTGGTCTGGTCTGGCGCTCCTTGAGGATGCTTTGGGCACCCCATTCGATACCAAATTGTAAAAAGACAGCTCCGTCTTGGATACTGCGCTTGCCAATCTATAGGGATATGTATCGTTACAGAATGAGATCACAGGGAACTCGTGTCAGAGTTTCGTGTTTTAATTTTTGGAGGAATTTGCCCCTCCAACAAGGAATCCTGCATGCTATAAGTAGAGCAAAATGTACAAACACTGCTTGACCTAACACAGGAAATACTTGTGGTGTTGCCAGGAGGAAGGGGCATAGGTGCGCAAGTGAAGCTGCCGCACCTCAACCCCTTCTAAAATGGTATCAAGCAAATACATTTTCTTCGCTGCTGACCAATGCTAAAATTGATGATAAGGGAATGAATGGGATACCTGTTCATAGCTTCTGACTTCCAAACTGTATTGCTTTTTGCACCTGCTTCAAAATTCGAGTTTCTTGGGAAATTTCCAGGTGCAGCCGAGGCCCAAATGAGTGTGTGTTCTTTGCCTGCAACCTGCATTGGACACCCATAACTGGATTTCTGTCAAGTTTTAATGCATCTATAGAACCACTCAGCAGCTAAAAAATGTATTTCAATATTGTTACAGGGGACATGCCACATGTCACACATGCATACTGTTGCAGCATAAATGCTACTTGTTGCATTCTAAGATATCCAAATCAAGTAATCTTAGATTGATGGTGTTCTTAAAGATACAAGATACATATCTCATTGCAACAATATTACACACAATATCAGTATAGGAATGATACCCATGTCTTAAAACCTTCCAAACTGCTCAACTCCACTCTCCAAATAGGCACAAGCACAGGCACAGGCATGGCTTCTGCCATGAGCTGGGATGTTGACCCTACTTGCGCTTTTCCTTTTTCTTTGGACCACACCCATCACCCTGCATACTTCATCCAATAAAGCTTGATTCGACGAAGCTTGGAAAGTTGCCACTCAACCTGCTTTTGGCTACGAAGATATATTTTCAGCAAGCATCCCAGCTTCCCCATTTTCTACTTATTTACCAGCTCGTATGTTCAGACAGGCAATAGATCATCCATGATATAGAAGTACGTCCAGAATTGGGCCAAAAGGAAAGAAAACAGTGAAAACTTTGCCTATGTGCGTTCTCTTGACCTTATATCAGTTTGATGCCCCCCAGTTCAAGAACCCTGACATCCTCATGATCCCAGAAACTCCCCGATCATTCACTTTGCATCTATGCATGGCCCTCACAGGAGCAAAATGACAGGCTCATTTGTTTAAACACACGATTTTCAATGTCTTGTGCAGGGTGGCCATGATCACTCTGATATGAGCACATCAAAAGAGCGATATGGGTTGGCATTTGGTCTCTGCTTCGCTAATGGACTTGCGACTGCCGTAGGGGCAATGGTGCCATTTCTCACAAAGTCCCCAAACTCAAAACTCATGGCATTTGCCATGGGCCTAAGTTCTGGTGTGATGATGTAAGTGTAATGAGTCAGCCACAATGGCATGCATCCAACCATGAGTCGCTCGCTCTTTATCTTTTCAATGGAATAAATTGGGCATTTTCTGAGCAGGTTCAGCCTAGACATTTAATCTGCATACATAAGTGAAATCAAATTGCAAGTGCATGCTTTTTGTTTGCAGTGCATATGCTGGCCTGGAGGCATTTTCAGATTTAGGAGGGAAAATTTATGGTCAACCTAATACCCTCTCCCTGCTTGTGTCATGCAGTTACATCTCCTTTGCGGAGCTCTTTGTTGTTGAGTCTGTAGAGGAGTTTGAAGAAGCTGACTTCGGCCATGAAGAGGCGTATCGCTATGCAACCCTTACCTTTTTTGGCGGCATGCTCTTTATGTGGATTCTTGACAAGCTGGTAGGTTGATGTTTTTTTTCATTTTTGCTTTGAAGTGCAGATTAAAATTGCTTGTACAGGAATCAATGTATTCAGTGCGCCATTATAGATGAAACAACCTTTCTGTATTGGTCTTGTAATCTGTGAGGTTGTGTGAAACATAAAAAATGCTTACGACACATGAGAGTTGAGGCCACCACGATGGTAATCCTGCTACTGCCTGCCTTTTAGGTGCACTTATTGTTGTCAGGCAAAGGTGTGTTCAACAAATTGGCTCCGTCCAAAGTGCCCCAGGTGCGTACCGGTCCAGTACTACTGGATGTGTGTCTGTATCCTCTGTTTGCCCTGCAGGTTTCTTGGCATACATTTATTTATGCTTAGTTTAAGAGGGCATTCCAGATATCTGGAATATGTTGCTGTAAAGCAGCTGCCTTGTACCAAAGTTTCTTGCATTTGAAACATCAAGGACTGCAAACCTTTGATTGTACTTGGTGCTTCTATGCTATGTGTAATGCAATGGTGTATTTTACTCACTGTGATTTAGAGAAATCTAAAAGTACAAATCATTTGTTTGTACAAATGCAGAGAGGGAATTTTGACGGGGGGAATTTTGGAGGAGCGCAGACCACTAAGCTAGGAAGGAATAGCTCTGGATCCATCCAGGACAAGCTTGCTCAGCTGGAAGGTGACAAGAGTTTTAAGTATTTCAACTGTGAGATCCAGGGACTGACCTTCTGTGCTCATCAAGTTCCATCATCCGTCTTGTTTGAATCAAAGGATCAAATCAGCACTTACAGACTTGACTCATCACTCTTGCCCGCTAGGGATTGAGCAGCCTTGCATGGTTGCATAAGTGTAAGGTTTTTTTCATACTTTAAAACACGAGCAAACGAGACGTCACTCTAGCTTCTAGTGTGATCCGGTCGTGCAGACCATCAGCCACTGTTTATGCAGACAACCTTCCAATCATAAGTCATTACCTGAAACTTTGATTTGTGCAGACGGACAAACAGAAGGTAATACTGCCCAAGAGGCTGGAGCCATTTTGAATGGACAGGAGGTGCGGATCTTAACATTTTTGAAATGAGGTTCAATTCCTGGTGTCTCTGGAGTCACACTTTGAGCTCCTGGGCATCATCAAAATTATCCAATGTCTTACGGTAACAGCTCTGAAACTGCATATTGCATGATGCGTTGTGGTCGAGCTCTCCTAAGTTTAAAGCATATTAAACTCCATTCCATTCAAATCCTGACATCCTGACAAACATACAAGACAAGCATCACTCACGCGACATGTGGCAAGCACTCCATTCACCGTTCCTCCCCCCGGCCCCCCCCCCTTTCTCTCTCT
>LFCJ01003569.1_pt1 | contig 11398 bp, 8 predicted proteins | sample 643141 | NCBI WGS metagenome assembly LFCJ01 (sample SAMN03766243, study PRJNA286221) | soda lake metagenome | biome: soda lake; feature: Kulunda steppe; material: water; isolation source: sample B1-Br-g2 brine of Lake Bitter-1 | place: Russia: Kulunda steppe | collected 2010-07 | reverse complement strand
TCTCTCTCTCTCTCTCTCTCTCTCTCTCTCTCTCTCTCTCTTCAGCCTGCAAATAGGCAAGGTCAGCACTGCATGCAGCTGCTGTCAAACGTACTCACGCTGGACTTTGACTGGACTGGATGGCGATGGTCACGCCTGTTGCCCCCCTAGGGCTAGAGGGGTCTTCTCCCTGGCGTACATCTTTCAAGGTTGCTAGGGGCAAACAAGGTAGCACTGCGAGTTCGACTTTGATGTGCTCAAATAAATGTTATGGCCATGCCGCGAGTCTAGTTTGGATGCAGCAGGTTAGGTTAGGTGACATAGCTGTATCCGCTGAACTAGGGCAGCTTAGCTGAAGCCTAAAAGGCCTGCAACCCCAAACCAAAACTAAAAGCGCTTGTATGCAGCAGTCTCACGTGACAAAGAAAAGAATAGGCAACACCATCAGGGATACCCCTGTTGTCTGCAACCGAGATCATAACACCAGAAGGAAACTGCAAATGATCACACTAACTGATTCCACATCCACACAATGATGGATACAAGGTGTTTTAAAAGGTGTTCTAGATTGAGCCATTCAATTGTTAGTCTAAAAAGTGCAACTGCTAGACTGCATGTGGGAAGCGACTTGCAGAATTTGAATGTAAGAAATGAACCTTCAGGATGATCTTTGTTGCACCAGAAAAAAACTTAGATGGGTGAAGAAGGCGCATCAATGTGTTGGACACTGCAGTGCTGGATGAAACCAGTACAGTCTCCAAGCATCTGCCAGGACCAATCGACCGTATGGAATGAAAAGGAGGATTCATCAAAATGATCGGCACACTGGGGTCGTCAAGAATGGGGGAGGCAAAGTTTACAAGTTTAAGTTTGACCTTCACTGAAGGCTTCAGCCAGGTAGTTTGACTGATCAGGTTGCTGGTGAACACCAGCCATCAAAAAAACATCCATAAGCGCTGAAATAAAACGACAGGAATCGTTTCTGGATTGAATTGTTTCTGGATTGAATTGTTTCTGGAAAAAATTGAAGACATCTTCAGAACAAGCTTGGGATAAATAAAAAGCTCCAGTCTGATTGACAGTAATTGTGTGTGCCATAGTAAATCGTGAAACAAGTCTGCAAATTGAAGCCTCAATGAACACATTTGCATGCAAGGGCACAGAAAAAGAGCGTGTTTTTCATCTTGAATAGCCTGCAAGCTACACTTATCACAGGTACCATCATGATGTTCCCAGCTTCTTGTCTCGACTCGCAGCGCATGGGAATGTTGCCTGAAACGTGCCACATTTCGCTGTGTTTGCCTGCCTAAATCCAGATGCAGATACCTGAGTACAGAAAAAGCCGGTCCATCATCAGTCACCGACCTAAGAGGCAAAGCAACATTATGATATTTTGCAGCCTTGTCCATCTGATCTTCATTGCCTAGCTGGTTTGCCTGGTACCAGACTTTTTGCTGCCTGCGTAGTTTTTCTTTTCTTTTCTTTCCCAGATACTCCTCAACCTCTTTCTCACATCGACAACAAATTTAGACTGTGGAATTGTTTGAAATGTTCTCACGCGATGCTGGAAATCACTGCTCATTTGCAAACCATGAAATGCATCCAAGAACTCAGCACTCCAGCACTTCTTGTAAATAGTGCTCATCACAATATCAGCCTTGAGGACTTTGGCAAGAGTGCTACTATTACTGCAAAGCAGAGCATTATATAATCTCACAGCCGCTCGGAACCAATAGAATTGCAAGGGCTCTTGGCCACACTCACGTAACACAGACCAGTTGGGAGTGGTGCGCTTTACGCCTAAGATACCTTTAAGCAAGCACATGTGAACTGTTTGCAGAGGGCAGTCTATCTCAGCTCCTTGTTTCATGTACCTAGTGCCCCATATCTGACTTGCATACATGCTTGCTGGAAGTGCATAACCTTTAGCCAACCAAAGCATGCTGTGTGGTCTATCTGTTAAGCGGTGCTCCGATGCAAACTGCCTGAATCTACGACAACCAGCCATGAAAGGTGTAAGCATATGCTCAGCTGCAGCAGCCATGTTGTGCGTCTTGGTGAAAACCATGCCCAGGTATTTAAAAGAATCTTTGTTGGCAAGCTGCAACCCTCCTAGCGTGAACACAGGTACCCTTCAAGTTGTGCGTCGAGAGGGATTGGACCAACCTTCAAGGTAGCAGCATTATCTTGCAACATGGCAGCGTATTGGATAGTCTAAATTCTATATCTGACTTGCACCTTGCTGACAGCTCCTTCCCTCTCGACCCCGAGACTTCTGCCTATGATAACGCCCCTATCTCAGTAGACTCCGCACCATAGGCAGCAGAGGCCTTGCCGTGCCCAAAAGACACTACGGCCCTCGGACCACCTTTGTCTGACATAATCATAGGCTATGACGCTCCCACAAAATTCACACCAATCACTTATCCCAAGTTGGCATTCCCAAAAGCAATGCCCTAAAGGAGATTTTGCCGCAGTGGCGGCCACTTGCTCCAAACCAGAGGTCTAAAAGAGTCACTGGGTATTAAAGCACGCCAATTACCCTAACATCTTGGTCTTTACTGGAATCAAGCTGAAAAGGAGCAGTAAACCACGAGCATGGCTTGACTCTCTCCTTAAGAAAAATAAAAATCTGGTCAACATTTGATAGGACAGGCGGCACCACTATCTGTGTCCGCAAAGAGGTTGCCCCTCCAACCCACTGCTCTGTACTATAGTAGCAGCAATCGACCCTAATGGTAGACATGCTTCTGTCATCCTTAAAGGTAAATACATGAGCCTACTGGTTACACGTACCTACTTGCCCTCTGGTAACTCCCCAGAAGCCCTCATTTCCAGGCAACTCAATGCAAGAAGAAGTTACACAAACAAAAATTGCACAGCCATTGAAATTGGCGACATTAGAGCATCAACACATGTAAATGACAGCACCAGTGCAAGGACTTACCCAGCTGATAAGATGTACGGCAAACTCCTTGCCTCCACAACCCTCTCAACCCCCACAAAAGGAGCCCCCAGGTCCAGACTCACTCACAAGCAACAGGCAGAGACGCTGATAACAATACAGTGTACACTTTTAGCCATATTGATGGCATAATTTTTCCATCTCACAGTGTATCCAATTCTCATCCATGCCGCACATGCGAACTCGGTTAGGGTGGTTTAGGGGATAGGGGTTAGAATTCCGTCTCAAATCCATCCAAGTGGGCCTCATCAAATCCATCCAAAATCAACTCCTTTCCCCCCACTTATCATCCCCACATGATACACCTTAAAACAGCATACAACAAAACAAGGAAAATAAAGCCCTCTGCAGAGCAATAACTGATCTCCTGACTCTGAAACCAGACAAACCTGTCAAAGAGCAGCTAGTGAGACTTATCTTTTCCTATCCACCAGGGAAACCATTACCCAAACAGACGATGCCACGAGCACAGAGCAAACAATGCTAGCACGTAAAAAGCAACAGAAACTGATAAACATTCATCCTAAACAGGCAAACAAAGAGACCATTAAAAGACAAAAATTCACTACCCCGATCCGGCCGGAAAGCCCTAAATGACCCTGACACAAATCCTTGCGACAGAGCCTGGAAAAGTTGCTCATGTCATAGAGAAGTATTACATGTACGCCCTCAAATCCTTTAATATCAAAACTTGCAAGTATTTACCAGAGGAAGCACAAAGATGCTACCCCTGGGAACAAACAGATGATCAGAAACGCACCCCGGATCTTTTCACCTTACACTCTCCCATAATCAAAGCTGAGCTGGATGATAAAAGCAAAAGAGGCTGGCTTCACTCAAAAATACTTGACAAAAGTACCTTTTGTGTATGCATCAAATTTCTTAGCAACTGCAATTCTCCAGGTCCAGATGGCACTGTTAACAAGGTGCTCATAATGCTTCCACATGAATTCCAAGGCACCATTCACTGACTCTTTGTCATCATGTGGGCCACTCATATTACACCAACCTCTTGGAAAATCAGCGAAATAATCCTCATAGACAAGAATAAGGGAGCAGAGATGGATATCTCATCCCACAGACCCATAGGGCTGGCCAACACGCTTTACAAGTTGTGGACCCGACTGACCGCCAACACACTGTACGATTTTGCAGAAGCACACTCCCTGCTCAGCTCTTCACAGGCTGGCTTTTGCAATCAAAAGGACACCATACACCAGCTTCAGAATGTCATCATGAGTGTTGAGGATGCTTGAATTTTAAGAAATATATTATGCGCTTATGTTGATTTCACATCAGCTTTTAATACCACAGACCATGACCGGATGCTCTGGATCATGTACAATTTAGGCTTCCCTACAGATGCCATTGATGCAGTCAAGAAGTTTTATGAAGATGCCACCAAACAAATCAGGTTGCCCTCTGAGGATACACTCAGACTACACCCGTTGAAAGAGGAACTCTCTAAGGTGACACACTCTTTTTCCTTCCTCTTCCTCCTCTACATGGAACCCCTTCTTCAATGGCTCCATGTGGGAGGACGTGGCTCCAAACATAGCTGCACCCAAGACCAAAGCCCAATGGATACCCACTTGGCGTACATTATCATCAGTGCCTCATTTGCAGATGACTTAACTAGTGAAACCAACATAATCCAAGATAAAGTTCAAGCCTGGAGACTTAAATTATACTCTGACCGGGCAGCACTCGTTCTTTCTGGCAGTAAAACCAAAATAATAGTTGCTCTGTACAGTCACCCTTCTGAAGATACAAATAGTGGGACACCTCATCAGACACTCCAGCAGCAACTAAAGAGAAAGATATATAACCAGAATCAAAAGGCACAGTCCATGCCATCTGATGCCCCCTTTCTTTATCTTGGGTTCAGCTCACCATGGATCTCAACTGGGAAAACCAGATCCAGCATATGATATGCTTCCTCAGGGAGAAGCTAGAATCCCTGAGGGCCTCCTATGCCTCTCCACGTCAGACAATGACCATTATACACACAGCCATTGTTCCTAGCCTCGCCTATGCCTTTGCCATCAACCTCTGCACCAAAGCTGATCTGATAATCTGGGACACCATGATCAGTAATGCCATCAAACACAAGTTCAGACTTTGGAGGTCCACCCCCACAGCTATGATAAGAGAGGACACCCTAGACATAGGGCTAGGGGCACCCTCAATCTGTGTTGAATAGCATAGACGCAAGCCACAGTAATTACATTTAGCCTAGAGGATCCTTCGATGGGGCATCGTACAATCACCAAGCAAGTGGCACATATCCATAGTCTCACCAGAGATTTTCTGACCACAAGGGAAGAAACTTACCTACATATCAGGCAACAATTGAGTTACTGTATGCGCCTGCGGCAGCTCATGAGCATCCACTCAAGCAAACTCAATCTCATGAAACGCGGAGAGAGCATAACCTAGAAGAAATTTAAACCACAAACGAAGCCCTCTCACTCTGCAAGCTACTGCCTCGCACCCTCTCTAACTTGATCACCTGCATCACTAAACACAGTGAGCCTTGGTTTGAATGCACTCCATGACCAAATGCTGTGGAACCCATATTCTTTCTATAGCACAGCTCCATTCCAAACATCCTAAGGTATTGGCAAAACGCAAGGTCGCACTCAATAGACTAGCAGCCTAAGTCAGCCTCCCTCCCACGATGGACCTCACTGCAGCTGTGATCCATATTGTTAGCAGAATTAAAAATAATGAACCCAACACCCTTCCTGGCTACTGCAAAATCAACAAGGCACAAATCAGCGGACTTGTTGACACCCACCTCAGTTGCCCGCCTGATCCTACTTTCACCATGGACACAGGCCCACCTAACCCACCAACAAGCACTTTCTATCACCCCCAACACAAGCAATTCCCAGGCCCCGACCACACTCCACAACCCACTATACACACTCACTCACTGGACAACGCTTACCCTATCCACCAACCCAACAAGCTACGGCATACAAAAGCCCATTTGACTCTATTCCAGATCAGGACATTTGTCCGCAAACACAGAGCAACAGGGAAGCAATTCCTTCAAGAAACACACAACAAGTTTAACCAGATGCTATGGGAGCACCAAATAATCTATCCGCCAATACTGATTAGCCTAGCAAAAAATTGCGCTCCAATAAAAGACCAAATACCATGACGGCTGCCCGCATGAACAACCTTCTTACTCTGCCTTTAACCCACTCCAATGTGCCACCCAGTCAATACAACCAGGGTCAGAACAACCAGAGACAAAAAGAGGAGGAGACTCTTACACATAGAAATGGACCTTCTGTGCCCTTCAATTCACCCCCTGAATCCCTCATGTCGGAGGGCAGAGCTTTAGAAATACAAGAGAAAAGCAGATAGCAAGAAGAATAACACCCAAAGGTGCCACGAATACAGTTTACCACCATGACTTGGGTGTCACACACATTAAGTTGTGGAGGACTGTCTCAGACAAGGACATGACAACACGCCTCTACAGCAGAAACAGTTCCCCACCCCGGGCCATTATGCGCGGCACCCATGATTATAGAAAGGTGGGCACTCCCCATCTTTAAGAGGCCAGATTTACGCCTGGAAAAATGCCTGTCCGATTTCTCGGTTTGTCATTGAGTGCGCATGCTTTGAGGTCTGCTTCCTCTTCTACGGACTTGAAGAACTGAGCCACCCTTGGACAATACATTCATCTGTGACTTCTGCAATCAAAACTATCACTGGGCTTGCCATAAGAACACCGGGCTGCTGTACAGAAAATCAGAGAGGAAGTTGACGAAAATGATAAATGGGCCTGCCCAGCTTGTGCTGACCTAAATGCGCAACAAAAACAAAATCCTCTGAGAAAGAGCTAATTAAAGTTACGTGGAAGCCCACCTGAGAACAAGAAGAAACAAAAAGCAGATGGTCCAGGTTCCAGAAACACATTCTGGATCTTGAGGCACGCAAGGATGAATCCAACACCCAACCTCATTATGCCCCCACCTGATAATACCATGAGCAACCCAGAGCAACAAGGCTTTGCTAGAAAAGTCACAGATTACACCTGGAATTAAAGAATTGATTCTGAACTCATAAACATAGTGAACTTTGACATAAATCCTACAAACTCTTAAGCAGAATCATAGCTACAGGCCATTGTGAATTCTGGGTCATGGACATCGACCTGGTCAAACCAACACCTTAAAACACCCATCCCCTCTGACTCCATCACCAAACAGACCCACCATCCCCTACAAAAAAACCATTAACCTCTGGTACTACCTTAAGTATGCAAAGGTGACATGCATCTATGACGCGGCGGGAAAATGCAAAGGCATGCTCACCCCAGAACACTTATACATCCTCTATAAAGCATTTCATGACACCAAACTTGCTGAAATCCATAATACCATCATGCCTCCCCCCCAGAGCTTTGCCACTGAGCTTTTAACCTCGAAAACAACAAGATGCCCATGAATACACAGGTTGAACACTCCTATATGCTCTCCCTCTCCGCTTTCACTCTGCCCTCCAGAGGTTACCCATGAACAAATGGCCTCTCCTCTTGAACACAACCCTAAAGACCTCAATTACTAGAGCAAGGATCCTCGCGACAGAGTTTCTGGAGCCATTCTCAACGCTCATTCATCCTCTTTGTTTGGCTTCTCTGCTTGCCATCCTGTGTTTGATGATCTACTCATGCCCTCAGACATGCTATGTACTCTGCCATAGCAGATAACACAAGCAGCCACATTCATGTTCCTACCATGTCAGGGAGGACGGATGAGCACCAACCCCTATTCCAAACCTCTCAGCGCCTACCCCCATTTATGTTGCATTCTAGGGACTATATCCTCATCCAACCTTCACTATGCCACCCCTCCTTTTGAATCAGCAAATGAATTTTACGCCCTTGCAACAACTGGAGTATGCAAATAATTTCTGTTTGGAATACAGCATGATTGCTTCTAGATAGTCACAATCACACCTTGGTAAGGGACCTGGCCTGTGATATTCCAGAAGCAAAATGGAAGCACCTACACATCAGAAATGACCCAGTTCTCAAAGCCCACCACGCAAGAACTGAAACTGGTTTTAAGAAGTTCGAAAAACTTCTTTTGATTACCGACACATACATACCCTCAAGTACAGTTGAGACTCACTCTTCTCAACATAATCCACCCCACACTAAGCCAGAAATGCTCCTGACTGGAAGGAGTCAGAATACACAGACGGAAGCTGCCAGATTCATCAAGGAAAACAAGTGACAGGTGCAGGTACATACCACCCTGCTACCTCTACCCCCAGTTTTGCTGAACCAAATGGCATGGGCATAACAAACACCATCGACAGAGCTGAACTGGCTGCTATCACAGCCGTCATTCTTCACGGCCACTCACATGTTGCCACTTCCAGCCTCTCGTCTCTCCATCAAATCAGGAAGCACTTGCTGTACCCTGAGCTTCACCGCTACCACGTACAAGGGGATACTCTGAAGATATTCATGCAAATTATCTGCAACTCACCACCCTGTGCACCTCTTTATAGTCAAATCTCTTACTGGTATTGCTGGTAATGAGTGCGTAGATGCTGTGGCCAAGTATCGAGCTACCCAAGTCGACGCAAATCTTGCAGACACAGGGATGCTGTGTGCTGGCATTCATGTTAACCCTTTTCATGACATAACCGGGCCTGCTTCTGAAAGGGATATCCCCTCTGATGCAACATCTTTAAGGCCCTCCAACCTACCTGCCCCAAAGTTCATCTATTTCTCAAACTTCTATGATGCTCTGAAGGCACATGTGCACTCCAAATGTTAACATGGCCATGCATACCCTACAACTGGTCACTTCTCATATTATCAAGGTTAACTTCCCATAGCTCACAAAAACATCAGCAACGCTCTCTGGACAATATTCAAATTGTCCTTCAAGATAAAGAAAGCATTTTACACTACCGCACAGGTATCCATTTGGACAAAATAACAAATCCGTTTGGACAAAACACCCGGATGTAAACCAAATGGCTCTTCCCTTGCTGGTTCCATACTTAGCAAATACTCACTACTAGCTGTCCAGATTCTATACAAGTAACTGAAATGTCTACTAATGGAATAAAATACTTACCAGATGCCCATCCTTGGTATGCATTAAGAAGTAGGGTAGGGTGTAGAGGGGATAGGGGGCTCTCAGCAACAGCACCAGCCTACCAGCTTTCGTCCAGAGTCCGGAACTCCAGTCAGCTCCCACCCAATCAGCGGCACATCCATCTTGTGGAGGTCAAGTACTGTGAAGATACCAGGCCTTGGAGCCAGCTCAAAGCCGCTCACCACAAGCACAGCGTGCTCTGTCAATTGCCAAGCTGCTGCCAGTGTTAGCCTCCACACTATCCTTCTGGGAGAGGGAGGCACCATCTACAGCCCGAGATTTGGAGCATCTGAAAAATCTCGGTCTAGATCCTCAGAAAGCCATCAAGCTTGCAGTGAAACTTCATGCTCATTCTGTTCAATATGCTTACAAATTTGTAAGTACCAGACGTGCTCTTGAGAAAACTTTTGCAATAAATCATCATCAAGACCAGGTGTGGGGTACTCCTAGTAACCCCCCTGATCCCCACTGACTTGTTTTGTTTTCTTTGCTTGTGCCAGTGGCCCTAGGTGACTCTTTTTGCATAATTGATGTAGGGAGTGTTTCACTGACTACATAGTTTTCTTTTCTAGAGAAATTCCAAGTCATGTTCATGCCACAAGTGTCACACGGTGTTTGGTGCGCATCAGTCTCTTAGCATGACACAAGATCCCTTAACGCATGCAAACAGGACAAGCCCCCTAAGGGTTGTTTTCCCGTGATGTTCTTTCTCTAGGTTTGCGAGTAAGACCAACTTCGTACTTGTATGAATACAACCAAAAAGCTGCAACATACGCTCCAGCCAGCCTTGCACAAGTACGCATTAACACTCAGTGGTCAGAGACTGCACCTGCAGGTGCACCATTAGCGCACCATGGCCCCACTGCCTGGACGCGCGCAAAGCGCTTGCTCCACTTATCATTGCCTTATGACACAACTATGTGTCTGCATATAAATTGGTACAGGCCGTAAGGTGCCTGCTTTTCTTGGCCCATTTACAGCATGCAAACAGTACAAAACATGTGCTTCCATGCTCTCGATGCTCAGCCTGATGCTGAGCCAACAGGCTGTGTTAAGTGTTTCCACATCCAAAAGCTGCCTTCTTTTGGTGGGTACAGCCATGTGAACCTTGCCTTGACCTCACAAGTTGTTTGCCTCATATGGAAATTTACCTCACAATGCCACTATACTGTCCCATAGGAAGCTCTCTCGTAGGGTCATCATTTGAAACTTGAATTCCTTTTAACACCTCATGTTTTGACATTGATTCTACTTAAAACAGTGCTTGACACTCATTTCAGGCTAATATGTCATTCATCTTCAGTGCTTGACACCCATTTCAGGCTAATATGTCATTCATCTTAGACTGGAAAGGTCTACATGCAAAGAAGTCAACCAGGCAAAGCCTCTTTTGTAATCGAGAAGCTGCAGTCTTCCTGTCTTCATCATCTAAGCCATCCAAATAGATGGCTGCACACAGGGCATCCTCTTTTGGTTCCCATCCATCTCTCCACCTGCGAATAAGGAAGTGTCCAGAAAAATGCGACCTTGTCAGATTCGACATTCTCCGATCAAATGTATTCTCAATAGCTATGATGTCGTCATTCTGCTGATAGATCCATCTTTTGCAATTTTATGGTTTGCTCCCCTGAAAACAAGCACACACATCTACATGCATCTCAATCCTTGAAAATGTGACTTTGCTGATTCAGCCTCTTTCCATGCATTCAAACACTTATTACGTTAATAATCGTCTTGCGCATTATCTTTCCAGCTTAGCCTTCATTTGGACCTGCATCCATCCCCACGAGTTATTATTCAACCCTTGGTGGAGTTGAAGCATCTTAGGCCAATATGTCTCCTTTTCTTTATTTGATGCAGGGAGTGTTTTGCTGCCAGCTAAGTTCTTCTCTTTTTCTTTTCTTTTTCTGCATTCGTGGTGCCCCAAAAATAAAGATAATTTAGTTGACTGGTCATTATCTTGTGGGTCATCCCCACCATTGGACCCCCCCAAACATGGCCAATTAGCATTTCCGCCCACTTGCTGGCCCCATTTCCAGACCCAACCATGCACAACATGTATGTAGGTCATAAAAAGTCAGGCTGTGTGAGAAAATGCGAGGTGGGGGCGCGGCTGGTGCGCCTTTGGCCATTCTGGCACCATTTTGCACCCTTTTGGCAGGCAAATGGTGCATCCCCAAACTTGCTCCAATCCTGCCACTTTCCCGTACTTTAGCTGCTCTTGCATGATGATTTGATGCTGCGAAGTTGGATTAGGGGGAGGCGGTCGGGAAGGTGTGTTCCGTGGGTGACCCTGTCGCGACCGGGTAAGGGT
>LFCJ01003568.1_pt1 | contig 11399 bp, 8 predicted proteins | sample 643141 | NCBI WGS metagenome assembly LFCJ01 (sample SAMN03766243, study PRJNA286221) | soda lake metagenome | biome: soda lake; feature: Kulunda steppe; material: water; isolation source: sample B1-Br-g2 brine of Lake Bitter-1 | place: Russia: Kulunda steppe | collected 2010-07 | reverse complement strand
CCCCCCCCCGCCTGCAAGCACTCGCTGCTGGTGCTTGCAGGTGAGCTGGCTGGGTCCTGCTCTGCTCCTGCAGGCTGGGGATGCAATACGCAGGGGCAGGGATGCCCAGGGCTGTGCATGACTGGTGCTGGTGACGTGCCAAGGGCGCCAGTGCTGGCTCCTGTGTCAGTCCCCATGGCAGGCTGCAGGGCTCTCGCCAGGAGCAGCAAAGGGGGGGCTGCAAGCAGAAAGTTGAAGGAAGCGTATGGAGAGAAAGGTGTGCACAAGGGGCTGAGCATGGTTGTTGTACGGCATGGGAGGCGCATGACAGGGGTGGGGTGCAACATGCAAATTGTGTAATGCTGGTGCGGACAGGGTCTGCCTGTGAGGTGCACAACCATGCAAATACAAGGGGCACAACCAAACCATGCACTCAGTGTAACGCTGCAGCATACATGTGGTAGCAGCACGTCCGAGCTGCATTGCTAGAACAAATTAACGCTGGGGAGCGCATGTGGGTCCAAGTAACGCACTGACAGGCTGGTGACACAGTGCAGGTGCATGAGTGCAATGTCTAATTTAGTCTGCCTCTGAATAGCGAAGACCCAGCAATGACAGGCTGGTGACACAGTGCAGGTGCATGAGTGCAATGTCTAATTTAGTCTGCCTCTGAATAGCGAAGACCTAGCAATGGCAGGCTGCCTGCTGGGCAAGAAAAGCAGCGGATGGAAAGTCCGCACTTGAGCGTGTGTGCCAATGGGACCGGAGAGGAGGATGATCCAGAAGGTGTGTGGGCGTTAGATGCTGGTCAGGTCTGAAGACGTCCAACACAGAAGCTGGCATGTCAAGCCTGCATGGTGAACAAGGTGTGCATGTGAGTGTGCGTGTATTCAGCATGCAGCGTTGAGTATTGAAAACTAGAAGACAGCTTCAAGTGTCCACAGTGTCTGCCTACAAAAAGCAGCCCTATGGCGTAGCAAAAAGCCAGCTGTCATAAGACCAGGATCTCCTTGATCACCAGATCACCACCACCAACAACCATCAGGCCCAAGCTCAGGCTGGACTGGGGATTGGCCGGCTCATCATCCAGGCTCATTTTTTGGCCAGCTCACTAAAATGCCCTTGATGTTGGCATTCCTTACGCCAGCTCACCTCAGCTCCGCTAACTCTGTGCCACCGCAAGCGCCTGGGCGTGATCTAATGCTGTGCAGGGCTGCACACAGGTGCTGCAGGTGGGGCAGGCTGGGCTGCATTTGGAGACTTGGCTGGACGTACAGCTTAACACTGCGAGGGGCTGAGCCGGCAGCACTGGAAGGGGAATCATTTTGGTGGGAAGAGGGGAAGGGGAGTAGTTGGATTGCCAAGTCTTCTATCGTGCTCAGGACCTGAGGGGGCAAATTCAAAACAATTATTTAGTGCTTTGGAAAAAAATGGAAGTGGGTGTCAAGAAAAAAGGGAGCAAGTGGGCATGCAATCGTGACATTCCATTGAGCAGGATGCAAATTGTAGCAGGATTGTTTACCCTACATGGCTTACATAATTGGATCCGGGCAAATACGTGAGCCATCCAATGTCAGAATCATCAGAACCTTGTTTGCAAGAAGAGTAGCAGTGGATCGCTTCCTTGATTGTATGCAAACCAGGCACATACGTTTACACATAAATAAAGACACACTAACGCAACAAAGCACACAAACAGCAATCCACAGCTGACGTGCATTCTTACTGTTTTGCTGCGCCTTTACTTATGCATACACATGTGATAAATGTGTGAAAACACTACTCACGCTTGTGTGAATGCACACGTTCAAACATAGCTCGGGTTGGGGCCCAAATTCAACTGGGGGAAGCCTACTTGGCGTGGCATCTGTTGCACCAGGTAAACTTGTGCTCTGGCACCTGATACATGGGAGGGTGGCATGCGACAAAGCAGCATCAGGAGGGTAAACTGCAACACAATCTAATTCAGATGGATCAAGAAGTGTGGATCACTCTGATGGATTGCTGCTTTGTGGATCATTCTGATGGCAAGCAGAGCTGTGGATCAACCTGGTCGATCAGTTTGCAACATTTTTGTGCAGTGAGAGATCTCCACCAGAGCGATAGGGAGCATTTGAGTGGACCTGCTCGGCAGATCTACAGGGGCTCCTGAAATTTTGTGTAGAATGGCAATTTTAGCCCTCATGTGGGTGCCAGGAATGGAAATCTGTATGCAGGGCTGCATGTTTATCTCCCACGCAGCCTCCCATTGATATACACCAGGTTGCTGGCTAGCAGTACCTCAATTTGAACAGAATATGCTAGGCAATATGCAGGTATCAGGTAAGCAATCCATTAGGACCGTACGCATCAAAAGCTTTCATTTATGAGAGAGCATGCACCTGGACAAGAGACATAAAACCTGATATATTAGAGCATTTACCTAGACAGGATAAACAAGAGCGTTTGCAGCATGCCTGGAGCCAATGAGGGTGCACGCAAAACCAGGTAGGAGGATGGGATTATCGATGACAATGGCCCGTCAGCCATCTGCTGCTGCTGTTGCTGGTAGTCCTGAAGATGATGGTGGGCATGCCCTGCTGGATTCTCCTGCAGTGGATGCGGGCCACAGCCTCGTGCACTCAACTTGCCATGGGCACTGCACTCGACTTTCCATTGGCATGAACTCGACTTGCAATTGGCATGCACTCAACCGGTGCAATTGAGGGGCATGCAGGGTATCAATTTCACTCTTCCAAATTTTGAAAGAGGAAAACTCTACATAAAGCGTAAGATTGCATTAGTTGCTACAGCACCGTAGTGCTATTTTTTGCAATTTGGCTCTGCTTTTCGCATTTTGGCTAGTTTGCAATCAGCAGCAGCACGCAAGCGCCTCTCGGGCCTTTGGCAGGCATGGCTCTTCAACTCCACGTTTTCTGGCTCTGGCCACTCACTGTGCCTGTTGCCATATTTCCACGGGTGAACAATTGCCGTACAAAGTTGCTAAGCCGTGTATGGAGTTGCTGAGCTGTGGCTCGCATGTGCTGTGGCGGCTGCAGCTGCGGCTGTAGTGGCTGCGGCTGCAGTGGCAGGCCGGCAGGTGCGGTGGCTTGCGCTGCTTGCTCTGCCTCTGTCTGCGCCTTCACAGTGATGCTCAGCGAGCGCAGGTGTGGCGTTGTGGCAAGGTAGGACACGAGGAGGGGCATGTCATCGCAAGTTAAGTCAGCGCACCAGACAGCCACCTGCACAGTGAGGACTGACACATTCCCTTGCAGCATCAAGGTCACATGCTGTCCACAGCAGCTGAGCATCAGCAGGTGCATGCAAGGCGTTACACCATGGCAGACCAGAACCTGCTCGTGTTGTACAGGTAGTCACTTTGAAGGGTGTGCACTAGATAATAGCACCCACATGCACAGCCAGGGAATGCGCGAGATGAGCATGCATACTACAGACACCAGAGCTGTTGCTCTCTTCCTGACAGGACGCTGCACTCAGGCTTGGAAACCCATAAGTGCATTGCAGGCTACAAGAAAGCTTCCCATTTTAAAAGCTCTGTCTTCCAAAGCTCTGTTGAGGAGCAGCACTTGCAGAGCCTGAAGCGCTGGCGAAAGCAATAATGCTGTATGGCTTTGCTCACAAGTGGACAAGAGTGCACGCTTGGTCATCCTCAATCTTTGGCTGCAGTACCGGCAACTTGCACTCTCAGTGTTACGCACTGTTATTGAATGGAGGAATGGGAAGCGGAATGGGTTAACGGCGGGGCTGTCCACCACCAGTGACTTGACCTTTAGGCGGCATGCGCAGGAAGAGTGACAAGTGCAGCATTAGCCAGAGGTTGCCCATACCCTTTTTCCGCCACATTGTGTGCCAAGCTTGTTCAAACCTGTTGCACATACTGATGCACTGATCTGTGTAGCCGGTGAGTGATCTGTGCAATGCTCCATGCCCCTCAGCCAGTCAGTCAGGCAGGCAATTACATTTACACATTCACCAGCCCCATTTTTAGCCTCTGGCATTGCTCATGAGTGATCACCTTGGAGTCAATGGTGCGCCTGAACACTCTCGATACCGTGCGCAGACTCCTTATCAGCGCTGGGCCACCCCGCAAGTAGCTCAGAATGTTGGCCAAAAGGCTCTCAGGCAAGCACAGCAGCGAGGAAGGGCAAGGAGATAAGGTCGGAGCTGACAGGTCATCGGTTTGCGCGATGATGACATCTTCCCCTTCTGATCCTGTTAACATTTTATCATACAAAAAATTTGCCGCTCCTAGGAGCACGTATGCTCGACAGCATCGCTTCCGTGCACACGGGCCGAGTGCTCACGCTAAGGTATCTTCAGATAGAGCCCTATTTTATTAGATCTAAATATGGTTGTGCAAGCAACTGCGTCGCCCTTGTAGCAAAGACAAAAGGTAGTGACCGAAACCACGACATTTAAAAGCTGTGATCCTTCACTAAAGGTCAGGCGGAGGTCAGGCGCGGTACAGGGAGATCAGGCACGGTACAGGGAGGTCAGGCGAGTGCAGCAATCAGACGGACGAGCTTCTCTCCCGGAAGGAGAAATCCCAGTCCAGATTTTGTTAAGATTTTGAAACTTTATCGGACCAGCTGACTTGAACTTCGGGGTGAGTTACACAATCCAATGGGAGATAAGAAACACGTGCAGTGCTGTTCATAGAGCCGCCAGCAGACCCAGGAGCTCAAGTGCTGCTGCACGTGAACGCTTAGCCAGAAGCTCGTCGCCTGTCTCTGCTGCTGCTGCTGCCCAGCCTCGGGCTGCTGCAGCGAGCTTGTGGCGCGTGAGGCGGAAGTGCTGCCGTACAGCATCCTCAAAGCCGGGAGGCGGGTTCTTGATCTTGTCGATGCATGCATAGCGCATGGTCTGCAAGGAGACGAGGCAAGGCATTGAGATGGAGCTGCACAGCAGGATAGAGCGGTCCCAGAAGGCAAAGAAAGGGAGTGTGTGCAGAGTCAGAGCCACTGATGAAGCTGCAAACTCACGTTTAATGTGAGCTCTGCGTTGTAGCTGGCAGCCGAGGACTGTCCTGTGTCCGTCCCTCTGGCGGCCTCGTGAGCTGGTTCATTGTAGTAGGGATCCTGGACCAAGATCATTGCCTGGGAGTAGCAAGGCAAGCCGGGTACATTGTTGCAGCAGGCTGAAGGGAAAGACTGCAAGTGTGTGATGAGCTTGAAATTGGTGCAAATGTCAAAGTTTTAACAAGGTTATGCTGGGTGAGAGCGGTCAGCCCCTCGTATGGTAAACTGACAGCAATTCGTATGCTTGAGCAACACAAGTGGTTGCCATGGCGGCCCTAGCCGCATTTTGTGAGCATTGTCATGGCGAGATTGCACACATTCGTGATGGCTTAAGTGGACACAAAGAGGGCAATGGACCTGCCAGCCTCAAACTGGGCTGAAGGTCGACCCTAGGCATGCTTAGATGAGCAGCTAAGAGGGCAATGGCGGGGATCTGGGCGGCTGACAAATTAACAAGCTGTGTTTCTCAACGTTGACAGGCTGGGCACTGTACACAAGACGAGGTCCTGCTTGAAGCCCGCCAGTTCCAAACAGGCAAGCCGGGTATTGGCTAGAGAAATTTAGTCAAGAAGGGTTGTGCTTTCTTGCGCATGGCCAAGCATGGTATCAAGTGCCTGGCTAAGTGTTTTGCACCAGGCAGTGTATCCTACCTGGATGGATACAAGAACCTGGAAGGTGGTGGTCTGCTGTGGATTCCATTTTTCACTCTCGTGGCTAGCATGCCATGTGTTGATGAGCGACAAGCACACTTTTCCGTCCGCATACAAGTTGGGATTGAAGCGCGCACGGCCCTGCGAGCATGATAGGCACGGCATACACATGCTGGTGTGCCTGTACATCATGACCCCCACGTGTGCGGAATTGAGTATGAGCGCAGGAGGGCAACAAGAAGAGGCCATCTTCAAACCATTGCACCAACGGCAAAACTTGCTGTTGGCTTCTGGTGCAGGGACTTTTGCTGCTGCCTTCCAGAGCAAGAGCTCGGCTCTCATATGTTAAGGCTCCAAAGTTGACAAGACGGAATGTGGTGGCACGCTATGACCATGCACTGCCGGTGAATTCTTCTTGCTTTGACAAGCGCTTTTTCAAACTCCTACTTGCATAGTACAGGCACACAATCTCTACAAACGCTGACAATGACACTGACAAGGTCATCATAGCTCCATACAGGGGCTTACAGATGCTGCCAAGCATTCACACACCGCAGCTGCTGCACACACATCTCCCTGGCCTTGAAAGTCGTCTTCAATGCAGCCATGGGAAATCCATATCCAAACAAAGTAATGACTAAGGTTGTATGACAGCGCTGCACAGATCAAGCAGACTTGTGCGATGAACCTACGCATAGATAGAGGCACAACTTTTTGTGGTCTCCAGCACTGTGGGAAGTGCGCATTAGGGCTTCGATGCAGGAATCTTTGACGAGGTAGCTCTTGATTGAGAGATATATCATACGTTTTGTGCTGAAAAGCGCACCTGGCCAGTTGTCTCAAAGTTCACGAGCATAGCTGTCTCAGGATAAGTGGACGGGAAAAATAGGTCGAAAGCAAAGCATCCAAAGGCGTAGGGTGTGCCCTCAGGACCTGCGTGTGACAACGTGTACATGGCCTGCGCGTGACAACGTGTGCATGACCTGCGTGTGACAATGTGTGCCCTCAGGACCTGCTTGTAACAACTTGTACATGCATCTATCCTGCGCAATTCAGCAAATGCACTGAGTAGGTGGACCAGGCATAGCAAAGAGCACACATGGCCTCGCCTCCAAGACTGTCTTTAGGGTGTGCCAATGATTTGCACAGACCAATGCCATTGCGAGAACATGAGCAAGATTTGCGCGTTAGTCAAACAGTTCCTACTTGTTGCGCTTTGCAATGAAAATGATGCTGGAATTTTATAACTGAAACAAATTTTCTAAATTTCTTGCCTCGAAAAAAGCGCTTTATCTGCCCTTTTAGAGAGAGAGGAGTAACCATCCTTAACAGAGCACTCTTTCCAGTCAAGTTGCTACACCTTCAACATCATCAATACCCAAAGGATTCCCCTTTCCTTGAGGCCTCCACCTTATTGTTGAAGCTCCCAGCACAACTCAGCCTCTCAGTTGCAATGCCATACCGATTGGGTATGATGCGTGGAGAAGATTACCAAAATGGAAGATTACCAAGAGAGTTTCCCTTGATGCCTCCTAGCCTTTCACACTTTAACTTTAATCCATAGGGGTCGACATATGGCGCTATATGGACAAATCTTTAGCGCTGTATAGCGGTATAACGCTTTAATGCTATAATGCGCTATATTTCAGGCGCTATGTACGCTGGATCTCCCTCTGCCAGCCCGGATGTCGTCATCAAACCTGATCGTCGAATGGAATATGATGTGTGCACCCCTCATGCAAAGTAAGAAAGGAAAATACTCATTTGGTCGCTTTATATGGCGTAGCAGGCTCCGATATAGCGCTATGTTTGGTGAACCTGTGCTACCAGTAAGGGCCAGGTGCCTTATGCACACCATCCTCTCTGCACCCCTGCACCCTCATTTTGGCAGCTATCTACCTGGATGGGTTACCCACACTAATTACTGGCATGAATACATGTGCCGCAGCTTGTTTGGGCCCTGTGCTTGTGCCCATAGCACAGGCGCACCAGCGGATGAAAGCATGCGGAAGTACTACTGGTGCGTGCATGTGTCCTTGTGTGCAGGCATGCCAGTGTAGCATGTGTTGTATTTGCTATTGTGCACTGACAATAAGGTTTGTTCCAGTGAGGGAGAGAAGAAGCAAGCTGCGCCTGCGAAGTTGCGCCACTCATGATGCCATGCCCAAGCCGCACTTCGCTGCTCCTGGCGCTGCTTGCACCCATTCCTTAGCCTTGAGCTCCAGCTACTGTATCTGATCAAGGCTTGGTGCGCTGCTTGCCCAGCTTGTTCACCACAGCAGCAGACATGAATAAGTAGGCACACATCGGGACCCTTTGGGGCAATCCAGCCAAACGCAGTTATTGCTACACTGCTTTCTCCTTGGCTGCTTGCACACTCTGGCTTCATCAGTCATGCATTGCCGACACACAATGGCTGATATACAAGAGCTTCTTGTGTTTGGTCCTCCAACCGAGGACAGTATGCATCCCTCCCCGAGATTTCCCCTGCTGAGTGCTCTGCCTAGCCCTTGCGTTGTGAAGAGAGTTCCTACCAACCAACGGACCTGTGAGGACGGCACGCATCTTGCTCAGGTCGTCTGCGTCATGCCGCAGGAATATGGAGGCAGCAGGGTCGCAAGGTAAAGAAGAGCGGGAGCCTGCAAGGTCCCTGAGTTCGCGCGTCAGGCGCTTCATTTTGGCACCTGGCGCAGCCCCTGCACGCGTGTGACAGATGCAGTGGTCACTTGTCAAGCCTACTACATTCTTTTGGCACCCGACGCTGCACACATGTGGGCATTAATGGTATGTATGCATGCGCGTGTGTCATTGTGTGTCAGAAAGCGTGTGTGTCTGTGAAGGTATGCATGTGCATATCTGTGGTACAGTGTGTCAGGGGGTGCATTTTCCCTCTTATAATCCTATGTCAGGCAGCTGAAGCATCCCAGGCAACCAAACAAGGTTACCTGCAGCTTGGGGTAGCGTTTAAAAGTGACAGCTTCAGATACAGTAGTAGCCATAGCAAAAGCTCATGCAAGAAGAACAAAGTAGCTTCAGACATAGTAGGAGCCATAGTAAGAGTAGTTTTTAGCCAGAACACATGCGTGTGCATGCACCTGTTTGCAGACATGCCAGCATGAGCACCAGCCTTCGACTACAAGCAGCTCAAAGAGGCAGCCTCAGCATGCAGGTACAGCAACGCCACAGCGGCACATGACTAAGAGCCACAATAGCGGAAACGTGCAATACATCAACCTTGCAATTGCTGCTCACAAATATGACAAGAGCATGATCTGTCAGGAGCAAACCCCTCTTGTACTTTGAAGCCACACCAACATTTTGATACTTGTGTTTTATCGCTGTAGCTCGGTTGTTCTTTGGCATGAATCAGCAGTTGCGTGCGTGCGCGCAAACACACACACACTCCAATAAATGCATACTTGCAAAAATACCCAAAAGTACCTGCAGATTTTGCTGCCATACTGCTGAATGTGCTGTGATATGCCCTTGGAAGACTGGAGTCAAATGGACCTAGGCACAAACTCCCGAGCTGTTCCTGCACAACACGCAATAGCAAACAAGCTGTGAGCAAGCACACATCACGCTTGCCTTTCCCTTTGCTTGATAAAGCCATATAATCAGCGTTGGATTGTGAAAGTGCTTGTTCTTACATGGCCAGTGCTTACGCACAGAAATTTACGTAGTAGGGTTTGCTTGCCAGGCTAGCTGAGTATAAAATTTGGAGTAAAAACAAAGCAAGTGCATTGAATACCTATGTGATGTGCATCACCTAGGGTGGACTTTAGGACAATTAAATAAAGCAGGTCAGAGGAAAGGGCAGATGTGTGCCCACAAAGATGTAGCAAGGAGCGGGATAAGCAGGCAGGGAGACTTTTTATCTGATGTCCCTCTTTTGACCAAAAACACGGGAATAGAAAGCCAAAGACGTCAGAGTGACGAGCTTGTGAGCCAAAATTTGGCAGAAGAGGACAAGGCGTGAAGGCAAGCAATAGAGGGATAATACATAAAGAATGGAATTGTTTGTGCCAGTGCTTCTAAGAGATTCGAGTGACTTTTTTGCAAAGACACACAGAGCAAGGGAGTCAAAGAGAGAGCCATTCGGACAGGCGAAGAGGAAAGAGGTAGACTGGTTGGCAGTTGCGCTTACCCGGTAGACTGCTCCAAGCTGATCATCAGGCAGTTCAGGCCCTGGAACAGATGGCCAGCCATCCTTTTCCGAAGGCACCTGTGATTGTTGGGCACATGGAATGCCAATCACAGTCCAGGTGTTTGCCCCAAAAAATGACCCAGGTTCACACCAATACCCCTTATTAGAAGCCTAGAAGTTTTAAATGAGAAACAGAAGCTACCCAGCAGGTCAAAACACAACTGTTGGGTCGGTAGAAGACCATCTGTTGACCTACAAGCCTATTTTTTCTTGTGCCAAGTCAAGACAATTCCGAGTGCTTCCTGACAAAACTAATCAGGGCCTTCAAGTTTAATAACATAGCATGACAATGTCATAGCCTACATTTAGACCAGCTCTTCCATTGCACCAGAAAACTTTGATTTATTGCAGTGGCTACCTTAATAATGTTTTCAATCATTTGCACTATGGCGATGCAAACTTGTTATGTGTACCCCCTCAGGTGCTGATGCTTGCGCGCACACCTATATACGCACACACGCTTGCGCACATACAGACAAACAAACCCACCCCTGCTGGTAGATCATTTCCGGGTCTACTTCCATTGCTGTCACTGCTTGAGCAGGGCTCTCCGTCTGCGTATGTGTGGGTGTGCGCCTGTATGAGTGCGTATCCATGTTGTGTGTGCATGTGTGCGCGCGTGCGTGCATGGGTGTGTGCATGCATGCAAAAAAACTTGTGCACTTGCTGCGTGCATGCAAGAATACCCACAACTACATAAAACACACATACACATGCACACACACACACCTGCTGTCTTGCTGCGCTTGGCAGGTGGCAAGGGCAGCTGCGCACCGGCTGCGCCAGCTGCGTCACCCCCGCAGAGGCGCTGCTCTGGTTTCATGGACTCTGCTGGCACACTCTGTGCCTGCCACGACTCCCCGGCAGTTGCATCGCCCTTCTGCGCTGCTTGGAGCTTTGAGATTAAGGTCTGCAGGCGCCTGGCTGACATGGCCTGGTGGTGGGACTCCAGGTGGGACAGGGCCTGCGATGCGCAGACGCCATTTGATGGTGGAACCAAATCAGGGCGACTGACTGGGCAAGCAGATGGTCATGTCTCGCCCAAGCCACTGGGACCACCCAAGCCACTGGGACCAAGCTGGGACCACGCAAGCCACTGGGACCAAGCCACTAGGACTCGCCCGAGCCACTGGGCAAGCAGATGGTCATGTCTCGCCCAAGCCACTAGAGGCATCAGGGGCTGGGCTCCAGGTGAGACAGGTATTGCTATACATCAGGGGCTATTACTGCTATGCAACAGGGGCTATGATTGCTATGCATCAGGGGCTATTATTGCTATTATTGCTATGCATCAGGGGCTATCATTGCTATGCATCAGGGGCTATTATTGCTATTATTGCTATGCATCAGGGGCTATCATTGCTATTATTGCTATGCATCAGGGGCTAGTATTGCTAGGCATCAGGGGCTATTGTTGCTAGGCATCAGGGGCTTCTCTTGCGATTATTGCTAGGCATCAGGGGCTTCTCTTGCGATTATTGCTAGGCATCAGGGGCTTCTCTTGCGATTATTGCTAGGCATCAGGGGCTTCTCTTGCGATTATTG
>LFCJ01003567.1_pt1 | contig 11401 bp, 14 predicted proteins | sample 643141 | NCBI WGS metagenome assembly LFCJ01 (sample SAMN03766243, study PRJNA286221) | soda lake metagenome | biome: soda lake; feature: Kulunda steppe; material: water; isolation source: sample B1-Br-g2 brine of Lake Bitter-1 | place: Russia: Kulunda steppe | collected 2010-07 | reverse complement strand
TTTCTCAACGGCACAATAGACTCTGCCATTTCATTTCAGACATTATGGACTATTTTTTGGCTGGCGAAGACCAGCAACAAACCAATCAGCCTAACGATCTGGCTGGCGGTTAACCCTTTTTAAACTTTAAACTTCCCCAACAAACTCTACCATTTCATCTGGGACATTACGGACTATTTTGGCTGGCAAAAACCAGCAACAAACCAATCAGCCAAACGACCTGGCTGATGGTTAACCCTAGCTTGTAGCTTGTGACTTATTTTGGCATTGCTGAGTACCTTTTCCATTGAAAGTTTAGGGTTAGGTTTTTAAATTCAACCATAACCCTGTCCATGCAGGGAAAGAACAAAATGAGAACCATACAGGCACATGCAAACAAACATATCTTCTCTTTAGATTGGATATGTCACAGTATCAAGGATTTTCTAAGATGGCAGGGCTCAGCAAGCCCAGCTGTCAACTCATGTGGCGGGCGGATTTGCCCCAATGTAGACTTAAAGTTTCCGTACATCACAGCACATATCATAGTTCCACCTGAGCGATCGTGGGTCAATTTGTGACAGGCCGTTAAAGAAGCCAAGAGTGTGGCGTCACTGAGCTGCTTGGGGGGGTTGCTTCTCTAAAACTTGTCCGAGGCCCAACTCCTGTACTTGTCCAATTATTCCAAGGCATTTTTAGGCCTATTTTTTTGGTGTTCATGGTGTCATCCTCGCGCATGGGTCATATTAATCTACATTGTATCGTTCCTAATCTAACAATGTGTCCCGAAGGACTATTTCTATCCATCAAAGCACAACTCCATAGATAAGTTGGCAAGAACCCTGGCACAGTGGCAGGATGACCGTAAGCAGGCAGAAGTTGTGCTCCTTAAGGAGCTTGAATACAGGCAAGCTTGAATGCAGGCAAGGCTCAAGGAGCCTTAACATGCCACTATTCTGCACGAGAAGTACTTTCAATCCCTTCACCCATACCAGGTAAGGCTGAAATGGGCTGAGGCTTGAGATACTGCGACGAGGATTGAAATTATTTGCTTAGATTCCTGGGACATATAGCGTGCCCTTGTATGCAACTAGAACTCCAGACACGCAATGCATTTTGCTATGTCACACAACAGCATGCACAATCTTTGTCCCGGCATGCTTGCTAGCAGAAATGGCCTTAAACAGGCGCACGAGGTCTTAGTCTGAGCATGACAACATCACTGGAATGGAAGTCTGGGTGCTGCTCGGACTCAGGAATCTCTGTTATGCTGAAATGTTGAGCAGCCTGCATTGCAGGGAGAGAGGAAGGAAAGAGATATTCAGTTAAAACATATGCCTGATTAGAAGTACGTTTCAGCTTACACACAAAGAAGACAGTTTAGTAAGCGCTGACGCCTCCTCTTACGTTCTGTTGTGATAAGATACTTGAATTTCAAAGGGAGGGACCTCAAAAAGCGATTTGCACTTCATACAGGCCTCAAATAAAAGTAAAAAAAAAGGCCATGGGTTCAAACCTGGCTGGGTGCTTTGAATGAGTGGGCATGCACACGTGTACGACAGAGTGCAATGTGCAGATTGGTTGCAAATCATCATGCTTGCAGCAGTCAGGTCATTCCACACTGCAGCAAACTTGTGCCCTAGGTAGAAGACTTTGACACTGCCTGGCCACAAGCTGATAGGAGCTGTCAGGTCCCACTAAGAGGAAAGAGGGCCAAGAGATTCATCCAATTTGCAAGATGATAGTCCCCCTGGTAAACTACTGTGGGATCGTGGGTGAGGAGGGAGGGACACATAGTACTGGTGTGCTCCAGCTCCTCATTGTGAGTCTGTGAGGAAGTGCAGGGGGCCTTTCCATTACCGCTGCTACGCCCCGGCACGCACAGACCCGACACACTGCGCGTGCCCATATGGCGCAGCCCAACACGGGGCCAAGCCAAGAGCCCAGACTAGGCGTGCCGCACCTTATGAAGGAATACTGCCTCTGCTGTCCTGTTCCTGCCATGAGACACCAGCACCTCCGTTGCCGGCGCACTGTTCCCTGTAGTGCCTGCCTGCAGATCCAACGCACATGCGCCCTCCCGGCTCGCAGTAGCAGTGGCACACTGGACGGCAGAGGCAGGCGCAGTGCTTGTGTGCTGCTGGCCCTGGCTTCTGCATGGAGGCGATGCTGCACCTGGGTGCCCGCATGGAGGCGATGCTGCACCTGGGTGCCCGCATGGAGACGATGCTGCACCTGGGTGCCCGGTTACCCTGTGACGTTTGCCTGACGCCCCGATGGTAGTACTGAGGCCATGTCTGCCAGCCACCTCTGACGCCAAGCGTTTGCCAGAGAAGCTACCCTGCCCCTGCTCTGTGGTGTTGTCCTCTTGGGGCCTCGCCGGCCTACGCTGAGCTGGCTGTGTCTGCGCTCTCTTTGCCTCTGGCGCCACGTGCATGCCAGGTGCTGCAGGCTTGGCTGTTGCTGCTGCAGCCGTTTTGGGCCAAGCCAAAGACTGACCGCTTGGTTTAGGCTTGAACTTGTGTGCGAGGCCTGCTTCTGCTGCTGGCTCTCCTGCTGCTGAATCTCCAGTTTTTGCTGCTGCCGCTGCTGCTGGGTGGCATAGAGTGGCCAAGCTAGCCACAAGGTCATCCACTGCCTCCACCACATACATGACATCTGCGCAAAAATAGCAGAGCATTGAGTCAGATCCCCTACGCTGTCCAACATTGAGGCCTGCCTGGGCATGTGTCCAGTTCTGTCAGAAATGAAAGCTGTGGGGTTTGGAACACGCCGAGATTAAGGTGAGATCCTGACCGTCCAGATTTTTGGGGATTCATGGCACACTGCCACTGGCCCACCCCTGCAGTCATTCCAGAACAAACGATACGCCTGCTGACTGTTGGTCCCAAGTGTATGGTTCATCCTGGATTTTCTAGGGTGCACACTGACTTATAGGTATGGCTTGATGCCTGGAGCTCTTCTGCCTTGAACACTTACCACAAGCAAGGATGAAATCAAATGGAGGCTTCAGAGGCGAAGGGTCTTCTCCCCATTTGAACGGCAGCACCTCCACCCTGCCTGCTGCTGTATGTTGCATGGAACGTGTGGAGGCAAAGTCTATGTGTAATCCTCAGGCAGATGCGCATAGAACTCCAGCACCTTCATGTGCCATCCGTGCAGGAAATGGGTCCAAAGTCGGCCACGCAGTCAGTGCTTTACCCCTCCAAGGTTTGAGAATGACCAGAAAGATCCGATGAGAGTTCAAGCTATGACACTTAGAATAAAGGAGACGCAGTTGCAACAGCTGTGTCTGCACCATGTTTGCACTTTGGATCGAGCCTTTTCACCATGCAACGCAAGGGGTCCCACCGTTGGTCTGACAATTTTCTTGAAGCAGAGGGACGTTTGGTGCAAGATCCGTGGCCACCACGCCCTTCGCCCCAAGCATTGCCAAGGTGATGCCTGCAATGATGGGCAGGAGTATTTGCTTCAGGCTTGTCTGTAGAAATGGGAAAGGAAGCATTGTGGTACGTGCCAGTAAATGTAACTAGGAGCATCCGCTCTGCACACTGCAATCTAAAAAAAGCATCGAACATTGGACATTTTGGGTGCTGACAGCTTGAGTGACAGTGGAAGCGCAAAATATACATGGCCAGAGCTGACGGTCCTTGGTAACCCAACTCCACATTTCTGAGTAGCTGCCTCTCACAAGGTCCTTCTCCCACACTGGTCCAACAGGGTCCAGAGAAAACTTAGCCCACAAGGCACCTGCACTCAGCAATGCATGAAATGTGCAAGGCACTCACCCACAAGGCCACACCCAGCGCTCAGATCCAGACAGCGCTTGCCTCGGAACATAGCCGCATGATGCTCTATGTATCTGGACATGACGATAGAGCTGCAGCAGAAACAATGGCACACATGCCGGACTCTCCTCTGCAATCATGGGCCATCCTGTCCTGGTCGTGTGCTTCAGAATTCTCACTTATCATCAGCGATCAATCCGGATCCAGCAGACCTGCTCTGCTCTTCTCATATGCGCACCTGTCCCAGATGGTTGAAGCAAAACCTTGGGCAGAAAACTTTGCTTGCTTTAAGCACAGGGTCTGCGAGCCTAATTTATGCATGTAAGGTCTTTTGAAACGATCCCTGTCCGGTAAGTGCTCCCTTTTCCTGTGGGTCAGCGACGGCGGGAGCAGATGAACAGACATGAGCTATGAACAGACACAAGAACCTTATCAGGCCTTCCACACATATTAAACCCATCTGTCTGAAAAGGATGGCAGCGAACATTGGCCTGCACTTGGCCTGCTTACCATTGCCACTGCTTGAAGAACCCTCGCAACGCTGCATCATGGTCGTGCTGCATACTATAAATGAACGTGGTGCTGGAAAAGAAGGGTCTTAAAAGGAATGGGTTTTGTACCGGGTCAAAAAAGAGCATTTTCGCATGAACACCATGTAATTTCACATGGACTTGATATTGTAAAATTTCAAAAGCCATGCGGGTGTCGTAGTCAAACAGGAGGCAAGTCAACACCTGTGACCCAGTCCAACCAGGTGAGCGGGGCGTTGGGTCACCCCAGGCTTGATGTGGATAAGCCTTTTCTCTGACCCAACCAGGGTTGTCAAACGCTTCTGTGTCTGGGTTTTGTGCGCGCACAATTCGTGACGACAGTGGTGTCAGGACATGTGAGCACATGCACTTGAGCTCAGGGTGAGCATGGCTGATGCATGCACAGTGCCCATATTATATTATAACACTCATTTATCATGTGTTACATTCCTGCGCTTTCTATTTCCCTGCTTAGAAGCCATCTCCAGGCCAGGCTTGCGGGCAATGTGCTTACCTTTCTGAATGTGCGCGCATGCGCTTGTGCCTCCTTTTACGACCACCTGTGTGCATGTATATGCAAATGTACATATGCGCCAGAAATCCTGCAAAATGTGTGTAATGCAAGGTTTTAACGTCCCGCCGCAATGTGCACAAGCATTTTCATGCGAGGTTGATCCTGAAATGCGGACACACACTTGCTGGCACGAATACTTAGTGTGTCAGTGTGCCATAAAAGCAAACTTATGCCCTGGAAGTTAAGGTGCTCAACGGACATTTGTTAAACCTGTGCTCCATCACACCAAAAGCATTGTGCAATACATTGCGTTCAGGTGCCCTGCAAGCAGCCTGACCCTGTTTGGTTGAGGGGGCGCCTGGGGGATGAGCAGCTGTGGTGCCGGCTATGGTCAGGGCAGTGGCACGACCTTCTCCAGCACATCTGAGTTTGACTGGGACCTCAAGGATGTATCAGATGCTGCTGGGAGGCAATACCTTTTCGACCAGGCCACCAAGGTGCAGGGGATGCATTCTCTTCATGCTAGGTTTTGAATGGCACACCCCGGAAGCAAGCGTTGCATGCTCGTCACGCTAATGCACAGAGGTCCTGCAGGCCAACAAGAGCTGTGCAGACCACAGAGGTGCAGCTGTCTATGCCCAAACAAGCAAGCCTTGCTTGCGCTACATGCGCTGCCCAGATTTGTCCATCTTTGCTGCATGTTCTGCACCGCAGGTTGTGTTTTACAAGCCAAATTCGGCGTCTGAATGGCCTCAAGTGTATGGCCGCATCGATGACAAAGGGCAGGTATGGGCCTGTGTGAAAGCACGTGTGTCCACCATTTCAAGCTCAGGAAGTGCATGCGCAATTGAGAGATCAGCAGGTTCCCATGCCAAGTTGTTACTTTGTACCATAGTTTGCCTAGGACGTCTTTGGCAAAAGGAGGCGAGCTTTTGATCACAAGGGTATCTTTGGTGTATGTCTGGTGGCTGGATCTGGGCCAAGGATCAGATGAAAACAGCAATCAAAAGAGCAGAGCAGCAAAGGATTGTACCTTGCTAGGGCACAGGCACATTCAAACGCAAGTGCTCTTTTTCACAGCCAGCCTTGTATAAGCAGCACAAATGCACACACAAGAAATCATGGCAGGGTCCCAGGTTCGTTCTACTTGTAGGCAGTAAAACACGCTACATGTGCGCCGCTGCTCTTGCCAGGTGCAACGGCAATGAGCAGTGTCATTCCCCCCTGTTTTATCACCTTTTATCTTCACAGATTGTGGCCATGGAGCGTAAGACAGAGAAGGGGTTGTTTGCGGTGCTGGATGCCAAGCTGAAAGCTGAGCAGCTCCGTTTCAAGGTGAGGCCCCATTCATACAAGTGCACTTGTTGCAGGACGGGCACAGAACTAAAAACAGGGCAGGCTGCGCAGCAGCGAGCTGCTTGTCACGTACAGGACCAGGCGTCTTTTTTATGTGAACAGATTTGCTTTGGTTCATGATATTGGGTACAGCACACGGGATGCGCCAGGGTGCGTGGTGCATCGAGGAATCGCAAGACTCAGAGCCAAATTGTTTATCTCAAGGTCCAGCTTTGGCCATTTGTTGTTGGTGGCTTCTTGCTCTGTTTGTGCCTGGTCCGCTTCTTGACATGGACAGTCTGCGGTGGCAGATAGTGAGCCTGATTGGTGAAATAGATGTAAAGGCTGCTTGCTGCTTGAGTCACCAGGCTCATTCACAGGCCACTTACGCTGCATCTCTTACATGTGTGGAGGCGTTGGGTCACGAGGCCACACAATCATCTCCTGTGCCATGTAGCAATTGAAACGATAATTGCCTGTCTGGCAAAACGAGCGCAAGTGGCAGGTCCAGGTTTGACCAGCGCATGGCCTACGTGGCAACCGCATGCTTGTGGCAGGGTGTGTGTGATAAGCGCACAGCCTCTGCTGCAAACGTGTGCTTGCGGCAAATGTGCGCTTGTGGCAGGATGTATTCGACCAATACAGGGGGACCAAAGCGGCCTTGGACCCTGCCGCTCTGCTGAAGCTGCTGGTGCACCTCATGCCTGATCTGACGCAAGGGGACCTGATGTACTTCCAGGTGCGTAAATGCTGCAGGTGGTCTAAGTGCACATGCACACAATGTTGAGCACACATGCACACATCTCACAAGAAGATGTCTGTGAATATGCATGTACACACATATTCACACATACACACATACTCACACACTTTCACATGTTCACACGTGCACACGAGCGGGCGCATATTCCTTTAGCCGGCGTTATTACAGGTATGGTAGGTGCAGCTTGTCTAGGTGTGAACTGCAGCAGAGCCATATAGGGAGGGCGCATTTGTGTGGGACCAGTGCTTCATATTGCATGTTGGGCCTACCCACTGCAGCAGTTGCAGGGTGGTGGGTAGCCTCACATGCAATTAGCACAGTGGGTGGCCTCTGCAAGCATTAGGATTCCTAATTTAGGAATGGTGGGTGGCTTCTGCAGACATTGAGCATGGTAGGTGGCCTCTGCAAGTATTGAGCATGATGGCAGCAGCGTCCGCCGCCCATGGCCCATAAGGTGTGCTACGTGGGAATTGCCCTGTACAGGTCATGCTGGATGTGGATGGCGATGGGGAGGTCACCTACGACGAGTTCTTGTCCATGGTCAAAGAGGGGATGGAGGTGGGCGTCCGGCACACATATCGCTGCAGCTGCTGTGTTGTGCACTTTTGTGGCTGTTGCTCAGCGCTGCTTGCACAGTTTGCCCTGGCACTACACTGCGGCTGTCTTCCTGCTTTCCATAGTCTGCACTGGTACTGCACAGTCTGCACTGGCACTGCGCTGTGACTGTTGTTCTGCACTGGCACTGCGCTGTGACTGTTGTTTTGCCCTGGCACTGCGCAGTCTGCACTGGCAATATGGCTTTTGCTATGCACTCCCTGCGCTTGCACTGCAGAAGGGGAAGCGGAGTGCTGGGGCAATACTGATTGCACCCCACCCTGCTCCTGCCCCGCATGCTGCGCTGTGGGCGCTGACTTGTGCATGTTTGCATTAAGGGGTGAAAGAGGGCATCAGCTCCAAGCTTGGTGTGCAACAGGAAAGTGGAATGCTTTTGCAGGAGTTCCTTTGCATAACTCAGCACAATAAGAGCTGAAGCAAGTACACGCCGCCAACCTCCCCTCCTTAAAGACCTGCTTGCCTCACCCACCTATGCCCCTTTTCCCCTGCTGCAGAGCAAATAATGCTCAGACCCAGCATCGTTGCTGTTCCTGGTGATATTTCTGGTGCTTGCGCAGCTGCTGGTCCCACAGCCAGGCAAGGACAGGCTGTAAGGAACGCTATAAAGAGGGTCGGTCTTTTATGGGCTGGCCGGGAAACGATCCCGGTTAATGAAATGACCCCAGTCCAGCCCGAAGCCTGAGCCTGGTGGTTGGTTAGGTAGTTGGAGGTAATCTGGTGATCAAGGAATGCCTGGTTTCGTTACACAGGCACAAGCCCCCCTCAGCCTTGCCCATGCTTTGTAATGGTGCTCTTCATCTGCAATCGTGCAAGCCCCAACCCTGCCCTGCATGCCGTCACGGCAGGTGGAGAGCAGCACTGCTGGGGTTGGCGGGGCGCCGCGCCCAGCTGCTTCGGGCCTCGACCAGCTATCTGTGTGCCTGCGGCAGCGCTTCAGTGAGGCCCAGGCCAAGTTCCAAGCTCTGGACGCCGGCAGGAAGGGCTCCCTCAACTACCCCGAGCTCGGCAGGCTTCTGTCGCAGCTGCTGCCGGACCTGGGCAGCAAAGAGAAGCGCCACATATTCTCGTGAGTGCGCTGTGCGGAGGGCGTGTGCCCGCGCAGCGCTATCTCATGTGCACGCTGCAGGTGCCGTATGCTGTATGACATGGTGCAATGTGCGTGCATGGCGCACGTGCATCTGTTGTGGCGTGTGCCAGGCATGCCACACAGGGTGATCAGTGCGGGGCGCCCGCACACACTAGTAGGCCTGTGACTGGGTGCTCGCTGCTCGCCCGCTGGGATACTTTGCCGGACCCAGCTAAATGCCTCGCAGGTTGTGGGCATGCAGAAGGTTGGCTGGCAAGATGATGGCTGCGCAGGTTATGGGTAAGCAAGATGGTGGCTGGTGGCACACAGGATGTGGGCATGCAGGAGGGTGGCTGACATGCGCTGTCCAGCCCAGCACTTGGTGCAAAGCTTGTATACAGGGGCAGGGTGAAGGCAGGGCAAGAGCGGAGTGTGCGCACCAAGCAGTTGAGTTGCGTGCACTGCCGTCCCCAGGTACCTGGCGTCCATGGATGTGAAGCAGCAGGGCAACATCACTTTTGTGCAGCTGGTGCGGTACCTGAGGGCATCCCCAAACAGGGCAGCACAACAGGCGCGCGGCTACCAAGGTGGGCCAGCACAGCTTGGGTCTCCTTTCTGCGTGGCAAGCGCAACTTGGGTCACCTTTCCGCGCAAAGACCTCCGAGGTGTTCAGGAGTCCTGCATGGATAGCCTGCTGGGCCTGTGGTGTGCACGTGCGTGAGATGTGGCCGCTGAGGTTTGCTTGGCAAGGCCAATCGAGTGTCTTGATATGTGGCTCACCCAGGGCTGAATTGGCACGAACATGCAAGTGCCCATGAGCTGCAGATGCATTTGACACTCAACCAGCAGACCTGTGACTACCAGCCAAACTGCCAGAGCTGTCTTGGGTGATTCAATTTGGAAGGTCTGAAGCATCTGTCAAGAGCATGCCAAAGCCATGCCCCACAAGTGCTTTGCCGTGCATCTCAACTGCAGCTAGTGCTGAACCTGCTGATGACAATGTCCACAACTGTGGCAACCTGCTGAAGGCATCATGCCTTCTGTTCATTTCTTGTTCAACATTGTTGCATGTGCCCTATCCTGGCAGGCCCTCCAAGGGAGGTGTCTTGGGGTCTGGAGGAGTGGCGAGATATGTCAGGCAGCCGTGAGACGTTCCTGATCAACCCTCACACTTCACGCGTGTACAAGCCTACCCCTGACTGGCCCACGCCCATTGGCTGGCTGGCCAACGGCCAGTTGCAGGTGGGTGTTTCAGTTTGTCAGCGCTGAATTGAATGCCATTCAGTGTCAAGACACCCGTCCTAAGCTGACTTTTTCAGCACGTGGGTTTTGGCAAGTGGTTTGCTTTTTGATGTAAGGCAGCTATGTTGTGTTGTGTGAACAGTATGTGAGTGAGCATGTCCCTGCTGTTCCCACCGTGTGTTTGGTGTTGCATTCCTTGCCTGCAAGATGAATCTCAACCTGCCGCCTGACTGAGTCGTACTCTGTGCTGTGCAGCCCAAGAAGGAGCTGTCTCCAGGAAGTCTGTTCACATACCTGGATGCCTACTTGCGGCAGACGCGCACGCGCCTGCCAGATCTGTTCAGCAAGTATGACGGTAAGCACACTGGGTGTGAGTACGGGTCATGGTGTTTGCCATGCCCTGTGGGGCCCACGTGTGGCATGCTTGTTCTATTGATCGATGAGAGAGCTTTGAAACGGGGACTGCACACCTTTCAAAGCCTTTGGATCACTTCACATGGGTCTGCAGGTGATGGAGACGGGGAGCTGACGCTGTTGGAGATGGCTTCCATGCTGCGGGACATGAAGCTGAGCCACGTGACCAACGCAGACATCCTGTATTTCATGGTGAGGCAGAGCATGGTGTTCTCATCCACCTTGTTGTACACCGGTGCTTATATCTGTGATGGTCTCAGTGATGTTAGATCCTTATTCAGAGTATGCAAGCTTCCTCTCTTGTTCTCCTCCTTCCTTGCCCCGTCAGTCAGCCCTGCACACGCATGGCATGTTCTTCAGATACAAGCACGCTGCACTCCTTTTCATGCTCCATCAATGCAGGCTCTGATGGATGCGGATGGCAACGGCACGATCAGCCAGGATGAGCTATTGTCCTCAGCCAAGCTCGTGGCCGAGGCTCACTCCCACATGCACCAAGGCGGGGGCAAGACGCCACAGGTGTGAGGCTGTGTGGCTGTGCACAGGGGGAATGTCGTTTCATCTCAGATCAGATCAGTCGTGCATCATGAGTGACTGCCGTCATGGAACACGTCACTTCACGCGGAACTAAGTGATGCTTACATCTACTCCTCCATCTGTGTCGTTGATCTGTTTTCCCTGTCCCGCAGGATGTGGTGGATCTCCTGGACCGCATCAGCCAGTACATCTCCAGCAACATGGAGCTTGTGCGCACCGTGTGGTCCGAGATGGGCGCCGCCCGCAACGGTGTCCTTGAGCCCACTGAGCTGGCTGCGTTCCTGCGGCGCCTGGTGAAGGGCATCAGCCACAGGGAGCAGCACTACCTGCTCATGCACATTGCTGGTGGGTATTTTTGCAGCGTAGGCCGGTAGAATGTCAAGTTTGTGAGGCGCCTGACGTTTGAGTATTTTGGGGGAAGGTCATGTGCGCCGCAAAGCCCTGATGCTTGTCGCATGGTCCTCCTGTCCTTCTCGGCTACTTCCTAAGCCGCTCGCCGTCGCGTACGCTTGCAGACATGGATGTCGCTGGAACGGCCCAATTTGACTTCTATGCCCTGTGCATCTGCTTGCGCGTGGTGGCCCCCACCACCCCTCGTGGCTATCCCTCCTACAAGCC
>LFCJ01003564.1_pt1 | contig 11404 bp, 14 predicted proteins | sample 643141 | NCBI WGS metagenome assembly LFCJ01 (sample SAMN03766243, study PRJNA286221) | soda lake metagenome | biome: soda lake; feature: Kulunda steppe; material: water; isolation source: sample B1-Br-g2 brine of Lake Bitter-1 | place: Russia: Kulunda steppe | collected 2010-07 | reverse complement strand
TGCTACGCACTCACTGGGTGGCATCCACAAAACGTGGGTTGACGCTGTTCTGCAGGCCGTACGTGTCGCTCAGGCTGCGCACCCAGTTACCGTCCGCGTACATCCAACGCCACAAGTGCACCGCTCGCTTGGGCGGCTCGCCTGGGGTTATGCACAAAGACACACGTACCAGCTTCCATGTGCGATTGCACCATGGTCATGCATGCATGCGCACAAGCGTGCACGTGCATGTGTGTGTGTGCGTTTGCGGGGGAGTTAATTCATGTGTGGGCATGGGTGTGCGCATGCTGTGTTTTTGGTTTAGGTTACGTGTGCACCTGCGCTCGGGCATGTGTTGGTGCATGGTTTTTGCAGCAAGTTTGTGCGCACACATTGGCCCATCTCCATGCTCACAGCGGGGCAGCTACACTCATGCATTACCAGTCACCCACACAGTGCCCAACTGAAGCAAAGTGCGCACTAGCGCTACAGCAGCTAATACGCATTGAGCGCCTCAACGGTTTAAACAAGTGCTCATGAGTGACCTTGTTTCAAGCAGGTTGTGCTCGAACGGTACAGTCTCAACCCAGTGCGTTCCATATGTCCAGATAGTTTGTGTGCCAGCTTTGGGTAGCATGGGTCCTCCCACACGGCATTAGTACAAATCAAGGCATTTGTACAAAACAATTTCCTGCCTCACGATCTCCCTGATACACGGTCAGGCAGTCCAGGCAAAAAGCACATCCCCATGCTGCAAGCCAATTCCAACTGCGCAGCACATTCTTGTGCACATGGGCTCGCACCTATGGAAGTGCACCACTCCTCCAATTGGGGCAGTGTAAAGTTCTTGAGTGACACGCGCCCAGAGTCATCCTGCAGGACGTGCCTGTGTTCCGTGGGAGCGCATGATGCCATGTTTGGTACAAGCAGCCGCTAAATTTCTTGCCGTTGTGCTAGTATGCAAGCTATCGTGCATGTGCAGGGCACTCAAAAGCAGAGCAATTCCAGCCTGCTCAGTAAGCTTTGTATACAAACACGCATATCCTCCCATTATAGGAAGCGCCAAGCCATTGATTGAGAAGAAAGTCACTCACTTAGCATGGCCGGTCTGAGGGCTGAAGTAAGCAGCAGGACTCCCTGAAATCTGAGGTTGGGTTTGTGGTGACAACAAGGCAGCTTCAACTTCTGGGTGGGCAATGGCATGGGGACTGAAGTGCTGTCTTGGATAGGCACGCTTGAGAAATGGCCTAGGTGCAGTTGAGGGTTCCCTCAAGTGCACCTGCTTGGCAATCGGAAGAGGGGGGACGGCTTGTCTACTACTTGCTGCTGGGACCACTACATTGCAGACAGTATTAAGTATTTGCATGGTGCCTGTCACACAATTGTAATAGAGACACAATTCTAATGCACACACACTCTCACCAAGAAACTAACCACTTCTCAACCACCTCATCCTCAGGTTCGTTCATGTCAATCATGATTTCGCCAAGAAACCTTATCACATTTCAGTAGTGTGGAGAGTTCACAAGGTGCTTCCCCGCGCTTTCGAATCCACCAACGCCGGGATTCTCCCGGCCTGGATCATCGCGGGAACACCATGAACCTGATGCACCGTGCAGCTTCGGGTGCATTAGCCACATGCTCGTCATCAATTTCAGCAAGGGAGACCCCAGTCGTGTGCCAGCAACAGCTCTCTCATGACAGATGCCATGCCCGTAGGAGGGCTTGCTTAAGCCTCCTCGCCAAGTCTGCCCCAGTGGAGAGGGTGAGCCCTGTGGAGCCCTTAGCAGCCACACCCTGGCACAAGCTGGACATGAAGCACGTCCTGCACGCCAACCAGTTTGACAAGGCATCCCTGGACCTTATGTTCGAGGAGGCCATCAAGATGGAGCAGGTGTGGGTGGCTGCTATGTGGGTGGCGGCTTATGCCTGCGCAGGCTTGCTATGCTCATTGCAGGTGTCAGAGCGCGCGGGCGCCTAGTCCGCTCAGCAGCAGCCCTTGCAGCTGCTTGATGCCTAGTTATGCTGCATGAGCCTGCTCCTACAAGTGTGGCAGGCGCTGCGTGCACAAGCTGGGTCATACCTATCGCATAACATGAGAAAACGATGCAAGCCGCAAGAGGGGCTGCTGTCATGCCGCCCCTGTGTGTGCTGCCCATGCGCGCGCTCATCACGAGCATGACGGCTAGATGACCGATCCACACTGCTTTGAGCTTCCTCGGCTCCCCCACAAGCCAGGGCCTGCTTTCTGCACATCCTTCCAGCAACCGATTTCTGGGCACGTCAGCCTCTGTCCTCCAGTCCACCCCGCCCCATCCCACACAACAAACCCCAGATCTGTAGCGCAGCTTGCCACCCCCCGGATGTACAGTCTGCCGCTCCTCTTTTACCCGCCCCTCCCACTCTCCGCCTCTCCGCCTTCATCCAGGTCAAGCCCCGCAGCCCCGAGTCCAAAATGTTTGAGGGCTACATCATGTCCACCCTGTTCTATGAGCCCTCCACGCGCACTCGACTATCCTTTGAGTCGGCCATGGCCAGGCTGGGCGGAACCGTGATCTCAACAGAGTCAGCGGGCGAGTACTCGTCCGCAGCCAAGGGCGAGACGCTGGAGGGTAGGTGGCCAGGCGGCCGCGTTGTTGCCGGGAGCAGAGTGGTGATGGCGCGCATGTCGATGGGTTAGGCTCTGGTAAGCCGCCGAGGGCGAGATGCTGGAGGCTGGGTGCGTGGACAGTTTGTTGACGGCATGGCTGCTGCGAGGGTCTTAAATGTCCAACTACGCACACTGTGCCAAGGGCCGGCGCAACACATGATGCCCACCCGCTGTATGAATGACATCTGCATAGGGATCCACGCCGTTTCTCATTTGCATCTGTTCTCAGAACTGCCGAGTGCTACAGCCCCGACCACCCCCACCTGCTGTATGAGTGACCTCTGCATGGGAACCCCCATGCCGCTCCCATTTTATAATTGTGTGTTCTCGGCGCTGCCCAGTGCTGCAACCCTGACCGCCCTGGCTCACTCGCTGCCCCCCCACCCCTGCGCGCCATGCTGCAGACACAATAAGGACTGTGGAGGGCTACGCCGACTGCATCGTGCTGCGCCATTTCCAGGTGAGCTATCGCGCTGGCTGCTGCGCCGCAGGTGCGCCTGTTGTCCAGGAGTGCCTGCCCTGCTGCAGCGATGAGCACAGATACCCCCTGCTGTGCATGCGCCTGCCGGTCTGGTACCGCTTGCCCTGAGCTGCCACCTGGGCCCTGCTTGGGGCGGCATGCTGGGCATTGCTGCCTCTCTCCTGAAACTGGCTCCAAACTCTGCCCGGCCCTGCCCGGCTCCAAACTCTGCCCGGCTCCAATCTGTACCAGAAGCTGCCTGTATGGGTGTTTCTTCCCAGCAAGACCTGCATGGACCAGCTCTGATCTGGCCTGATTGAAGTAAAACGCTTTGGTGTTATACTTCAGATTTTTTTCTTGGAGGCTGGAATCTGTGGCTCCAGTCCTGCCCCAGTCTGGCTATACATTTTGCAAAAAGGGGTTCCAAAAAAGTGCCCCATCATGCTCTTTGCCACTAATGCCCAATGATGGCAAGGCCCTAGCCCTTGCTGAGGCTGGTTGTTGCCCTGAGTTGGCCAAAGGCTGCCACTCAACTTAACATGGTTGATGATGCATAGGCGCAACTTTCAGACACAGCAGCATTAGGGGACTGTCAATAGGCCATATTCAAGGGGTTTTTCTCCCAACCTTCGCTGGGGCCCAACAACAGCGCTTTTTTTGGTGTTTCAAGCCAGCTTTTGTTCTCTGTTACTCAAGTGCAACTTGTATAGAAGGTCTGGCACAAAGCAACTTTATAGGTCTGGTACAAGGGGCCCCAGATCAGAGGCAGGAAAGCTGGGAGCTGGCGGCAGCTGAATTAATTGCACGCAAGTGAAGCGCGTGGAGCCCCCCAAAATGGCCCATCTGCACCGAAATTGCATGCCTGTGGACCGCTATGCCGCTCTTATTGGATTTAGGAGCAAACAACCTGGGTCTGGGGGAATCCACTTTTCACCCCCTCGGGCTGGTTTTGCCTCTGGTAAACGACCAAAGCGCACAACTCCCCAACCAATGCACCTTTTTGTTTCCTTTTTCCTCATGTAAAGAGGTTTCGCCCTGCGTGGTCAACAATGTTGATCTTCGTAAGATTTTGCTGATCTCGTTAGGTTTTGCCCTCACATAAGGCGGCTCTTGGTGGCGTCTCCCGTGACATGCGAAGCATTAAGATTCAAAATACTAGGATCTACACTGTTCTAGGATCTACAGCAATATACCCAGCATTCTTTATGAGACATGTCACCAAAGCTGTCCCGAAAGTGCATGGAAAAGTTCCAGACACTAGTGCCTTCCGTTGGTGAGTACTTCCCTGTTCCAATGCGCACACACTCACGGCATGCGCCCGCTCCGTGTCATGAGCCCTTCCCTTTGTGTCTGATCCAGTGTCGAGGGAACAACAAGCCGGGCCATTGGAACTTGAATATAGAAGTTGCAGGGAAAGAAGGGAAAGGAGAGGAATTAAGCAAAGAGGAAAGAGCAAGGAAAACAAGAGTTTGTATGCTTTACCGATAACATGCTTTTTACCCTCAACGAAGGCGGCCCTTACGCGCCCACAACAGCTCGTGCTGCTCATTGGTCCAACCACATGCAGGATGGTTGTATGTGATGAGGCCATGTGCTGCCCAGCACACCAGCAAGCGCTCATGAGAGGTCCCGCATGCCTGTGGTCAACCATCTGCCCACTTGCAGGAGGGATTTGCCAAGCGGGCCGCCAATGTGGCCCAGATCCCCATCATCAACGCAGGCGACGGACCAGGCCAGCATCCCACGCAGGTGCGGCTTTTGCAGACCGAATACTTGCGTGTGTGTGCTTGCAGGAATGGGAAGGCACGCCCTCTGACCGCACAATGATCTGTGAAGGGAAAGGCATGTCCTTCACTGCATTCCCTCCTTCCTCTGTCCCAGGCACGTCCTTCACTTCTTGTGCAAACAGACAGGCACGTCCTCCGTGTCCTTCATTCCTTGTGCAAACAGACAGGCGTGTCCTTCACTCATTGTTCGATTAGAAAGGCATGTCCTTCATTTCTTGTGGGAATGGGGAGGCACTTCCCGACTGCACGCAGTCATGGCAGACAGGGGTGCACAAGCGCGCCCGCACTGGCTGCACACAGTCATGGCAGAAGGGGGTGCACAAGCGCACCCGCACTGACTGCACATCAACCAAGCGCACGCGTTGAGGAGCGTACCTCCTGGCGGATGCGCGCGCGGCTGGGTCGGTGTATACAAATGTCCATGCATGTGGGGTGCGCTGGGCTGGTGGGCATTGCTGCATCATATGGCGTTCAAGCATGTGCGTGTGCCTGCGCGTGCAGGCATTGCTGCACCATATGGCGTTTACGCGTGTGCGTGTGCCTGCGCGTGCAGGCATTGCTGCATCATATGGCGTTCACACGTGTGCGTGTGCCTGCGCGTGCAGGCATTGCTGCATCATGGCGTTCACGCGTGTGCGTGTGCGTGCGCGTGCAGGCGTTGTTGGATGTGTACACGATCAAGCGCGAGGTCGGCCGGCTGGAGAACATCAAGATTGGCATGGTTGGTGACCTGCTGAACGGCCGTACCGTGCGCTCTCTGGCGTATGTGCTGTCCCTGTACCCCGGTCTCCAGGTGGGTACATGCTCCCGTGCGTGCGTGCGTGCATGCGTGCGCGTGTGCGTGTGCGCGAAAGTGTGTGTGTTTGTGTGTGTGCAAACCTCTCGCCTCCATCAGAAATCAGAAGTGTGAGGCGTGTGTGTGTGTGCGTGAAAGTGTGTAAATATGTGCGTGCGTGCAAGTGGGCACGTGTGTGTGCAAACCTCTCGCCTCCATCAGAAATCAAAAGTGCGTGGCGTGTGTGTGTACAATGCTTGCGTGGAGCAGCTTCAAAAGCATTGGGGAAGACAGGTCCACAGTTTGCTTGTATATATTGCATACCAAGCAAGAGGATGTCCATTGTGTTGGGCGTGTTTGAGTGGCGTCTCCAAAGAGGTCAGGCGCCACGTCAGCTTGCACGTGCATGCGCTTAGGTCTTTGACTCAAGGCGTTAGCTGGTCATGACCATCTTGTTTTCATAGGTCGGCTCCGCTTAGATGCCCTGCCCCAACCCGCAGCTCCTGCTAGTCATTGCAGGAGCTGGCAGCAAACGCCATGCGGTTTGAGGGTTCAGGCATCTGGTGCTTCTGGTGCTTGTGGGAAGTGTGCGTGGAGGATGGCATGGTTTGAGGGCAGGGCAGGCATGGCGTCTTCTGATTTGTGTGATTGCGTTCGCGTATATGCTCACTGATGTGTGTGATTGCATTCACGTATGTGCTCACTGATTTGTGTGATTGGGTTCACGTACGTGCGCTCACTGATTTGTGTGACTGCGTTCACGTATATGTGCTCACTGGCGCGTGCCATAAGTTGCGGCATTGAACCACGACGCTGTGCAGGTGTACTTTGTGGCGCCCCCTGTCGTGCGCATGCGCGATGACATCAAGGTGAGGGAGCGGTGGGGGGTGCGTTGCGTGCCTGCGGAGAGTGTGTGGCTGCAGAGAGTGTGTGCCTGCAGGGGGAGTGAGGCTTGGCAGCGGAGAGTGTGTGGCCTATGGGAGTCAGGAGTGGCTGCAGAGAGTGTGCGGCCTGTGGGAGTGAGGCTTGGCAGCGGGCGCAGGTCAAGGTGGGATGGGGTGTGTGCACCTCCAGTCTCCCTGCCTGGTTCCTCCAGGAAAGGCGATCCTGATTTTTCCGGATTTTGGGGGCTCGTCCGTATGGCGGGCTCTGTGCGCATCAGCTGCTGATGGAGCGGAGAGGAAAGACGATCCTGATTTCTCTGGAGTTCCTGGGGTTGGCTCATCCGCTTGACACTCATTTCTGACGCGTTTCTGGGGTTGGCTCATCCGCTTGACGCTCATTTCTGACGCGTTTCTGGGGTTGGCTCATCCGCTTGACGCGTGGCGGGCTCTGTGCGCAGGAGCTGCTGACAGAGCGGGGCGTGCCATGGCAGGAGGTGGACGACTTACGGGAGGTCGCCTCTGACGTGGATGTACTGTACATGACGCGCATCCAAAAGGAGCGCTTCAAGGACATGCAGGTATGGGCAGCAAAGGGGGGAGGGGGGGGAAGGAGCCTGTGTCAATTTAGTTCAGCATATACTTGCAAAAGGGAAGGAAATACTGCATTAGTGCACCCTACCCAAGAGCATACCTACTCTTGGCTGACGTCGCAACGTGCTTTTGCCCATGGGGCGAGCAGTGGCTGCCTATGTGGCATGTGAGCGCTTGCTTGCATGATGGTGCATAGCTCGCCTGTGCAGCAGCGCCTGTGGGTGAACCAGCTGATGCTTCCTTTGCGGTAACCAGCTGGTTGCCTCCTTGTGAGAACAGTTGGTTGCCTCTCTTGTGAGAACAGCTGGTTGCCTCCTCTGTGAGAACAGCTGGTTGCCTCCTTTGTGAGAACAGCTGGTTGCCTCCTCTGTGAGAACAGCCGGTTGCCTCCTCTGTGAGAACAGCTGGTTGCCTCCTTTGTGAGAATAGCTGGTTGCCTCCCCTGTGAGAACAGCTGGTTGCCTCCTCTATGAGAACAGCTGCTTGCCTCTCCTGTTGAGAAAATAGCTGGTTGCCTCCCCTGTGAGAACAGCTGGTTGCCTCCTCTGTGAGAACAGCTGCTTGCCTCTCCTGTGAGAACAGCTGCTTGCCTCCTTGAGAGAACAGCTGGTTGCCTCCCCTGTGAGGACAGCTGGTTGCCTCCTTGTGAGAACAGCTGGTTGCCACCATGTGAAATCAGCTGGTTGCCTACTTTGAGAGAATTGCTGGTTGCCTCCTTGTGAGAACAGCCGGCTACCTCAGAATGAGAGCCTGCTTGCGAATATGCGCTGCACCTTACAAAGTGAGGATGCGACAGAGCGGATGGGTTGTTGCTCGCTCATAAGAAGAGGGTGCAGTGCTTTCCTGTGAGACTGGCGCGGTGCTCACTCGTAAGAGAAAGGCACTGTGTTCCTGTGAGACTGGCACGGTAGCTGTGCATGCAAAGGGGCCATTGCTCACTTGCGAGATGCAAAGAGTGGCAACAGAAGTCTGCATGCATGCGTGTTTCTTTTGGCAGGAGTATGAGCAAGCGCGTGGGAAGTACATCATCGACAAGGAGCTGATGAAGAGCATGCAGGAGCACGCGGTGGTGCTGCATCCGCTGCCGCGTGTGGACGAGGTGTGCGTGTGTGCGTGTGGCAAGTATGACAAGAGCGCATGTGTGCGCTTATGTCAAAGCATGCGTGCAGTGCCCTTTTGGATGTCTGAGTCTTCTCACTTGCTTTCGTGCTCGCTGCTGCATGCATAATGCTACACAACGCTTCGTAGCCTTAAGCCTTGTCTTGGATATAGCATGTGCTATAATGAGATCCTGCTGATTCAGTCTTTTGGGCTCCCCTTAAGAGATGAGTTGGCCTGAATCGGTATTCATGCATGAATCATATAATTACGTGTATGGGGACTAAATCCTGTGTCTGGCCTGGGCAAGAGAGCCCTTGTCCTCTATTTTGTGTAACGAGTGCCTGCAGCTGTGGTTAACAGGCTAGGCAAGCAGCGCACAACACATTTGCTTAGCTGCAGCTGCTGGAGCTCGAGGCCAAGGACTGGGTGCAAGCAGCTGCAAGCGCAGCAAAGTGCAGCTAAGGCACACAAGTAGCTTTGCCAGCACCGCACTCCCCTCCTCTCTCCCCACCCTTTGCCTCAGACATTGTTACTGTACACACACTTTGCCTCACACATTGTCACAATACACACCCAAAAGCAACACAAACACACAAACTACACTGGCATGCCTGCACATGAGCACACATGCACGCGCATGGGCGGCTGTGCTATGGGTGCAAACACTTGCCCAAACAAGCTGTAACACATAATGCGACCCAGTAGCAAGTGTGGGCGACTTAACCCAGTAAATAGCAGCGAAAATGGAGGTGCATGGGTGCTGAGGGTAAGGTGTGTATGGTGCAACTGGCCCCTACCAGTAGCACAGATGCGCCAAATACAGCGTCGCGTTAAACCTCATAATGCCACAAAGCGCGACCTGATAAAGCTGCAGTGTCATTCTTTGCGAGGGGGTGTGTTCACCGTTCCCCACTCAATATTCCAATTTTTATGGACTTCGGGTCACCAGGGGTGGAATCCAGCATAAATAAACCGCCTGGAAGACAGCGCAACATATCGCTATGTAGCGCTTTAAATTTGTGCATGTAGTGTTGTGTGTTGACCCCTACAGACGCACGCATGTGCGCCCATACAAGAGTTACAAGAGTTACAAGCATGCATGTGCGCCCATACAAACGCGCACATGTGCATGTGCACAGACACCCGCATGCGCACACACACAAACACACACACACAGCGCGTGCACATACGCACGCAGATAGCGGAAGAGGTGGACAGCGACCCCCGGTCAGCTTACTTCAGGCAGGCAAGGAACGGCTTGTACATCCGGATGGCCATTTTGAAGCTCGCCATCTTGGGCGCATGAGAGGGTGGCCATGGCTCAATCTTCCTTGGGTGCCAACTGTCTGTTGCCGAGCCTGCTGAATCATTGTTGGAAGTCCAGTCTAGGGTTCCATGGTTAGAGGCTGAAGGCAAGCTACAGATTTGAGGCACACTTGGGCAGCCAGCTTCTTGATGACATTGTACTTCATGGAACTTCAGCTAGCTGGCAGGCAACAATTATGTCTGGAAGCCACCGAGAAGCTGTCCCAATTTTCAGTAGATGTCAGTTGTTCTTAGATCATTTTTACAAACAGAACTGTCTCAGCCGGCATTGTCTTTTTTTTCTGTTTTTAAGGCTCATAGTCCAGCCCCTCCCGCTGTGCAAACCCCTTCGCCACAAGCCTTGCTTTGTGGCGCACAGCTCCCCCTGGACTTACTTTCTTCTTGTAGACCCACTTGGTAGGCAGCACCTTGGCCCCGGGCGGTGCCTGCCCCAGGGTGAAGGTGCTGCCTACCAAGTGGGTCTACAAGAAGAAAGTTAGTCCAGGGGGAGTGCTTCATCTTATTTTCTCACAACTGTGCCTACATCATGACTTGCTGTTTGTGTGTCTTTTGCCAAAGATTCATTTACTTTGCCATGTGCCTCAGTATGTAACATATGATGTATCTGATGAGGATCTGCATTGTATGGGGCTGCTCGTTGTTTTTAGGAGCTTTGAGCTCACAGGGCACCACTATTTGCATGGCTTCTGCATCCTTATCATTCAACTCAATCAACACACAAGGACCTGCAGGATTACTTTATAACAGAATGCTCAAGCAAATGCAATGCTGGGAATGTGCGAACCAGGTGGCGGAGGGCTGCATGTTTGCAACCATTATTTGATTGGTGCTCAAAGTATGAGTGGTGGCTGAGTCTTGTGTAAGCGCTGGAATTGCTGCAGGGCTGGAATTTCTTCTAAATCAACATGCAAGGGAAGCAGTTGATGGCATGCATGATCTTGTCGCGCCAAATCACAGTCATTGGTGAATTATTATCTCAGATACACGGGCCACATTCCCTCAGCGCGCTAGAGATGCAGACTGGAATTAGGAAGCTCTTGTACTAAGTCATCACTGGCTACAAGGTTTTAGGATTTACAACTCAACATTTCAGCGCAATCCTTGTCGTTATGCAAATTGATTTGTGGCTGGTCATCTTATACATGATGCCTGGATTGATATCGTTAAGCAAAACAAACATTTCAGAAGGCACGGCATATTTTGTTTTGCCATTCGATTCTGTTGAGAAAGCTCAAGGTGGTCTGGTAAGGTACAAACAAGGATGTGACATTACTAATGCCTTCTGTAGAGTCCTGTCGGGGTCACGACCTTTCATACTGCCAGTTGGAACGAAAAATGACCATCAAAGAGACGTACAAGTTTACAAAGAGACAAACAGGATGTACACCCTTCGCGCTAGGATGTACACCTCATTGAAGTAAAATACTGTGATGATACACGACCAGAGCAAGAACTAGCAAGAGCAACTGAACAGCATAATGGATTAAAACACGCCCTTGCACAGCAATGCCTTCAAAGTAAGCCTACATACCATCCTGCTTGGAGTGATGGGAACCATTTATAAATGTCATACTGATCTACCCCTCAGAAAGCTTGGCCTGGACCGGTGTAGAGTAAGAAAACTTACTCTTGATCTGAACACTCATTTTATTCGATACGCAACAAAGATCATAAATACAAGTAGGAGGTTGAAAAACATAAAGGAAAGATCATATGGCTCTTTTCAGAACCCTCCCGACCCCCACTAATGACCTTCTTCCTCATTTGATGGTGGAGGTTTGCCTGGTGCTTGCACCAGATGTAAACTTCTTCCTTAATTCACGCAAACAGGGGTTACCTTGTTAGCGTAGT
>LFCJ01003563.1_pt1 | contig 11404 bp, 12 predicted proteins | sample 643141 | NCBI WGS metagenome assembly LFCJ01 (sample SAMN03766243, study PRJNA286221) | soda lake metagenome | biome: soda lake; feature: Kulunda steppe; material: water; isolation source: sample B1-Br-g2 brine of Lake Bitter-1 | place: Russia: Kulunda steppe | collected 2010-07 | reverse complement strand
TCGAGGAAGTATTCCTGCCAGAAGATAGCCGCCAGAACGACTTGCCGTACAAGTTCTACGGGATCAGTGAGAGTGGTCGACAGTTCCTCGAGGAGCACAAACTCCGCCGGGCACAAGAAACGCTTCGGGAGATTTACGATCGCGTTGAGAAGACCGACGACATCAGACGCTACGAGAGTGCCCCGCGACCCGAGCGCTAACACTTTTTTTCATTTCGCAGACGGGGTGTCACCCCAAACAACTGGCCACTAAGTTGGGGCGTTTTTTAACTCTGATACTGGAACTAAATGAGGTGCGTATTGCGGTGTGAGTAGTAGAAGCGACTCTCGATGTCCACCCACTCCTGAAACTCCTCACGCCGCTGGTGTTAGTTACCCCACAGAATGGAGCCGCTTGGCCGAGTGGGGTAACTCGAGGTGCCAGACACCACGGTTCGCGGCAATGATTTGAGCGGCTGGTAATTATATGATGACGAGTATTCCTGCTATAATTCCGATGACTCCGACACCGATCTCCACTTTCGTCTCAAGATTCTGAGCCATATCTACTACACCCCGTGGCCAGTTGATAGATGTCGGGGAAGATCAGACGGTGCCTGTTGCCTCTTTGATAACTCAGTACAGTCAGCATGAGCAGTTGCCTGAAATCGACGACGGATCGGAAGTTAACAGATATACCCAACAACCGTATTTGCTATTTTATATGCAATTCTGTGACGAGTGTGGTTCGATGATGCACACGGAGGGTGAGACGTGGGTGTGTCGCTCCTGTGAGAACGAGGAGCCGCGGGATTCGAAAGCGGAAGCGGCGATGGCGACCCGGGATGGACAGCGGGACGACGGGGTACCCGCCGTGGCCGACGCGACCCAGGGATCCACCGGATATTACTGCCTCAAATACGAGCGTGGTCCTGAACGCCGTCTCCGAAAACGAGCAGTTTGAGTTGGAAGTCGAAGACGATAGATAGGTGTCTTCGTAAGACGATGGCTATTCTCCCATCCAATTTTAACAGGAAAATATGTTGTTACCGGTATTCCCTGAAATTCGCATCTGGGCGGCTCAACCGGACACTGTGGTCTGTATTCTCCTGTTGATGCTCTTCCGCAGCCTTTTCAATCGTCGAGAGTTCGTCCGCTGACAAGGCCCAGTCACACGTTTTGCACATCGCCTGCAACTCCATAGTCTCTATTTTAAATTCCAACAGCGTTAACCTTTGTCCGAAAGCGAATTTCATACTTGAAACCTTAGGGTCGAATCGGTCGGCCTGAAATCCGATGGTCGGATTCCACGTCGTTCACGGCGTGGAGGAGGTCAATGTCTTCCTTCTCCGAAGGCAGCGTGCAGTTGCTCTCGCATAAATTCGCGGCGCACTCGGCGAGATCTAGAGTCTGAAAGATAATTTTGCATAACCACTTTTGGATCGCTACTGCCCTGTTCTGTGGCTATTTCTTCGACGCCTTCGAGAACCCCCTCAAGGACTGCTGTGTAGGTGTCGTACCAGAAGCGACGGCAGAGCTGTGGACTTGGTCGTTCTCCTTTGATTCGATCGGGAAGATTGGCTTCCGATGCCAAACCTTGGAACCAATTCCGGATCGTGTCCCGTGTGACATGTGGGTTTGATCCCTGTGGGGATGGGAACAGATACCCCGTCCATGATTCGTCGGTCGCCAGCTCATCGATTCGAGAGTCGAGGATATTCAGACCATACAGTAGCGGTACTTCGCCGGGCCCGTTCTTTCGATCCTTGAACGCAATGAAGGGGACGTCGTCTTCAGGAACGTCGCGATTGAACTGGGACACATGAAGCACAGCGACCTCGCTTGCTCGAAGCCCCCAGCCAGCTAATGCCACGACGAGTAGCTAGTCTCGAGTTGTCGTTGCAGCCTGCATGAGCTTCTGTACGTGTTCTACTGACAAGGACGGCGTCGGAGACTCCTCGAGTTCCCAGTTGAATTCGTCGTAGAGGCCGCTCACGGGATTTATCGAGGCGATACGCCGGCCGACTAGGTGCTGATACCAGGCGTCGACAACGCGTCGAACCCGCTGGAGGGTTTGGGCGCTGTACTCGTGGTCTGCCTTTTCGTTCAACCAGTCGAACGCCGCATAGCATGCGTCAACAGCTTCGTAGGTCATCGAGATTATGGAAACTGATGTGATTACGCTGAACGGCGAGGCTGACGTGGAGCTGGCTGCCCGTCAGATGCAGGAGTTGGAGTATCCTGCCCTACTGGTTGTCGATGCGAACGACAATCTCGTCGGTATCGCTCGCGCGGATGATATGGTTGCCGTCATCGAAGAAGAAGCCTCGGAAGATATGCTGAAGATGACTGGGCTTGACTTCTCGGATCTCGAAGTGTCGCGGTCGACGGCAATGCTTGAATCCGGAATTTTGAAGATTCTTCGCATTCATCTCCCGTGGCTCATCGTCGCGCTCGCGGGCGGCCTAGTGGCCGGTGGTGTGATCGGTCAGTACGAGGCCTCCTTGGAGGCTGTCGTGGCGTTGGCGTTCTTCATCCCCGTAATCATGGACATGGGGGGAACGTCGGGACACAGTCCTTGACGATCTTCGTCCGTAGTGTGGCCCTCGGTCAGATCGAGGAGCAAAACGTCTGGCGGCACGTCGTTAAAGAGGGAGTCGTTGGCGCACTGATCGGACTGATCGTCGGTGGAATCGCCTCGATTGCTGCAATTCTCTGGCTGGGAGATACGGCCATCGGGACTGTAGTGTTCATTTCGATGGTGGCGACGTGTATCATCGCTTCGGTGGTCGGATATCTGATCCCGTGGATTGTCCACAGGATCGGCTGGGATCCGGCTGCTGCCTCTGATCCAGTCATTATGACTGTCAAAGATATCACGGCATTGATTATCTACTTCAGCCTCGCGGCGCTTCTGCTCGCTGAACTGCAAGTGCAAGGAATACAAGTCCTCGTCGCTCTCGATTTTGTTTAAACATCACATTTAAACATAATTTGTCGTGAATTAGTCGGGCACTAAGCACCATCTACAGACCACACCGCAGTCAGAATGTGTCACTTCCTAAGGGTTTCAACAGAGCCACACCGTCTTATTCGGTTTCGTCAGTCCCGCTCTGTTCATTCTGAAGCATTCGGGTTCCACGTTTTTTGACCCACACTTGTTTTCTGTAGGCAGACCCTTGAGAAGCAAGAAGATTTTGTGTTCGCTTTCGCTCCACTTCCTCGTTTTCGTTCATAGGTCTGGCGATAGCATCTGACAACAGTGTATCTCGCTTGATTGGAATTACCTGAGCGATTGGTGTACCCGCTTCCATCACCCCCCTATAGGTTCCACCAGTCCACATGAAAGGTGCGTTAATAAAATTAAAGTAATTATCTACATCAACAACTCCGGTAAAGGTTTCAAACCGGTTATCAAACCGGTTAATAGGATCTGTTACAATCAACGAATACCCGTCTGGAACTTTCATACACCACTTGTTGACGAACTTCATAATAGGCCAATCTGAGTTAGGGAAGTTGTCATTTCCGACCTGTTCAAACGGATGATGGCTAATGAGATTCTCAGTAAAATTCCATTGATATTCGACGTGACCCTGTGAAGCCAAGAATTCAATATCTGCAGCAAGTGGAATAATCCATCCCATTGTAAGTGCATCTAAGAATGGTGCACATTTCCTAACTGTAGAGGTGTGATCAACAGTATCAGGATCTGGATCGAAATCAAGATCGGTGTACCAGTCAGGCAGGACACGGTTCGCTGGTTTAGGTTCCGGTATCGCACCATAATGGTCCTTTTTACACAAAAATTCTACTTTTGCATCTATACTATTAGAAGAACTCTTATATCCTGCTGTATCAGAGATTTTTTTGGTAAATCGATTTAGGTCTAACATCTTTATCTCACGATATGATCTTCACGGGTGTTAAGTATATCGATTGAGCCATTATTTTTATTTCATTTATTGGTTCTCAATCCAATGTTCAATCCGATCAAAACCTTCCTCCAAGCGGTCAATTGGACTAGTGAAAGCAATCCGAAAGCGTCCATTACCCGCTGTTCCAAACACACTTCCTGGGACCGTAGCTACTCCTTCTTGACGAAGAAGTGATAATACAAAATCTCTATCACTATCGGCACACTCTGGAATTGTCGGCATAGCATAGAACGCACCTGCTGGCTCCGGACAGTCTATTTGAGGAATATCTTCAATACGATTCACAACAGTTTGCCGCCTCTCTGAGAAGGCATCTACCAGTGGTTTGTGCAATTCGCCCTCTAACGCTCTACAGCCTGCGTGCTGTGAAATAGACGACGCACAAGTGGATGTATATTGCCGTAATCGAATAATGGCATCCAAAAGCGAATCCGGTCCAGCTAAGTATCCAAGTCGCCATCCAGTCATCGAATATGCTTTAGAGAATCCGTTAACCGTAATTGTACGGTTAAACATTCCATCAAATTTTGCTAGACTATGATGAATGCCATCATATATTATTTTCTCATAAATCTCGTCTGAGAGAACCACTAAGTCATGTTCAACTGCAATATCTCGGATCTGTTTTCCCGTTTGTTTATTAATCACTCCCCCAGTTGGATTGTGCGGTGAATTGACGATGAGCATCGAGGTATCTACTGTTATTTGCGACCGAATCGTATCTGGGTCCGGCTGAAATCGGTTTTCCGGATCAAGCTGATACGGCACTGGGTGTGCGCTAGCAGCTTCAATAGCAGGTTCGTATGTCCAGTGTGGGTCTGGAATGAGTACTTCTTCTCCAGGGTCAACAAGCGACAGAATTGTTATAAATATTGCTTCAGTGGCTCCGGAGGTGACAATAACTTCTTCTTCAGGATCGTAAATTAGACTGTTGTCTGATTCAAACTTCTCTGTTATTCGGCGTCGAAGTTCTTTTATTCCGTAGTTTGAGGTATAGTGAACCTCCCCAGAGGAAATCGCGTTACGTCCTGCCTCTTTTATTGGCTCAGGAGTATCGAAGTCTGGTCTGCCGATTTCCATGTGAACGATATCTTTCCCACGTGCCTCTAACTGCCCACATTCCTCAAAAATCTCTCGGATTCCTGAGAACGGGATGTTACTCATTCGCTTTGCTTGCATATTGATTTCTTGGGACTCCATTATCTCTATTTAAAAACCGATATTATTCTCTATCCGTCCAAAAATCAAACGATCGTCCTGGGGCGAAGACGTCCAATCCTACTGCCGTTTTTTCACCTGTATTTTCTACGGCATGAGTTTCCCACGATTCAAGCCATGCAGAGTCGTACTTTTCTAGTGTTACAGATTCACTATTTTCTGAATGGAGTGTAAGTTCACCTTCAAGTACAATACATACTTGCTCATTTTCGTGATTATGCATAGGTGATGAGTGGCCCGGTGGTTTTTCAAACCACTCGAATGTGAATTTATCACTTCCAGCAAGTGCAACACGACACCAATCTTTCTCTGGTTCATACGTCTCTGCCGAATCGAATTCTTCTACTTCCATCTTTTAGACGATTAATGCGTGTTATGATATAGTTTTGGATTTAGTATTGGTGACCTACTTCTATTTATATTATGATGCGTCTTTGTGCCTATAGTCCGTATATCTAAGGGTCTACTCGAAAATAGTATATAAATATAGAATTATAATAGGAAAGTAAGAGACCATATAATAGAAGATTTCGCCACAAAGCTGTATGTGGCAATCCCGGAATGAGACATTGCAAGTGGGACACTGTTTTGGTGTATGATATCCTGTATGTGACTAACTAAGTATATTCAGACTATATTGTATATTCACGATTTTTAGAAGTTCACTGTTTTGCAGTCACCATTTAAACAGCGCCCGTAAGCCATTATTATGGTATAATATATATATAAATGAGAGTGATCCACTAATAGCGAAGGCCCCTGCCAAATAAAATACCCATTCAATCCCAAATTGGGTCATCACCACACCTCCAATAAGCGGTGCTATAATGTTTCCTGGTTGCCATACCAAGTTTCGAATGCCAAAACTACTAGCAACGCCACCTTGTTTATTTCCGACATCTGCAAATAGGCCCATGCTTGCTGGCTCTCTAAGGCTGTCAACCACTCCAAGGATACCGTTCAATATAACTAAGAGAAGAAGAGCAACAGATAATTCTCCAACGAACGGGTAATTTATTGACGATGAAAAGCTTATATCAATATAATACACGAAAGGAATAGATATCGAAAAAAGACCGTACAAACCACCGCCAACGAATACGAACTGAGCACGCCCATACCTGTCTGATAACTTCCCTGTCACAGGCTGACAGACCATGTTTGTGGCTTGTTCGGTAGCGATAATGATTCCGACAACGACGGCTGCAAATCCAAGCCCACCTTCAGCAGCTGAAACACCCGCAAAAATCGGAACCCAGTTTCGGGTTAGTGTTACTGCAAATGCGTACTGGGAACGAAAGCTAATCAATGTGAGTATTTGACGATTTAGCGCAAGCTCTCCAAAAGAAAACCCAACTGAAGATGGATCTGCTGTGGTGAAGCGCAATGTACTCCCGATTGCGATCGCAAACATCGCAACTAGCATTGCATAAATAATCTCGAACCCGTATAAGTCATAGAGAACTCCAGCACCGACCGCACCAACAAGTCCACCGGCAAGTCGCCACGCGTTATACTTTCCAATTGTATTTGCACGTTCTGAAACGGGGGCTAGTTCGCTCACAAATGCGAGTGCCAATAGCGATACCCCAACATATCCCAACCCCTGGACGAATCGAACACCGATAAAACTGCCACTTGAATTAACAAATATAAATAATGAATAAGCAATTGAACATACTATTAAACCAACTATAAGTATTCGTCGCTTATTAAAACGGTCACCTGCCCAACTGTACGGAACGATTGCAATTCCTTGAGCTAGTGTTACACCAGTAACAAAAAGACCGATAACGATTCCTGAGGGGTTAAGAAGTTCAATGTATGTTGGTAACAGAGTCATTAATGTCATGACTCCTAAATAGTTTACAAAAGCGAGCAAATATAGCGAATACAGTGGCAAACGGTCACTTATTCTTTTCAATATGAACACAATCCTGCCTCGAGAACTAATATATTTCGGTATTGAACCGATTAGTGTTCACAGGCTTTTTTGTTATAACTATACCTGAAAGGTAGTACTTTCGTTGACAGTCGTATTTGATACTTTCTAATGCATTATTGACTGACTATTGTTCCAACTCAGTACCCAAGACGTGACCGTTTGTTAATAAACGGAGATTTTAATTTCTAATGTGCTGATTCTACAAAACTCATACGCGCGAAGTATTATTGACAAAAGCGGAACAATAACCCCTCTACGCTTCTTTTTTAGTCCAGTGACTGTTTATATCGTTCTGATGCCAATATGGGGGTCACACTCTTAGTGGAGGGTAAGCAACGAACTCGAGCTGGCTCAAAATTGCTTGCCGAACTTTGTCATGCTACAGAGGGATCTATTCTCGGAACAGGGTGAATGCCTCAATACTTACTTCTGAGTATTGTTTCTGATTATATATGCTCTTTTATTATCAATCTATCTTCATAAACACTTTTTACTAAACCCTCGTTCGTATTCATGGGTAGATGAACGTAACTGAATTCAACTCTAGACGATCCAATGTTTTTGCAAATAATGGCCTTGTTGCAACAAGCCAGCCACTTGCAGCACAAGCAGGGGTTCGCATACTCCAAGATGGAGGGAACGCATTTGATGCAGCTGTTGCAACTGCAGCCGCTCTTAATGTGGTTGAGCCAACATCGACTGGACTTGGTGGCGATGTGTTTGCCCTCTATCGAACGGCTAACGGTGAGACCGGTGCAATGCGGTCTTGCGGGGGTGCACCTCAAAATGCAACTATTGGTAAAGTCTGTTCGATCCTCAAAGAGGACGATGATTCCGAACCGCACCACCTAGACTCTGGAGACTCTACTATTGACGATATGACGAACCCAGATGGTCTGGAAATGCCCTTTCGTGGGCCACTAACTGTAACTGTTCCAGGAACTGCTCGTGGGTGGGAAGCAACTGTTGAAAAATTTGGACATAAAACGTTAGCTACCGTACTAGAGCCAGCGATTGAGTATGCGATGAATGGATATCCTGTTTCAGAAGTTGTCGCTATGCAATGGGAAGAGGCCCAGACTCTTTTTAGCAATAAGAATGCAAGGGACGCATATTTATTCAATAATAACACTCCAAAACCCGGACAAACAGTTCAATTACCGAAACTTGGAAAATCGCTTCAAAAGATCGCTCAAAATGGTGCTGATGTCGTGTACAATGGAGAGATTGCGGATGCCATTGTAACTGAAGTTCAGTCAAACGGAGGACTGCTAACTCGTGAGGATCTTGCGGCTTTCGAACCTGAATTCGTGGACCCAATCAGTACGACATATAACGGTGCGAAAATATACCAGCTTCCACCAAACAATCAGGGTGCTATAGTGCTTGAAGCACTGAACATCGCAGAGGAGATTGATACTAGCTCATATCCCCTTCATTCACCTGAACAGATACACTACCTTGTTGAATCGCTAAAATTAGCATTTGTTGACGGACATAGGTATATTACCGATCCTCAGTACGAAATCATACCCCGATTACACTCTAAAACGTATGCCCGAAAGAGAGCGAAAAACATTGCCGAGCAAGCAATCCAGAATCCTCAGGTTGGGATTCCAAATAGTCATGCAGAAGATGCAGATACAGTACTGCTTACAGTTGCTGATACTGAAGGGAACGTCGTCTCCTATATCAACTCTCGATTTGCAGGTTTTGGAAGCGGTATTGTCGCCGGTGAAACCGGTATAGCACTTCAGAATAGGGGTGCTTCGTTTTCACTTGATAGCAACCATCCGAACCGACTTGAACCTGGTAAGCGCCCGTTCCACACACTTATTCCTGCCATTGTGCGGTTCGGCCCCTCTGATTGGGGTGCATTTGGTGTCATGGGTGGCTTTATGCAACCGCAAGGGCAGGTACAGGTTCTCTCAAGCATCATTGACTACGATCTGATGCCACAGGCTGCATTAGATTTGCCTCGTTGGCGCTATCGAGAAGATGGAACCTTGGCGGTGGAGGAACGTCTACAGAATCTCACGCCACTTGTTAAAAAAGGCCACGACGTTCGGGTATTACCAGCTTCAAAGTTTGGTGGTGCACAATTTGTCAGACAAACTGGAGAGACAATTGTAGGCGCTTCCGAACCACGAAAAGATGGGTTGGCTATTGGGTACTGACTAATTTCTGTTCTAGCAGCCAATATTGGTGAGGAGAACTGACCCAGCTGCTTTTGCTCGACACAGAAGTGTATAGGTACTAGTATAAATGCCGACAGCGTATCCTTCTCTTCCCATCATTACATTGAATGTCCGATTATAGTCGTTAAAATCGTTGGATTTCGAGTGTAAAAGTCCCAAAACTTATACATAGTTGGTCCTTAGCAAATATAAGATGATGAACAGCAAAGAAAAGCCTACTGAGGAGAAGAAACTAGCTTCTACAGTAGATGTCTGTAGAGATTTAAAAAATATTATAAAGTCTTCTTTTGGGCCTAACGGCATGTCCAAAATGATGGTAAGGAAAACGGGCACACCAATTGTTACAAATGACTGTGGGGTTATTTTAGACGAAATGGATGTTAACCATCCGACGATCAACGTAATTGAAGATCATATTATTGAGTCGGACTCACTGTTTACCGCGACAGAACTTCTCTTGCTAGCAGAATTAGTTGAAAAAGCTAATGAGCTAATTGGGAAAGGCGTTCATCGAAATACGATTGTTGACGCCTATCACAACTCCTGCTACCGAACTGTAGAGGTACTTAATTCAGAATCTATTCATAAATCTATAAACCGGGAGCTTATACGAAATCTAATTAAAACTAGATTGATTGCCAAAATGGTGTATGATGAACAAAACAACCTTACTGATACAATATTAAATTCAGTATATTCTAATAAAAAAATATATAATATCAATGCTATTGATGTTCATACGATACCAGGAGGTACTCATAGTGAGTCACAAACAATAGCTGGCGTCTCTATAGAGAAACGTCGACCATTGAACAGTGGTCGAGTTTCTCTTCCAATACACAATGTAAATATACTTCTTACCAACGATTCTATTTCAATACCTGAGTTGCGATCCGAAACCAAAATAGACACGGAAGTTGACATAATAAAGCAAGTAGTGGGTAACGAGTTAGAAAAGAAACAGAATGTTGCTAAGTATATTTCCTCGACCGGATGCGATGTTCTATTGACTGGCAGTAGAGACAACATTGATCCTCAAATACAACGACTCCTTTCAGACCAAGGTATTGTAGCCTTTCATCAGATTGACAAAGACGTGATGTTAAAGCTAGCTGAGACAACTAATGCAAAAATTAATAAAAATATTTGGGATATACAGGATAACGAACTGGGATTTGCTGAGAGAGTTGGAAGAATTAATATTGGAGACGAAAAATCTGTTTATGTTGAGAATAGTACTCCCGATGCAAATAAAACAATCATAATTAGGGGAGGCACTGAAAAAGTGGTACATACATATGAGGAAGCGGTCACGGAATGCTTGCAGATCATAGATAGTATACGCACTGACCAACGGCTACTCCCAACTGGCGGAGCCTCAGAAATGACTGCTGCTACAGAGTTACGAAAGTGGTCTACCAGTATTGGATCTCGTAAACAATTAGCTGTAGAGGCCTATGCAGATTGTTTGCAATCGATTCCGGTTACCCTTGCTGAGAACGCTGGAATGAATTCACGAGATGCTCTTATTGAATTGCGAAACAAGCATTCTAATGGAAAAACCTCTTTTGGAGTTAGCTGTTTGAACAACCAAATCACAGACTCGTATAAAGACGACCTCTTTGAACCGTTCTCTGAAAAGAGCCAATCGATTACGATGGCAACTGAAATTGCAAACATGTTAATTCGGGTTGATGATATCATATTAACCGAGAATGATCACCCGTCTTTCGAATAAGCTGTTCAGTTCGTAGAAACTTTCGTTTGTGTTGTAACGGCTTTCAACGACTCGAGAACTCAACTGATCACCATCTATAGTTGGCTCGACTGCTAATCTAACTCGTGTGAAAGCTCTCGGTTCGCATTTTTTCTGAAATCACTTTTTTATGTGGTTTCGTTTGCGGCAGTCGAGCCGACCGCCGACATCTAACCGAGAGGGCAATCAGATAGCCTAAGCCGTCAACGAGAAACACAGACTCGAAGAGGTCGTGTTACTCGATCATCATTGGTCTTTAGTTAAGCCTCACACCTCGGTTGCGTAGCTGTAGAGAGCGTTTCTTGGAGAATCGGTCGTTGCTGGTGTATCTTCTGGGCGTCTTCGATTAACCGCTCCAGCAGTGGCTGTGG